>Ga0307488_10002338_pt1 | contig 16091 bp, 9 predicted proteins | sample SB02metaG_FD_202248 | JGI IMG/M metagenome (GOLD analysis project Ga0307488, IMG submission 202248) | Sea-ice brine microbial communities from Beaufort Sea near Barrow, Alaska, United States - SB 0.2 | ecosystem: Environmental > Aquatic > Marine > Coastal | place: USA: Alaska | collected 2017-05-06 | reverse complement strand
AGTATTTGTCGGTGCCACAAGCTATTGGCGTCGACCTGACCGGCTACTATATCGACACGCTCGGCAGCCGCACCAATGTCAGCCTGGATTTGGCCCATGCCAGCACGCTGCGCTATCGCTTTGCCACTAATGAAGCAGCGGTTGCGGCGCTGCTAATCGGCCTGCAAAGTGAGCTCGATGCTGAGCGGGTTTGGCTCAGCATAGTCGACTACCTGACCGGGAATGCCACGGCCGATACCCTGGAGTCGTTCTGGGATGGCTTGTTGGGGCAGAACAATCCGGCACCTGCCGACCTGTTCGTTTGGCAGACCTTGCTGGCCCAGCGTGGCATCGAATACCGTCTCGATGCGCTCGAATCCAACAATCAACGCAGCAGTGCCACAGCCCTAATCGACGGCGAGCTGCAACAGGGCAGCCTGTATCTTAGGCCGGGCCAGGTCGATGCCGATTGGTATGGTCTCACGGTCAACGCCGGGCAAAGCTATAAAGTGGCCACCCAGTCCTTAAAAAACGGGGCCGATACGCTGATTGAACTGTTTGATGACCAGGGCGTGGCGCTTACCGACGCAGCCGGTAATGCCTTGGTCAATGATGATCTATCCGACTGCGAAAATGAGCCCGGTGGCTGTTTCCCTTTACACGATGGCCGCCATTTTGCCTCTGAATTGAACTTTACCGCAGTCGCTAACGCCAGTGTCTATTTACGCGTGACCACCAGTCCTGCGGTTTATGACGACCCGGTGAATTACGGCTATATCGGGCGTTATGGCAGCTATTATGTGATCTGGCAGAGCCAGTCCGTGGATTGAATGGATGCAAGAGCAAACGCACCGGGAGTGGTTTTGTTCTGTCAGAGACGAAAAAAACCGCCCGAGGGCGGTTTGATGGGTCCAGTGACTTATGACGGGTTGCTACTGCCAAATATCATTGTAACCATCGACCATCGACCATCGACCATCGACCATCGACCATCGACCATCGACCATCGACCATCGACCATCGACCATCGACCATCGACCATCGACCATCGACCATAGTCAGATCGGTGTTTGCTGTGCAGGGACCCCAGCGCTGAAGCCTCGGCTGTGAAAATTACGGGCATTGAGCGTACCGTCACTATTTAGGGTGTTGATAACAAAGTCATCAAAGCCAACCTCACTGAAGTTCTTGGCATTGAATATCAATTCAAAATTGTCCGGCACCATTACTCTGGCCAATTCATAGGTTGACCAGGCCCAACTGCTATCAACGCGACCGGCATAGACAAGGGTACTGTTGGCGGTATACCAGCCAGACCCTGTGGGATGACAATTAATATTGTATCGCCGACTCGGTCACCACGGCCGAGCGGGTGCGTATGCAAAATCCGGGCTAGGCGATTAATCTGATGGTGTACGGTGTGCCGTTCGTCCAAATGGGTTCGCAGCGATTGCGCTCCAAGTCGATGCAGCGCGACAGCGGCTCGATTAGGGCTGGATTTCGATGAGACAAAAAAACGTCAGATAGCGGATGTTTTCTGGGTTTATAGAAAGCCAACACCCAAAGCGTCAATATATCGGCAACAGTTCACCCTAAGGGATTGCGTGGAATAATTATAACCGATTTGAAAGCCCCTATTGGCAGGAACAATCGAATGAATCGATGCGCCTTTCTCAATACCAGGACTAGGCAGACAAATAAACGCGTGGCTTAAATTCAAGCAGGTATTCCCATCTTCATTATGAACTGTTAGGTTAGTGCGAAAATGTGCCCGTAATATAGGGCTTACTAACCGAGAGGTAATTTCAATGCGAGTTCCGAGTGGAATTGAATTTTTAAAGGTTTGTTTGTTGTGCGTTCCATTAATCTTTGTCGGGTGTTTCGACACTGGCGGCGATGATGGTAGCAACGATAATGGTAACAACGATAATGGTAACAACGATCCTAGCCAGGCGTCTGCTCGTATTTCTGGCAGTGTGGTTTTATCAAGTTCGGTTTCGGGCTCAAATAAACCCGGCATCTTGATTCAAAAAGGTGCTGCTACATCGCTACGTTCCAAGCCTACGTCCGATCGCGGTGTAGTGGTTACTCGTAAGCCGGCCTTGAATAGTGGCCTCAATGCGATACCCCTCAGGAACGTGGCGCTGCCAGTCGGTGGTGCCTTTGTCTATCTGTATGACGCCGAACAACCAGATTGGGTTGCACCGGTTGCACAGGACGTAACGAACAGCGACGGTGATTATTCGCTGGAAAATTATGGTTGCACTGACAATGTTAGAGTGATCGACTGTGATGCAAAAGCAGCCACCAATGACGCTGCGTATGTCGATGGCGAGCCCTTGCCACAGGGCATCTACACCATGCTGATCTATAAGCCTTCGACCTTTGACCCAATACAGGGCATAACCACAGAGCCTATTGTTTCAGTCTTACCCGCTTTCAAAGCCGAGAAGGATGATTTCGCGGTCGCTGCAGCCGAAGCAGAAGTTTCTGATGCATCGCCGTCTGTCGTTACTATGATTGGCCAGAAAAAGAATGTCGATGGTACCGACAGTTGGGGGTCCGCCGCAGTCGAAATTCCAGCCAATGCGAGCCTTCAGGTGGCCTTCGATATGGCTATGAGTCGTGGCAGCGTCAGTAATATTACTGTGGCCACAGGTGGTAGCGCCGTTTTGGGTAAATGGACCTTGTCGCCGGACTGGCTCAACGCAACCTTCAAGCCTGCAGCCAATTTAGCCGCCGGTGAATATACGGTATCCGTGCCTTCATCGACCGTAAACGTCTATAGCAACGCAATGGGTTTCAAAGCGCTCGGTTATTTTACCGCCACTAGTATTGATACGTCAGCCCCCACCGTCAGTGTAATATCGCCTGATGGCGCTGCCTCTGTTAAAACGACCACCCCGATTCGACTCACCGCGAGCGAAAGTTTAGACCTCAGCAAGCTGCGCATTGCCAGCGAGCCGAGCATTGGTGATTTTCCGTCCGCCGTGTTGGTTAAGCAGGGCGCCGGGGCTTATGTGTATGAAATTAATCTTACCAAGCCACTCAAGCTAGATACTGACTATGCATTAAGCTTTTCCGGGCTTCAGGACGACGCCGGCAATAAAGCGGCCGACCTGAGCCAAAGCTTCACCACCGAGGGGGCCGATTCGGCTATCGGTGTTGATGCAACGGCCGGTGCCGAAACGCAGAACACCCAGGCCGCAGTCAGCGACATATTTGCCAAATGGCTTTTGGCGTTCAACGAACGCAGTGCGGCCCCTATCCAAGCGTTGACCAGTGGCAGTTTTGTCTATGAATACTCGGTCCAGGCCGAGGGCGGTTATCGCACAGAAGATGTCAATCGTAACGGTCGACTCAGTCTGAATGAATTTATGAACATGATCGAAGATGGCATGGTGCACTGGGAGTATTGCCAGTCCACCGTAACCGGCGAAATGATAGGCCCAATCGACATTGCCTCGGCCGACAGCGCCAGTTTTGAATTTAAGCTAATTATCGATTCGATCGACCAGAGCAAGGACTGTTCCGGTAATGATGATGGCTCTCTTTACGCCAGTGTGAAAAAAATCAATGGCCAGTGGAAGCTCACGCGTATGTCAGAGGGTTTTGACAGTCGTGATACACCGCTGGTTGCGCAAGAAGTGATCGAGGCTCAGCTCTTTGAAAAAGGGGACAATGCCGAGGGTGAAGTGCGCGTCGCGAACTGGAATAAATTAAGCAAGTTCGCGGACGAGCAGAGCCCACTCACCTTTAAATTCGCTCACGTTAAGGGCGTGGAAACCTATATTTTACTGCTGGCGAATGATCGGGATCCTGAAAAATTAGGCTTCGCCTTAGCCATACCTGCTGATCGCTTAGCCTGTGAGGATCCAAGCCAGTGCAGCGCCTCCGACGGCGACGCCTTGGCACTGACCGTGCCAGACCCCTTTGGCGACGATGGCATGCCAGAAGGTGCCTCGGTCATTAACCTCTTTGGCTTTGATATGGAGCGCGATTGGGGTATCGGTATTCCAGGTGAAACCTTTATTTGGGAAGTTCTTGGTCTGAAATCCATTACACCGGCCGAATTCAATTCCGACTCCCCTCCTAGCGTGGTCGACTTGATTCGCGATATCAGTGCCGTAAGTCCGGTCAAGCGCTTCCAAAACCCTGGTGAGTTTGTTCGGATGGATATCCAGGTGAGCGATGACTTCGAGATGCAGTTGGACTACAACATGTACGAGGGTGGTTACAATGCGGGCACTAAAGACACAGTAACCATAAGCATAACGACGACGGCCCCTGAAGGGGTTACCAATATGGCCGGCAAGGTCTTCACCAACAGCTCGATTGGTTGGGCAGAATATCCCGTTGACCTCGTTGCCAATTCAGCTGGCATCGCCACCGGTTCGGTGCAGGTCGATCTTTACAATGGTTGGACCTGGCTCGACATCACCAACGGTGAAGCCTATGAACAGTTTAATATCAAGACTTCCGGCGGTATCCTGCCCACCATTACCCTAACAGACCTGACGGGCTACTCTGCTGAGGGCAACAGTGCCATTTTAGGGCTTGATCAATGGGACTTCGTTGATGCATCAACCGATGTTGTCGGATTTGGTATCGATAAAATCTCGCCTAGCTGGGCTCTAGCGCCTGGTGATGGCGTCGGCGGCGGCGCCGAAAAAGATTTTGATATCGACGATGTACTGTTCATGCTGGTCAATGAAAGCTGTGCCCCAGACACTGGATGGGCAAATTTGAGTGTGTCGGTTTGGAACAGTGAGGGTGCCTACAGCGACTACAGCTACTGTGACAATGAGGGTGGTGTAACGGGAGATATCAATATTTCTGGATCGACCATTTTATTAGCGAGCGATTTGGATGTATATACGGGTGACAACTGGGTTCAACTGGATATATACGGTGATGCCGGCAATGATAGCTTTTACCAGACCAGCAGTTCTTTCGGTCTCTATACCGACGCGGGCTCTGAGTTTGTGCCACCGATAGCGCTCGTCAGCTTAACCACAACTGAGGGAGTTCCTGAGGAGACTGGCAATTGGGGTCAAGGCTCTGACTGGGATGCGACCGCGGTGACAATCGATGAATTCGGGGCTACCGTCGATCAGTTAGCGCTTGCCTTTATTTTCGGCGACGCAGGAGCTAACCCCTCCCTATTCGGCGGATCAGACGGCGGTCAGCCTGCAGATGTGGAGCTCACAACCATCAATGGGACCGACTACACGGCTAATGTTACCCTGTACCAGGGCTATAACTGGTTTAATGTCGATGATGGTAATGGCAACTGGTACGGCCTGAATATCTTTACCGAGAACGGTAAGGTATTTCCCAAGCCGGAATTCCTAACCGCCAATGGCGTGGCCATAGAGGTTGCCGAAGATCGATACGAAAGAGTAGAGGTGGTGGTCGATCAATGCATGGTCACGCTGACCGGTAGCGCGCCCTATAACACCGAACGGCTGAGTGTGGGCTGGAACGGCGGAAACAACGTTGAAGGGTTCAATGAATGGCAGGACATACAGTTGCCCACATCGGACGATGTTAATTTGCCGCAAGAATGGACTGCGACCTTCCAGCTGATTGGCGGCGCGAACAGCCGTAATGATGTCAATCTTTGGGACGAGACCAACCAGTCGTACAACGACATCTCCATCACCACCACTGCCGCGGACTGCACCTATTCCGAGCCAGTGATGACCGTCGATGGCGTGAGCAGCAATGGTACCGAGTTGGTTAACCAAGGAGGAGCATACGGATTCAGCGACGGCAGTTCCGGTATTACAGCCCTGACGACCGATACTGCTGAAATTTATGGCACGTCCAGTATTGCGGGGAAATTGATTGTCGCGCACTCATACGTCTGCGGTAAGGAACTGAAGTTTAGTACTCAGGCCCTTGACCAGGCTAACGTTTTGGGCACCTATGACTGGACGCTGCTCATCGATATGTTCGATAGCGACGAAGCACCAGGCAATGATTTTAATCAGTATGTCTCCGTATCAGATGGCCGAAGCAACAGTGATCTATCCCTGGTTTCTGACAATAATAATGTGCCGACTCCACCGATGACTCTGAACATACCGGTTGGCCTAACCGAAGAGTATGCCGGCTGCGATAGGGCAGAATGGAATGGTATCGACCAGGCAACCAACCTTGTCAACTTGGTTATCAGCGGCAATACCAGCAACCCGAAGGCGGCCAATGGATTTGGCGAATACCAGAGCGCTGGCGATTGGAATGAATTTGCCATCGACGGTTCGGGCAATTTCAGCTTTACAGTCGATCTATTCGATGGCCAAAATCAGTTCTATGTTGGTGATGGTCAGGGCGGTAATTTCAATGTTGAAATTTTGACCGCGAACGGAAACCTGCGTCCGCAATATCTGACGATAGAAACGCCAACAGCCAGTTCGGATGGGTATGCTGTTGGTGGAGTCGAAACGGTGAGCGTGGACGGCTTCTTTACTGACTTTAATCCCGATTTTCTGAATGCCTACGTAGAATTCTGCGTCCCAGCAGTGGGCGGCAATGAGTGTATCCGGCAGGACGTTCAGTTCGAATCGGGGCTGGACGTGGCCAATGAATGGGGCGATTTGCCGATGGCTTTGATCCCCGGAGAATCCTTCAGTTTCGACTTCGACCTGCCGGAGGGTGCTGGCGATGTCTTTATAGACGTTTCTGGCTGCGGACCAGATGGTTGTCACGGTCATTCCATTCATCTTAATGACGGTACAGACAACCGCGAGTCAAGGTATTACAAGCCGGGCGAAGCTGACCGGGCGTTGCCTGCTTATCGGCATCGTAACGCTCACCCTTAACCCCTAAAAAAGGAGGGCACCCGCCCTCCTTTTTTGGTTTTTTATTAAGGAAAATACCATGCGTATTTTCATACTGATCTGCTGTTGGGCGAGCCTGTTCTGGGCTCCACTGCTCACAGCCAAACCTTCGCCAGCCGTCCAAATACAGCTGCTGGTGTCGGCCGTTACAGTGGATCAATATGAGATAGCGGTGCTGATCAAAACCCTGGAACCCTTAGCCGAGGTCCAGCTAATATTGCGGCTCGATGGCAACCCAGCCTGGGCCGAACCGAGCTTAGACTGGAGCGGTGCCTTGCCGATCGGTGTGCAGCGCCTGGTGTTGGCAGAGCAGCTGCGTCTGGCCGACCTCCCAGCCAACTTCCAAACCAACTTCCCAACCGGCCTGCGTGCTGAATTGCTCGGCTGGGATCGTTATGGTGAATCGCATTACGCCGAGGCGAGTCAACGGGTTGGAGCGACGAATCTCGTCAATGCGCGATCATTGAAGGGGCGATCCCCCTCGGTTGGCTCGATACCGGGTTTGCATCTGATTGAGCTGAGCCGACCCTGATGGCTCGACGTCTATTAGCCCATTTGGTCATAGCTTGTCTGTGCGTGGCGCTCTCGGGTTGCCTTGAGTCCTCGGTCGAGTCGCCCTTGATGCCCGTCACCGACACTACCGACACTACCGACACTACCGACACTACCGAACCAGTCGTTCTAAAGCCTGTGCCGGTTCCGGTCACCTTATCGGGCTTTCTGCGTTATCAGGATCGCAGCTATAACCAAAACGGCTTTATCAGCGCCAATCAGCCGCTCAAAGCCATTCGCTTGGTTGACCTGGAGCTGATTGATGAACTGGGCGACACGGTACAGGCCAGCATTACGTCGGCGACCGGTTTTTACCAGTTTGATGCGGTCATGACCGGGTCCTATCGTTTACGGCTGAAAGCCACGGCGCAGGCCGCCGGTGGCAGTATTATCCAAGTGGTCGATAACCAGGGCCTGCTCTATGCTGTGGACTTACCCATCGAGTTAACCGAAGCCAACACCCAGTTTGATCTGTCGGTCATGGTCGAAGACCGGGTGGCCGGTATCTTCAATATGCTCGATGTCTATCAGCTGGCCTATCAGTTTGTCGAGGCGATGACCGGAGATGCCCTGCTGCTAGATGATCTTCGAGTGATCTGGCAGTGGGGCCAGAGCGCCGGCAGTTATACCTGCCGCAGTGACTGCGGCCAGGGGGCCGGTATCTATGTGCTCAGCGATGCCCTGCAGTCCGGTGATACCGATGAGTTCGATGACGATGTACTCTGGCATGAGTTCGCGCACCATCTGGAGATTTCCTATGGACTGCTCGATTCACCCGGTGGTGTCCATACGCTGTTGTCGACCAGTCTGGATTTGCGTCTGGCCTTTAGCGAGGGCATGGCGAGTTTTTTTGCCACCTCGCTTAAAAATTGGCTGCGTCAAACCGCGCCCCAGCATTTATCGGTGCCCCAAACGATCGGTGTTGATTTGACTGACTATTATATCGATACAGTTGGCAGTCGCACCACCGTAAGCCTCGATTTAGCCAATGCCAGTTCGAGGTATCGGTATGCCACCAACGAAGTGGCCATTGCCGCAGTGTTAATCGACCTACAGGATCGGCTCGGTGCGGTTGCGATTTGGCAAACGGTGACCGCTTACCTGACCGGGAATGTCACCGCCGATACACTGGAATCCTACTGGGACGGGCTGGTGGGCCGGAACAGCCCGGCCCGGGCCGACCTGGCCACCTGGCAGAGCCTGCTTGCTGCGCGCGGTATCGACTATCGCCTCGATGCGCTCGAGTCCAACAATCAACTTAGCAGCGCAACGGCCCTGGCCGAGGGCCAGCTGCAGTCATCCAGTCTGTTTCTGAGAACCGGTCAGGTCGATGAGGACTGGTTCGTCTTTGCGGTAACGGCCGGGCAAGGCTATCGAGTCGCAACCCAGTCCCTGCGCAATGGTGCCGATACTTTGATTGAGTTGTTCGATGATCAGGGCCTTGCGTTGCTAGGTGCTAACGGCGACGCACTGGTCAATGATGATCTGTTCGACTGTGAAGACCGGCCGAGCAATTGTTCACCGCTGCACGATGGCTATAACTTTGCCTCCGAGCTGTCCTTTACCGCCGCCAGCACTACCACCCTCTACCTGCGCGTAACCACCAGTCCGTCGGTCTACGAGGATCCGGTTAACTATGGCTACATTGGTCGCTACGGCAGCTATTTTGTGAACTTGGCAAGCCAACCTTGAGTTCTGTTGGTAGGCGAGAGTTGTTTTTTCCCCCCCTGAGCTCAAAGATCTCTATACTGCTGTTTTTCTGATGGGTTTTTTACCTATGGCGTTATTGAGTCGAGAACACAGCAAGCGCCTCAGGATCCAGTTGCTGATTCTGGTCGGCACCATGCTCTTGGTCTATTCGTTAGATCAAACTGGCTGGACGACGCGCCTGGAAAACACCATCTTCGATGGTCGGCTGACCGAGCAGCGTCAAGACGTTCGGCTGCCCGAGCAAGTCAAGGTGGTGTTGATCGATGAATCCTCACTGGCCTATATGGCCGACTCCCTGGGCCAGTTTCCGTGGCCGCGCACCGTCTATGCCGAGCTGATCGAGTTCTTCGAGATGGGCGGCGCGCGCGCCGTGCTGTTCGATATACTGTTCAGTGAACCGGTCAGGGAGGCCGGCGCAGTGGACGGCCAATTGTCCCCGCACGACCAGCGCCTGATCGCGCAGACTGGCGCGTTCGGCGGCACGGTACACGCCGCGTTGCTGAACAAGATTAGCGCCGATGTCGCGGTCGATTCGATCGATCACGCTCTGCCGGCCGGCTTCAACGAGCAATTTGCCCTAACCCTGACCGGCGACCCGTTAGAGGACGACGTCAACAGCTTCGTCCTGCCGATTCCCGACCTGACGGCCGCCAGCCCCCACCTGGGTATAGTGGGTATCGATCCCGATAACGATGGCATCTATCGCCGTGTGAAACTGTTGTGGGAGTATCAGGGGGCGGTCTTTCCGGCCTTTTCCCTGGCACCGGTATTCGTCGGTTCAGCAGATCGGGCCGTGGCATCCCGGCCTAATCAGCTCGGCCTGAATGGTAAGACCATCGCGACCGATGACGCCGGCAAGCTGTTGGTCAACTTCTATGGCGATTACCAGGCCTATTCGGTTGCCCGCATCTTTCAGTCTTACAACATCTTGCAGAGTGGGGAATTCGACAACCTGCCCATCGATCCCTTCGATTTTGACGGGGCCGTGGTCTTTATTGGTGCCAGCGCCATCGGCCTGGACGATATTAAGGCATTCAGTAATGACCCCAAAGCACCCGGCGTCTATGCTCATGCTGCGGCTTACGCCAATATCTCAACTGGCGATGTCCTGACCCCGATCCGGCATCGAGTCACCCTTGCCTGGGTGCTCGGTATGGCCTTGCTGGCGATCATTCTTGCCTTTAATGTGCCGAAATTCAGCATAAAGATTGGCATCCTGCTGAGTATCCCGCTGCTCTGGTGGTGGTGGACCGGTTATCGCCTGCAGCATAACGTGGTAACCAACTTTTCTTTGCCGATGGCGTCCTTGTTTCTCAGTTGGGGCTGGTCCTTTACCTATCTCACCTTTACCGAAGGCGCCAGTAAACGCCGGGTAAAACGCATGCTGAGCCAGTATGTGTCAGAAGAAATGATGAACGAAGTGTTGGCCCATTCCGATGATATCCTCCACGCCGGGGTCGGTCACACCGAAACGCTATCAATTCTGTTTTGTGATATCCGCGGTTTTACCAATATATCCGAAACCTTACCAGCCGAAGATGTGGTGAAACTGCTTAATTGCCACTTCAGCGCAATGAGCGATGTAATCTTTTATCACCAGGGCACACTCGACAAGTTTATTGGCGATGCCATTATGGCCTTCTGGGGTGCGCCCATCGCCGTGGCCAATCACGCCGATCTCAGTGTCAGTGCCGCGCTGCAGATGATTTCGCAATTACAGGTGGTGAATCAGGAATTGACTGAACTGGGCTTTCCGAGCATCAGTATTGGCATCGGCATCAATACCGGTGAGGTGATCCTGGGCAATATCGGCTCGGATCGCAAACTGGACTACACGGTGATTGGCGATGCCGTCAATGTCGCCTCACGGCTCGAAGGTATTACCAAGACTTACGGCGTGCCCATTGTGATCAGCGATGCCACCCGCATGGCCCTATCACCCGGAAGGCCTTGCGTACTCCTGGATCGGGTCCGGGTTAAGGGTAAAACCCAACCCAGTTCAATTTACTATCCGCTGTTGCTCGATGACCAAGATGAGTCGTCGGCCAGTGCTGCCCATGCTATGGTAGAGCTTGCCGAACGGGCCTTTGGCTGTTATCAGCAGCAGCAATGGGATGAAGCCGTCGAACTCTATAAACAATTGCCATTACGCTCGTTACAAACACTTTTTTTGGCCCGGATTGATGAATTCCGGCTTCAAGCGCCGGAACCCGATTGGGATGGCACCTATACTCTTACCACCAAGTGATTACCCGGGAGTTAAACCCTTATGAAAGTCTCTAAATCTGTCCTAATTGCCCTCTGCCTCTGTATGCCCTTGGTGAGCTGGGCGAGCAGTGTTTATGTTCACAGCACCAAGGCGCGGCTCATGGCCGAGCCGAACTTTGGCGCGACCACTGTCTTGACCCTGGCTAAGGGTGACCAGCTGGAATTGCTCGAAGCCCAAAAGCGCTGGGCCAAGGTACGCCTGAATGATCAAGAGGGCTGGATCTCAACCCTGCTGATTAAGGAGCAGCCTCCGACGGACGTCATCAGTGTGATCGGATCAGACGCGATCAGTTTGGAAGGCGAAGCCCGACTGCGCGCGTCCGATGTCGCCACTGCCGGGGCGACCCGTGGCCTCACCGAGGGCGAAGCCTTGACCGGTGACGAGGTCTCAGACTATGACGAGTTACTGGAACTGGAGCAACAGCAGGTCAGCGACGAGGAAGTGCAGGTATTTTCAGAGTCGATCCAATAAAAGAGGAAGCTCGATCATGCTTAACCCCAAGTTCTGGCGCTTAGTGGCACTGCCGCTAATATTGCTAACGAGCTGCAGTACCGTGTCACCTGACAGTGATTTTCGCGCCCGACTGTCCGACCTCTATCAGCCGGTGGACAGTGCAGCCGATGTGAGCGCCGAAATTCGCTTTGGTCGCACTGTGGCGGCACGCTATTTGGGTGGCGTCGACGGTGTCGACAACAATCTGATGCAACGTTATGTCAGCACCTTGGGTGCTTATTTGGTGCAATATTCCGGGCGCAGTGATATCGATTTCCATTTTATGGTCGTAGACGCCCCGACTATCAATGCCTACGCGATGCCGGGCGGCTATATTTTTCTGACCTCCGGTGCCTTGGCGTTGATGCAAAACGAGGCCGAATTGGCCGGGGTTCTGGCGCATGAAATTGCCCATGTGAGCGAGAAACACATCGTCAAGGCGCTCAACATCCGCGGACTGAGTTCGGGTGCCACCCTATCCCAGCTGGCCTCCGGCGCCAGCGATGCGTTCCGGGTGGCCTTGGATCAGGCAACCGATCTGGCGTTAAACATTCTGCAGGAGGACGGCTTGCAGCGTGAAGACGAATTCAGTGCTGACGAAATCGCCCTCTTTATCATGGTCCAGGCCGGCTATGCCCCGGATGCCTACTCTGACTATCTGTTGCGGGTCAGTCAGACTCTAGGAGTCGCCTTGGCTCAGGTATCGCAGACACATCCGTCCTTTGTTGAGCGGCTCGACAATCTCGCCAGCGTAAAAAATGCCAATGGGCTTAATGGCCTCAACTATGCTTTACTGGCAGACCGATTTAAGGTCTTTAATCCTTGAACACTCTGTTTAGGTCGGCCCCAACAAGGGCCCTAAAAAGGACAACCATGACTCGTCAAGCTTTAGCGCTGTTGGCGCTCTGTATTGCACCCCTTGCCCTTTATGCGGACGAGGCTCACAACATCAATCAGATCGTCGGAGATCGCGCTTTGGGTATGGCTGGCGCCTATGCCGGTATTTCCGATGACCCGGCCGGAATGTATTACAACCCGGCGGGTATTGCCTACAGCAGCAGCGCCAGTATCTCGGCCAACGTCAACACTGTGCAGGCGCTCGACATTAGCTATAAGGATGCCCTGAACGACGAATATGATTACAATCGCAACAGCTTTCAGGTACTGCCCAATTTTTTTGGTGTGCTGCAACCCTTGGGCGGTTGGATGGTCGGCTTCTCCTCGTCGATCGTCGACTCGGCGCAAGAGAAACAAGATCAGGAATTTTCGGCCTTTGCTGATATTGAACGCTTTATCCTCAACAGCACCAATGTCGATACCGTCTATAATATTGGCCCTACGGTCGCCAAGAAACTCAGCGATGAGCTGTCCATTGGGTTGTCGTTGCATTTTCATTATCGTCGGGCCGAGTTCATCAGCAATCAGCACTATAAATTCAATGCTGATGATAATCGGGAGATCCTCTGGGTTAACATTTACAACAAAAAGAGTGAGCAGGGTATTCGCCCGAAGTTGGGTATTCAATGGTCACCGGCATCGAACTGGTCGATTGGTTTGGTGGTCGATAAGACCTTTCTGGTTGCAGCCAGTGAAACCAGCCAGCTGTCTCGATGCGTGACCAATAGCATTGCGGTCGGGTGTTTAGACTTCCCCGACGAGGACAAAAACCCCGATGACCGAAAGGATGCAGAAATCACCGAATACACGGATACTCGAACCTATCCCTGGCAGGTCCGGACCGGTATCGCCTGGTTCCCAAACAGTGCGCTCCTGGTCAGTGCCGACGCCATCTACAACTCTGGAGTCATTGTTGCAGGCAGGGGACGGGAGCCGACACTGGACGGTGCCTTGGGCTTGGAATGGTATTGGTCACCGAAGTGGGCCTTTCGCGGCGGGGTCTATACCGCCTTCGCGAGCACACCGGAGCTAATCAAAGGCGAGAGTGGCCAGGAAGCGCATATCGATATCTATGGCCTGACCACAAGCGTTACCCGCTTTAATAAGGGATCGGCCATTTCACTGGGCTTGATCGGCAATTACGGTAACGGCTCCGCTCAGATAACGGCAACTGATTTGATCCAGGAAACCACCCTCTCGGGCATGACGGCCTTTTTCACCACATCCTATCGGTATTGACGCCCATGAATGTCCAGCCGCGCCAGGCAGTAGCGCCGATCTACTCGCATCCCAACCTCTATCAGGTGGTCAATGTGCAAAACAGCCTGCGCATGCATCAGATTGAGACTAGCCTGCGCAATGAATTTGCCGCCGGCGGGTCCGGTGAGTTATCACCGATCGATGTTTGGCCGGAGCTCTGGCTAGTCGATGAACACGACCGGATGGAGGCCAAGCGGCTGATTGTCGAGGCTACTGCGACGGCGTTGGAGGACTGGCTCTGTAGCGTGTGCGCCGAGTCGAATGGCGGGGCTTTTGAGCTGTGCTGGTCCTGTGGCGGTGACCGCTCAGCGGCGCAGTAGTCGAAACCAACGACTGAAATTCAGCACGCCAAAGAGCGCCTGGGCGACGTAGGTTAGGGCACAGGCGAGGAGGATTTTACGCACGCTTTTCATATCCCGCTCGGAGACATAGTTGCCCTCGGCCAGGATCGGCAGGGCCCGGCCGAACGAGGCGTCAAATTCGACCGGTAGCGTAACAAAATGAATAAGGGTCGAGAGCAACATCGAACCGAGAAAAAACACCAACACCAGGCGGGCCACCACGGCCAGTCCCGGCACCATAGCCAACAGTGGAATCAAAAACACCGCCATACCGGCCAGCCGCTGGATCTTGATCGCCTGTTTGGCCAGTATCGTCCGAGTGCTCAGCGCGCGATAGGATTTGGCGTGCTGCAGGGCGTGGCCGAACTCATGCGCCGCCGTGGCCACCGCGGTCAGGCTTTTCTGATGCATTACGGCCTCGCTCAAGCGGATGGTTTTGCTGTCAGGATCGTAGTGGTCGCCGAGTTCGGTTAGCTCCAGCGTAACATCGTGCAATTCAAAACGTTTAATAAGATGCGTGGCCAGTTCACCGCCGGTACCGGACAGATCGTCGCGGATCCGACTGTTGCTGGCCAAGACCCGTTTGACCCACAAACCGGGCCCAACCAATAGGGCTAAGACCAAGATGATCAGCAGAATTATCGGCATAGTCAGGCCTCCGTGAGGCGTTGTTGTATCGAACGCAGGATCCCAGCGCTGTTCAGACCCACGTCGGCCAGCATCCGTTCCGGTGGGGCATGGTTGGTGTAAGCATCGGGCAAGCCAAGCTGTAAACAGTGGCAGAGGATGCGCTGTGCGCTCAAGACCTCGGTCACAGCGGACCCAGCGCCCCCCATGATGGCGTTTTCTTCCACGGTGACAATTAGGTCATGTTGTTCTGCCGCCAGAATAATGGCTACCTGGTCGATCGGTTTGATAAAGCGCATATTAATCAGCGTGGCATCCAACTGTTCGGCCACCTCGACACAGGGCGCAACCATACTGCCAAAGGCCAGGATAGCGACGCCGCGGCCCTGACGTAAGGTCTCGGCCTGGCCAATCGGCAGGCAAGCTAGATCGCTGGGAATCTCGACCCCAGGACCGGTGCCGCGGGGATAGCGCACCGACGCCGGGCCCGTATGCATAAAGCCGGTACTGAGCATCTGCCGACACTCGGCCTCATCTTTGGGCGCCATAACCACCATATTGGGCACACAGCGCAGAAAGGTATAGTCAAAGCTGCCGGCGTGTGTTGGGCCGTCCTCACCGACCAAGCCTGCTCTGTCGATAGCAAACAGCAGGTCCAGGTTCTGCAAGGCAACATCGTGAATCAGTTGATCATAGGCGCGTTGTAAAAAGGTGGAATAGATCGCCACCACCGGTTTCAGGCCGGCGCAGGCCATGCCGGCGGCAACGGTGACGGCATGCTGTTCGGCGATAGCGACATCGTGATAACGATCCGGATAGCGGGCCGAAAAGGCCACCAGATCGGAGCCTTCGCGCATGGCTGGGGTAATACCGACCAGGCGCTCGTCGTGCGCAGCCATGTCACAGAGCCATTGACCGAAGACATTGGAGTACTTGGGTTTGGCCGGTGCTTTCGGGACCACAGCGGGCGCTGGGCGCTCGATCTTGTTGATCGCGTGATACTTGATCGGTTCGTTTTCCGCCGGCAGAAAGCCTTTGCCCTTTTGGGTCGCAACATGCAAAAACTGCGGCCCCTTGAAGGTCTTGATATTGCTCAGGGTTTGCACCAGTTCGATGACA
>Ga0307488_10002337_pt1 | contig 16094 bp, 11 predicted proteins | sample SB02metaG_FD_202248 | JGI IMG/M metagenome (GOLD analysis project Ga0307488, IMG submission 202248) | Sea-ice brine microbial communities from Beaufort Sea near Barrow, Alaska, United States - SB 0.2 | ecosystem: Environmental > Aquatic > Marine > Coastal | place: USA: Alaska | collected... | reverse complement strand
CCATGTAGGTGAAGTTATTTGCGATTAGTGTTTGTTAATCGAACACCTAACACCAAGAATAAAAAAAAACATTTGCCAATATGGCTGCTTTTTGTATAATGCCCGTCTCTTCAATGAGCTTATAGTTTAATAAACCTTGAGGCTAATTAATTTAAATCGTTTAATTAGTAAATAATAAGTTATTAAAGGCTAAATAATTGAAGTCAAATTGTTACAGACAACAGATTTAAAAACTAATTAGTTTCTGAACAGTTTGTTGTTAACATCATGAAAAAGGTGTGATGGGGCAATATTAGTTTTTATAAAGTGCATATTTATAGAGTCTAATGAAATACTAAGTAATGGCGCTGTGGTGGAATTGGTAGACACGCTAGATTCAAAATCTGGTTTCTTCGGGAGTGACGGTTCGAGTCCGTCCAGCGCTACCATTACTTATAAAATGACTGAAATATCTTTTTATCAAACCTCAATATATCACTTCACCCATTAATATGATCATACCACTAAATTTGTTGTATGCTTATTGCTAATACCCCTCCGAAATCAATCTTCAATAAACGTTAACGGATGATCTTTGGCAAAGGTGCTTTAACTTAATGTACTCAAAAAGTAATAAGAGTTTTATATTATCACTTTACAATCACGCCTAAAAAATAAAACCTGGTAATGAGCAATTAGCTATCGGTTACGATGTTGAAAAACGACCACAGCCATCTGTTTTTATATCTGATAAAATTGGTGTTAATTTTTTAGTTACCATATTGTTGTTGTGATAAAAAATTGTAGTAACGACATTATGGCAACAGTTAACCAAGTCCACTCCTTTGGTGCCAATTTAAAATTGGCTAGATAGAGCAAATAGAAGGCGAGGGTGTGCAGTTATTTGATAAACTATTCCGCAGAAATTTTGGCTGGTAGTTGATCGTTTTCGCCGTTATTTTTTAAGTTTACGGTTCAGTTTTATTCAGTTAATGGAACGAATATTATAAATGATTAAATTACCGTTCCCTTTTACCTTAATATCGTAATTCATCAAAGTTCGTTCATTTGATAATATTTTTAAATCTGATAGCTTTATCCCATTCTTAACAAATAAACTTATTTGGGCATGAGTAACCACACTTTTCCGCAAAGTTAATGACAAAATATTATTCTCAACTTTAGCATCATAATTGAATTGGTCGCGTGCGGTCCAATAATCACCAAAATCATCCATGTTTTCGATAGCTAAACCGTCAGGAAGACCTTTAATAAAAGCGCTTAATTCTTCAAGTTTATAATCACGATTAGGATGAATAAGTAAAACAGTCAAGCTTCCATTAGCTACGTTTTTTTCAAGCAGCTTTAGCCAAAGAGCAGCTGTTTCTTGTGGAGCTTGTTGACCACTGATCCCGTCAGATATATTTAAAGGAAATTCATAGATAGAAGACAGCGGCGAAGAAATAGAATTTTGACTAGAAACCCGATAAGGAAAACTGGTTAATACATCATTTGCGCTAAATGAACTGTCATATTTGTAACCAAGTTCTTCCATTACCTGTGCTTGCTTGTCGTGCCAGAGTAAATGACCTGAGCGAAAAGTTTTAGGCATCACATTCAGGTCTGCCGTTAGCAAGTTTTTTGATACTTCAAGTTCACCATATACAGTTCCACCTTTCGTAACTGTACCGTCGTGATAAGGTGAGTAGTTACCAGAATTATTCCCCTTGGTGCCTAAAGGAAAAAGTATTCCATCATCCCAATCAGGGAAATGTCCAACACTATGGCTACCAATTGAGTGCCCTTTGTTAATAACTTCAAGGTAAATATCTAGGTTCATCGTATAAAAGTCACCATCGATAGCATCATTAATATAGTGAGTATTTATGTTATATGTAGCACTTATATTATGTTCAAATTCTAGTTCGGCGAAAGCTATCGACCAGTCGGCAGCAGATTGAGAATCGAGATCATGCGTGATAATTAATGATGCCTTGGTATCTTTTGGGCTGCTATGTTTCCAAGTCGCGAACTGCAATTGATTTTCATAAATAGCTCTAAGAAATAACAAAAAAGTATCTGTTGTAGGCTCATAATCGTTGAGTTTGCCTCGATCAGCTTCAAAATCCAAGTTAAGTTGGTTACGTAAAATGACATCAGTAAAGGATACCCCGAGTAAATATGTCTTGCCAGCACCCCATTCATTTTTCACCACGGATACCGTGCCATCATTATAGTGAGCAAGAGCAGAACCGTCCCCTAATGTATAATTACGTGTATAGATTACATCCAGATTATTTGCATTTCCAAGACTAACAGTTTCTTCTTGAGGATCGTCTATATATGACAATGTAGGTTCGTCTGTTGCCTCGGACCAAGTCATTTTATCGCGAGTATTTTTACGCGCTTGGTCTACTATACCAAATAAAGAATAGAGACCAGCTGCTGAGAGGCTTCGGGAGACAAGAGTACCACCATTATCAATATAACTCTCGAGCTTGATTTGTTCATCGGAGCTAAACGTATCGTTATTAACATAGGACGCAATATAAATAAGTCGACTGCCTAGTGCTTCTTCTATATTTTGTGTGATGAAATAGGGAATTCCGACGATATCTAAGGCTTGGGACAATGCTCGAGTATCAGTATCGGTCGCATTATTTTTTAACGACATGTCCAATATAACCGCCGTTAAATAACCATCGTCTTCATTACGGATAGCAGCACTAGTCCTAAATGTAAATGATAATGGCACATCAAGCCCGCCTACTGTAATACCTTTAACACTAGAGTTAAGGGTGACTTCATATAGTGTTGCAGGAGCTAGCTCTTTCATTGGGGTAACAATTGCTGTTAACGATGGAATATCAAAAGAAAGGTCATAATCTAAATTGTTATTAACTGTAAAAGCCTCTATTAGGCTATCTATCTCGACCTCTGCATCAAATTTGATAGCTATGCCAGCGTTGATATCAATGAATATATCTTTATCGTTTGGAAAAGTTGAAATCACGTGAAGTGGTGGTAACGGTAGTTCTACTATTTTAGGTGTTGACGAGTTCGAGCTAGAGCTTCCCCCGCAAGAAACTAACATAAATAAAAATATTAACATTATCGGATGTCGAATATTAAACACAATGAAATCTCCTTAAATGTTATTTCAGGTTAAATCCAGCCAGTATATATAAACATAATGTAGTCAACCTAATATGTAAAGCTAAGCATATATTAGGAAAATCTACCAATTTTCGTCTCATTATTTACGCTAAACCATTAAAATAAATACCGTTAATTGAGATGTTAATCTACACTATATAGGGTACGTAAATAAAAGGTTTATAAATAGTCCATAATCATAACAATTAGTTATCTAATGATAAAAAAACTAAAAAAACTAAAAAAGTGCTTACTTTTTACTTATCTATTATTAATTCCTGCTTTACCCGTCAGCGCGAATGATAATACTACAGAAGAGTTATGGCAGTTAATACATCAGTCATTTCAGCAAGCCCGTTACACATTAAATAAAGAACAAGACAATAAATCAATCTTTATACTGCTAAATACTCAATGTCGTGAAACTTGGGATAATGATGCTGAGGTTTTGGCTCTCATTGCTCAATCGGAACAGTCTGCTAATGATTTAGGATTGACATTTAGGGCTGGAATAACATCTGAAGATTTAACTGTTGGTAATGGAAATGATGGCAATACATACGCCGAATTATCTTGGGATGTTCTTAGGGGAGGGTATTTTGAAAATGATTACAAACAACTAGATAAAACTCGCCAAGCTAAATTGGCTAAGTTGTCTGGTGAAATAGAACGTTTGAAAAAGGATTACCAATGTAGAAATTCACAAGTTGAACGTGAATTTTTTAACTTAGAAATTAGTCTACATGAGATTAAATTAAACCTTATGGAGCTGGTATATAAAAAAGAGTACAAGGCCTATTTTACGGGTAACAGTTATTTGGATGAATTATTTGTCTCAGAACAGGGCATTCGTCTTGCGCGTGCTAAGTTAAAACAGTTTTATCAGGATCCCTATTGGCATAGAAATATCGAGCTACAATTGAACCCTCCGGTTGTTGAGCTTGATTTTTTAGCGATAATGACAGCAATTCAGGAAGATACTAAAATAGATCAGATGCACAAGCTTGAAAAAAAACGCATTGAAGATATCAATGAGTTTCAAAAAAACTCTCAATTTAGAGTTTTTCTAAGGCAAGAATTTGATATAACAAAGGTAGAAGATGAAGGATTAGTTGCTGGTATTCGCTTTTCAACACCTTTGACATTTTCTAATTCTTACGAAAAACAGCACAAAATCGCCCAATTGTCTCTAGATGCTCGTTATGCAAAATGGGAACGTTTGTCTCGTGCCAGAGTTGCTTATCAGGCATATTCTATTCAACTACAAAACACTATTAAACAACAATATAGAGTGCTCACCTCACAAGAAAAACTTAATAGAGCCTTTAGTTATCAGCTTTTAGGTAAAGAGGTTGATGTTGTGGCTGCGGTAGTGAGAACAAGAGCTTTTTTGGATGCGGTTATTGAACTGGGTAACTCTAAAAAAGAGCTATACAAGAGCATTAATAATGTATTTTTAACAGCTCGTGTTGAATTTAATTCAAAATATATAAAACGTTCAGAATTACAAGCAAATAATTATCGAGCCAGAAAATATACTAGGGCTGTACATCTTAAAAGCAGTACGTTTAACCTTGCAGATAACCAACTATTAATTAACATATTAGCGACAAAGTCGATCAGTAGTACCTTAGTTCATGTTGACGATAAAACAGATTTAATTAAGCTAAAACGCTTCATAACAATGAGCCATAGCCAAGGCATTAAAGTGCCTGTAGTGCATAAAATCAGTAAAATTTCATTAGGACAAACACAAACAAATATTAGGGCACTCGTTATATTGGCAACGTTGACCGATGATATTATTTTAGCTACAGATTCGCTCGAACTTCCCCCTGAATTAGCGTTGGTTACATTGTTAGAACAAGCTCGGTTTGAGTTACCTGACACTCGTTTCAGTTTTATTATTACATCGAACTGGCCAAAGGCCTCCCTTGTTAAAATTTCTTCGTTGGTTAATCGGATTTACTTAAATGTAAAGAGAGTTGAAGACGAACAGTCGATTGTAGAATTAATAAAAAGCACTGCGACTGAAACAGGCTTAACTAAATTGGTGGTAGACCTTTCTTCATCGTCTCTGAACACAGAATATGAATTTGAAGAGTTAGTTGAATTGATTAACACCACTACCGGTGTTAATCAATTTAGCTTGGAAGACATTCAGCTGTTCCAAAAATAAAAATAAGGTTGTGCTCATTGAAATTGCAAAATAGAACGAGTCTTATTACCTACTTGCCTGAAGGTAGCCCTAAAGAATCATTCAAGCACAATATAACCAAAATTGTTTATATTGTTGCACTTTTGGTTTTGGTGGCTTATATCGTTTACATTATAAGTCGAAATATTATGTACATCGAGCAAGTAGGTATTATCGATGTTCATAAATTTAATTTAACAACAGAAGTGCCTGGGAAAATTTCTCAAGTTACCGCTTTTAAAGGACAGAATGTTAATGTTGGTGACATACTACTCATAATCGACCCTGTGGAGAATTGTGCCATTAAAGAAGATACACGTATTGAAAAATTGAAGTTTGATATACAAAAGAATCAAGCCGAATTGTCAAAGTTACGTCAAGTCAAAGTTCTGCTACAAAAAACGTTAAACGAAGAATCATTAGTTAGAGCGCTGGAAATTAATCGTGCTCTGCTCAAAGAAATCCCTAAAATTAAACAGGATATTTATAGAATAAATTTGGATGTTGAACTTAAAGAGGAAAACATTGCGATACAGGTAACGCGTTTAAATTTACTGATAGAAAAACAACAGCAGTCAGAACAGGATAACCGTTGCGAGCCATATCAACTCATTTCACCTTATCCTGCAAGGGTTGCTAAAGTTGATGCTGTTGTCCATGAGTACATCAATGCCGGAAAAATTCTAATATCCCTTATTCCAGAATATGCCCCTGTTCAGGTTGTTTTTACACTAGAGTTTGAATTATTTAAATCGGTATCTGAAAATGGTCAATTTACTGTTGTGCTACCTAACGGTAGTGAATCAAAGGCTAAAGTAGTAGATATAAATTCTACAATCGGAACTCAAACCAAGTTAACACAAGTTCCCAGTTCATCTGCGATGCAAGTTATTATTGAACCTGTCTTAGCGGAAGACAGCGATCTTTGGCAACAATATGATCGTATGGCTGTGAAAGTGAGGGCAAGAAAATGAAAATGCCAATTCAACTTAAATTATCAACAGATAAAGCGCTATCTTCTGAGATAAAGAGCATTAATGCAGATGAGTTAGAATCTTTTGATCATTATAGTGCCTGTTTCTGGTTAATTAATGTAGAAGATAAAGCTAATGCTATATCTTTATTAACTCAAATTAGGCGAAGCTCTGAGCCACGCATCTATTTGAAACCTGTGGTATTTGCCTATGGTGGTAATATTGAAGCGGGCATACTTGACAGTGCGGATGCAAATATTGCTTATAGCAGCATAAATATAGCCCAATTAGAAACATTGGCGTCAGAATTAGAATCTTGTAATCAATGGATAGAACATCTATTGCTAAAAGGTGTAACAACAGACTCAAACCTTACGGTAAAAGTCTTACGATTTATTACCAGCCGCAATTTGCCGTTAATGCCAATAATGACATCACGTCATAATAATGGATTTATCTACCCAAAATTACAACCAATGTTTACCAAGCAAGATACTACGGCTGTCGAACTATTGTCTTATTTAAATAAACAGCAATTACTAACTACAAAGCTTGAGAATAAAGCTCATTTTTGTAATCACTGTGACAGCGCTTTTTTAAATTTTAAAGAGGCTTGTCCTGACTGTGGCTCTGATAATTTAGACGTTAATGATCTGATTCATCATTTCGTTTGCGCAAACGTTTCAGAAATAGATGATTATCGCCGTGACGATGACGATTTGGTTTGCCCTAAGTGTGATAAAAAACTGAAGCACATTGGGGTAGATTATGATAAACCCTCGGTAGTCGTAAGATGTAATGAGTGTTTGCACCGTTTTCAAGATGCTCATGTTATAACTCAATGTTATAACTGTGAAAGAACAAGCGAACCAAAAAATCTTGCATTAAAAAAGATATATTCCTATACCGTTTCGGCTCTAGGTCAAAATGCTGCACTTTATGGGTTAGAGAGTATTTTAACGAATATCTTAGATAAAGAATTAATGCTACATTCTATTTCTGAATTTTCAAAGTTTTTAAAAGTTGAGTCTGCCCGAATAGCTCGTTATGAACGTTCTGAAAGCATATTAGTTATAATATCAATATCAAACTTAGACAAAATATATATTAAATTGGGGAATAAGTCTGTAGAAATTTTTACTGAGCTTTGTCGAGTTTTTAAAGCGATATTTCGCGACTCAGATGTTATTTGTGCTCGTAATGAAAGTATATTTACTGTTCTTATGACGGACACTTCTGTACTAGGTGGGGAAACAGCAATGAAGAGATTAGTTGAGGCAATAGAAACATTGCTCACTCAGAATATTGACATAGAATTAAAAACGACTCATCAAATTCATTCGGTTACACCTGAAATAGAACTAGAAGAGCTAGTTTCATCTGTTTTATAGGATATATTCTTTGATTGAGACTGCCATTAATTTTGTTGCAAATTTGACTCCTATAGAGTTTATAGGATATTTTTGGCCATTTTTTATTCTGGATATTATTCGTTATGTGCTTATAGAGCTTGTTGTTCTTATTATTTATAAAATTAAACAAGTGACTAAGAAAACTTTTTATGGACTTAAACGAAGGGAGCTTTTTCAAGAAAGGCCACTCGTTTCGGTTATTGTACCAGGGAAGAATGAAGGAAAGTATATACCGAAATTAATAGAGACTTTATCTAAGCAAACTTATAAAAATATTGAAATTATTGTCGTAGATGATGGTTCAGATGATAATACTCCATTCATTTGCCGTGCGTTAGAAAAAAAAGGTCTGATTAATTCTTTTATACGCAACGAGGTAAGAGGGGGGAAAGCTTCAGCAGCAAATACGGCCTTACAATTTTCTAATGGTAAATATATTATTCATTTAGATGCCGACTCTCATTTATCGAACAATGCCATTGAAAAAATACTACTACCTTTTTATATGAATGAAAAGGTTGGTGGTGTTGGCGGTGATGTAAGGGTAAATAATACCGCAGAATCTATGACGACAAGCTTGCAAGGTATTGAATATCTGAAAAGTATTTTAACGAGTCGCACAGTATCTTCTGAACTTGGTATCTTACGTATTATCTCAGGTGCCCATGGCGCATTTAGAAAAGATGTCTTAGCGCAAATTGGTGGCTGGGATGTTGGTCCTGGATTAGATGGAGATATTACATTAAAAATTAGAAAATTAGGCTACGATGTGGTTCATGAGCCTCAAGCGATTTGCTATACTAACGTACCTAACACCCTTAAAAAACTTGGTAAACAAAGATATCGTTGGGATAAGTCGATGGTGCGCTTTCGTTTAAGGAAGCATTTAGATATTTTAAAGCCCGGTTCATCATTTAGGTTTTCAAATTTCGTCTCAGTGTTCGAAAATCTTTTTTTTAATTTATTTCTAGATATCAAATGGTTTATTTATATCGCTCAAATCTTAGTATTCAACTCTGAATACATAGTCATCCTTCTTTTAATAAATTACATACTCTATTTTCTTAGTAATTGCATACAATACCTTTTGGTATTATGGATGCTAGAGAAACCCATTCGTAAGCAAGAGTTCAAGCTTATTATGTACATACCATTAATACCCCTTTATACAGGCTTGTTCTTAAGATTTATTAGAACTTTCTCATACTTAATGGAGTTCTTCCATAAACGTTCGTATATTGATAAGTGGAATCCTTGGAAAGTATCACGCATTGCTGAGGATAAAGGACTTTAATAGGATTTAATTAACAGATAACTATAGGCTGAAATGTTGAGCGACAAGCACAATTTATACTCTGAGCAATGTCGCGTATTTCCGATTAACACTAGACTTCCTGAAACAATATAACTAACAATACCAACACTAATAATACATTGTTGTAAGTCGCCATTGCCACAGCTGTCTAGTGTGCCAATGTCAGTTGGCTCTAATGTTAACTTTTTAGTCACCATATCGCATTGATGATAGTAAAGCTGTTTATCAGATATAGCAGGGATAAAAGCGCAGGATGTTAGACAAAGAGCAATGATTGAACTCAACAGGACTTTTTTAATATTCATATTGTGCAAATTGCATAAAATATAACGCCGCAAGAAGCGGCAGATTTATTAGTTCTTGTTACAATTATTATTTAAAAAGGTAAGGGTTGTCTTTATTAATTCTGCCCTTGATGAGCTGAAACTATGATCATCATCAATTAACTTGAAGCTTATTTTACTGTCTTTTGTTTCCTTTAATGCGGCTAACAATGGCGCAATATGTAACTCATGAGGTACAACTCTAGTATTTGCTCCAACCAGCATAACCGGGCGACCATTAATTTTTTTGACACGTTTAATAAGATCTAACTCTTTGGCAAACTCTTTGGTCTCCTGTTTAGCCTTTTCACCAGACCAACCATTAAGCATAAATAAGGTGTCACCATAAGCTTGCCAAGGAATAGTAGTATCAGGGTCATTTATCAGACCAACACCTTTCGCCCCTAGATTTGCGCCATCCCAAGCAACTGAACATTTTACTAATGGATTATCAAGAATACCAGCAATCGCCATGTGCCCACCCATACTGTGTCCAACGGTAGAAATTAACTTTTGGTCGATCCGTAACTCTGCAGAATTACCATGATGACTTAAATACTGTAAAACGACTTGCACATCTTGTTCAGCATGACGAAAGGAAAAGTCACCTTCACTACCCCAAGCGCCTCGATAATGAAAAAACGCCACATTCCACCCTTCTTTACGTAAAGTTTGGGCTACGTCCAAGTTTTTCTCATTACCTGGATAACCATGTAACAGCAAAACTGTTGGGTGTGGTCCTTCACCTTCCGCGATATAAACGAAGCCTGACATGCGTTTGTTATCTGAATTAAATGTCAGTTCTGCGGTACTTGCTGGATATTCCCCTTTTGATTTAGCATCAACTTTAGAGGGGATAATCAATAATATGCACATCAGCATAATAAAATGTTTCACTTTGTTTCTCCAATTACTTGTTATTCTTATGCGGCATTGGGCTAGGTGATATTATAGTGGCCACGTCGTAGATGCAAAATATAACTGAGTTGTTAATGTTAATGGAAAATTTGACATTCCAGCACTGTATAGTATTTTGATTATTTAACATTTTATCAGAAAATAGCCATCAAGAAATACACAATGTAATCGCCATCATGTGAGTTTAAAAAAACTAAAACATAAAATTAAGGGGGGGTGGGAACAGGTTATTAGTTTAGCTGGCCGTTAGGAAGCATAAAAAACAACAGATTAACGTTACTTGATAAAACTTATTCGAACATGACTAAATAGAGAGTAGGGCAGGCTTTGAGATTAACAGTGTCTATTTTCTAGTCACTCCATTCATTTGTGACTGTCATTTAAAAAGAGAAGATCTCGCTCTGCATATCTTTCATACTTGATATCAATGATATGGTTTACCTTGACTTTATACTCTTTGCATTAGTCTACTCATCTGATGTGGTCATAACTAACGCTAAGTAATTCAATTTTATGGATATAAAGATGCTGTATGGAATTTATTTTAGCTAAACTATACATTAGTCACTTCAATGTTATCTTGGCTATCTGCTGACGTGGTTAGTAGATAGCCAAAGCCTCTGACATTTACTATTTTCATGTCAGTTTGTCTAAGGAGCGTTCTTATCTCTGATATTGTTACCGCTAGATTATTCCGCACAACAGATTTATCAGGCCAACCATATTGATTTAAAAAATCGAAACTCACGGGGGTGTTTACCGATCTTAGCAGCGCACAGAGTACTCGAAACGATCTGTTTGGAAACTTGATTTCGTTACCATTAATGTTAACCACGTGTTTAATTGGGGAAAGTGAAAGAATATTCCCAAACTTTAGTTCATCTGAGATGCTGCAATTTAGACAATAGCTGTTACAGTGTTGCATTGGCATACTAGTTGTTTCCATTTCCATTTCAATCACTTCCTCATTGTGAATACTTTTTTGTTATCAGCTAAATTAGAGCACCCACGCTCATAACCAAGCTACTTTCTTATTCAAGGTGACAACACGCAATAATTCGCTATAACAAGTGGTTGTGCATATAGTATAATGTATCTTATGTGTTATGTATTATGCATAACTTATGCATAATGTCACGTAATTAACTGATGTAATTAATTATAAAATTTATGATTAATCTTAGTGTGCAAGTACCATAAAATAACTTTAAGGAGTACCTATGGACGATGTAACTCGTGTTACATTGCCTTTTTATTGGAGATAGATGGATTCTAAATGATTTTTATCTTCATCTGATAACACCACAAACTCTTTATTTTTAATATTAATTTCTTTAATTAATATAGCCATCAACTACATATAAAGACGGACATAGTAAAGGTTACTCTGTTAGTCATCATTAACCGCATTTTTTAAGTGTTCAATATCTATAGGGAACAACTTTTTATTTAAATATTGAGTCACCATATCAAATTATTTTTCTCTCTATTTTCTAGTGCCTTATCCATCTGCAACTGCCATTTGAGGTAAGAAAAAGTAACCCTGCATTTGTATACATTCCATCTTCGATATGAATTCTACGTGCTGTTTTGACTCAACACCCTCTACAATAACTTGATGGTTTTTACTTAAATAAGTTAATAAACTCTTTAAAAACAGGTTGTCGGAGTCTATTAGTGACCAGAAGAGTTCTTTAGATACTTTAATAAGGCTAAAAGGGATGTTCTTTGAATTTATTACGTCAAAATTGGACTGGTTATTGCCAAAATCATCAAGCCACAAGCTGACATTTGAGAAAGTGTTTACTTGTTCTAATATGCCATACTCGTAAGAACCAAGCTCTTGGATATTATGCTCCATTAACTCAAAAGCAATATTTTGATCCTTATTATTATGCAACTGCTGAAAATAACAGCCAAGATGACGGACAACTTGTATAGGTGTATTGATGCTTATGGTATATCGTCTGTTTTTAGGCTCATTGATTATATTGTCTAAAATCAATTTGAAAAATTCAACATGTTCGGGTCCAGATAAATTTTGAAAGAAAATTACGGGAGAAACTTTTTGATTTAAATGAATTATCGAACAAAGAATTTCAGCGTTAGTGCACTCATTTGATGTGGTCATAATTAATTCTAGTCGAGGCATTATAATTACGTCGCCCCAGAGATGACTGCTGAAATTTATTTTAGCTAAATTATACATTAGTCACCTCAATATTATCTTGGCTATCTGTTGATGTGGTAAGTCGATAGTTAAAGTGTCTGACATTTAATATTTTTATGTCAGTTTTCCTAAAGAGTGTTTTTATTTCTGATATTGTGACTGCTAGGTTATTTATAACGACAGCTTTATCAGGCCAAGCACACTCATTTAAAAAACCGATATTAACAGAGGTGACCGATTTTAGCCGCGCAAATAGCAGTCTAAACGTTCTATTTGGAAAATTGGTTTTTTTACAATTAATGTTAACCACTTGTTTAATTAAATAAAGTGAAAAAATACCCCTGAACTTTAGTTCATCTGAAATGCTGCAGTTGAGATAATAATTTTTACAGCGTTTGATCAACCCATTATTTACTAGCACTTCAAATTTTTCATGCATCACTTGTACTTCCTATTTGTGGCTACTTTTTTGTCGTCCGTTAAATTAGAGCATCCATGATCTCAACATACTGACTTTATTGTTAAAGGAAGTCAGCCTGTTGTAATCCTATCTCAGTTATAGTCTTTTTTTAGAAGACGATAGTTGGAGATTACTTTATAAAAATAAAAGCTGAATAAGAAGTTCACATATACCTAGCGTAATAACATGAAAATTCACACGTAATACGGCTACTAGTATCAATCTTTATAATGTCAGATAATTAGCTGGTTTTATTAATTATAAAATTGATCATAATAAGCAAAGCTTAAGGATCCTTAAAACACCAATAGAATAAAAAATATTAAGGAAAAATCTTATTTGATGAAACTTGCGTTGTCGTTATTCTTTAGTGGTTAGTATGAAAATATTATATTTATTGTAATGATAGAGTGATTTTTTTGGGTGTTTTAAAGCATTAAAGCAAAATAAAAGGCTGTGCAGTGATTACTGCTAGCCTTTTTAACTTAGTTTGATGGGGTTTGGGATAAGATAAAAATTACTTTTTCTTTTTCTTTTTATCTTTAGTTATCGATCTCTGACTTTATCTCTATGAATACCCGCTTTATTCTTATAATTACGTGACGCCTTATTGATTTTTGGCCGAGTGGCTCTTTTCTCTGTTTCTTTGTTATCCTGATACCGTCTCATTTTGTTATTCATCACAGGTTTATTCAGGCTTTTATCATCTTTTTTACCATTGGCTTGATGCTGATTTACAATACTCTCTTTGTTGATATATTTGGTCTGCTTATTATTGGGCATTTGGTCAAACCGTTTTAGGGTTTTACTGTATTGGGTACTTGACGCTGAGTCATAATGAGATTGCCTTCTTTTTTTATGTGGCGTCGCCTTTATCTGTGTACCTTTTTTGCGGTTAATTTTTCGCTGTGATTTACTCACTCGATTACCTTTATAACGATCTTTTACCTCATTATTGCTATAAGCCACTCCACGGCGGTGATGAGGCTTATGGAGCCAACGTTTTGCTCCGTGACTACTTACAATTCGGTGTTTTTGTAAGTAACGATGAGAGTTGTGATGATTTAAAACGACTAAGTGACGATTTTGCCAATGAAAGGCACTGAAGAAAAAGTTAAATGAAATATGCACACCAGAGTCCCAGTAATAAGGGCGGTGACTCACCTGACTTTTAGGGTGTGCCCAATAAATGGGTGGATAATAGCTCCAGTGCCAATTACCGTAAATTGTGTGGCTGTTATAATAAGGCACATAAACTATCTCAGGCTGTAGTGGTTGAATAATAATATTATTATTTTCATTACTCACTGCCATGTTCTCCATTTTTGATAAATTACCGGCCTGTTCAGCTTTCATTCTTAATTTTTGAATGCTCGAAAGAACTTGGGCTTCATCTGCCAGAAATACATCACCTAATTGATTTGTCCAAGTTAACTCATCATTCAGTCGTTTTAAGACAATAGGAAAGGGGAGGAGGGCTTTAACGCTAGGATCCCAATCTTTATCTGCTACCTGAGCAAATATTTGGGTTGAAGGTAACTGATGATGTTTTATCAGCCAGCGATGGGCTTCAACAATTTCTATTGGGTAAGTTGACGCAATTAAAATGTGGGTAAGCAGCGTATCAGGGTATAAAGCAATAGGAGCTAGCAACTGAGCTAATTGGCCATTAGTCGGCAGTAAAGAATTATCATCTCTAGCCTGGCTATATGGGCTATTGAGTATAAATAGTATTAACAGTGTAATGATAAAAAGCTTTTTCATCGTTGTTCCAAACACTAAAAAGTGAAAATAAGAGGATGGTTGAATTATAAATTCTGTTAGCTGAATACTAGCTGAATGAAATGGTTTTACGTGGTTATTTATTGAACAGTCAATGACGTGATGCAGAACTGTTAGCATTTCGCGTCAGCTTAAAGCCTTCAGCTATTGCCAATACATTTAAGTGTAAAAAACAAGGGTGAATTTAGCGCCTAGTAAAGTGTTAGAACTGCCAATAATTAATTGCCCCTGATAGCTCTGAACTAAATCGCGGACAATCGCTAAGCCGATACCGTGTCCTTCTTGATAGGTGTCACTTCTTGTGCCTCGATTCAAAATATTGGTTTGTATCTCCGCATTAATACCGTCGCCATCATCAGCAATCTTTATTGTTAGGTGCTTATTGACTTGCTGAACTGAAATGGTTATCTTTTTTTTACTTGCTTTACAGGCGTTGTCAATAATATTACCAAGGATTTCTAGTAAATCAGCTTCATCACCTTTAAAGCTCGCTTGGCTATCAATAGCGCAGTTAAACTGAATGTTTTTGTCGAAATAAATCTTAGCCATAGTGGCTATTAATTTATCAACGACAATTTTAACATTAATGCCTGTATGCCAAGCAGACTCTCCAGCACTTTGTGCTCGCTTTAATTGATGCTCAATAATGTTATTAATTAGTTGTAATTGTTCACTTGAACTTTGCGTCAGTTCTTGTTGGCTTTGAATCACGGCTAATGGTGTTTTAAGACTATGGGCAAGATCCGACAAAGCGTTTCTATAGCGCTTCCTTTGTTGACTTTCTGTGCGCAATAATAAGTTGAGTTGCTGAGTCACTTGTGTCAATTCCAAAGGGTATTTTTGTTGTAACTCGTTGAGTTCTCCTTGCTCGATTTGCCTCATTTCTAACTTTAGTACCCTGAGTGGCTTTAAAGTCCAAACCAACCAAAAGCCTTGCACTAAAAATAGTAGAGCCATTAAAATTAACAGCCAAGTCCAAAGTTGTTGCTTGAAGTCATTAACAAGACTGTTAAAATCATTATAATTCTTAATAATCTGAACCGTTAATGGAACGTTTTTTTCATTGCTGCTAAAACTCACTGAAAAACTAAAAATGAAGTGTTTTTTATCATCAATCATCAAGGTTGAAAAACTATTATTGCCGACTTCGGGTAAGGTTGAAATCGTTGGCGAACTTATGCCAAGTAATGAGTTTGAGTGCCACAATTGACGATATTCTTGACTCGGATCAGTATTGAGCTCAGAGATAATCGCATATAAGCCTGATTGAATGACATTAAACTGATTTTCTAACAGCTGTTCAGGCATAGAGAGTCTGCCATCCTCAACTTCTGCCAACGCGAGTATCGAGTAACTGTAAGCGGTTAACTCTTTTTTGATGGAAGTGACAATTTGTTGCTCAAAGGCC
>Ga0307488_10002336_pt1 | contig 16094 bp, 19 predicted proteins | sample SB02metaG_FD_202248 | JGI IMG/M metagenome (GOLD analysis project Ga0307488, IMG submission 202248) | Sea-ice brine microbial communities from Beaufort Sea near Barrow, Alaska, United States - SB 0.2 | ecosystem: Environmental > Aquatic > Marine > Coastal | place: USA: Alaska | collected... | reverse complement strand
GTGGGGAAACTTGTAGGCGATGGAACCAGCCGGACGGTGGTTCTTCTCACCGACCCGTTTCCAGTCGGAGGTGTCGTTGAGGATCAGAACCAGCCCGTCGATCTCGTAAGGCAGGGCGTCCCTGTCACTACGGACGTAGGCATCGTAGATGCTCTGGATCTGCACGGTGCCTTGCTGGGCTGTGATCCATGAGGGGGTCGTGAAACCTGCTCCCGAGAGAGCCTGCAACTCCTGATCCTTGTGGGTCAAGACACCAACGTCGGGGATCATGTCGAAGGCAACCACGGTCAGGTGCTTGCACTTCGATGGGTCGGACTGACGCTTGGCTGTGCCAGCCGCCGTGTTGCGGGGGTTGCTGTCACCCTGGAAGTGGGCGTTGAAGTCGTCCTTGTAGCAGACGATCTCGCCACGGACGTAGCCAGACCAATCTCCGAGGTCAGCAGGAACGCCCTTCATCAGTCGGACGTTGCGGGTGATGTCCTCGCCAGTGAACCCGTCGCCACGAGTCGCAGCCTGGGTCAGCACGCCCTTGTCATAGCGAAGGCTGATCGAGATGCCGTCCAACTTGTCCACGATGACAACATCGGGGCTGTTGCCCACGGTGGTCTGGAACCAGTGGAGCATGGCACTCTCGTCCTGAGCCTTGTTGAGTGATCCCATGGGGGTCTTGTGGGCCACCTTCGTCCAGCCGGACGAGGGTGTGGCTCCCACGCCACCGAGGACGGGGTGGTTGGGGTCGAGCGCACGGAGGCTATCCTCCAGCGCATCGAACTGTGCGTCTGTGATTGAAGGGGTGCCAGCGTAGTACGCGGCGCGGGCTTCCGAGATTGCGGAAGCGATAGTTGAGGGGTTCATCAGGGTCTCCTATGCGCTGTACTGAGCGCGAATGTTGTTGGCGTCGGTGGTGGCCATCTGGCAAACCAACTGCCCTGAGGCGTTGAGGGCACGGCCACCGCTGTCGATTGCGGTGATGGTGTTGAAGGGGGCGGGCATGGTTGCAGCCCACTGGGAGAGTGGTGGCAGTGCCGGTCGTGTTGCCTTGAACTCAGCCTCAGCCATACTTGAGTGATGGCGGTAGCCCTTGGCTTCCTTCTTGGAAGCGCGGTCTCGGGCGTCCCAGATCGAGAGACCCTGATTGCGGGTCTGTCCTGAGGTTCCGATCTTGCCGAAGCGGACTTGGATCTGTCCGCCATTGTGGGGACGTTCGTAGCACCAAAACTTGGTGCTCTGTCCTGAGGCGTTCTTGTCGTTGTATCCGCAGTACTCGTAGCGGATACAAAATGCGCGTCCGTCTGCGGCTGCGTTTAGGATGTCGGTGAAGGATGCGATGAACATGATGGGGCTCCAGTTGCCCGCTCAATGCGGGACGGGGAAGGGGGTGTTGTTGTCTCTCATATACTTACGTGAACCGGACCCCGTTTTAACGACCGCCCGAGAAACTTTCGCCCGGCTCGTTAATCCTGGGCTGGGTTCCCGTAAGTAGATGAACCCCCAACCACCTGTCCCGCTGAGGGACCAACTGGAGCACAACATGACTACATTCAACATTGGCGACGAAGTGACATTCGGACGCCCCAACGGCGAGCAAACCCGAGGTCGGGTCGTCAAGATCAACGCCAGGAGCCTGGGCATCGAGCAGATGGAGACTCGCGGTCAGAGCCGCGTCCGAACGGCTGGAGCCAAGTGGCGAGTTGCCAAGAGCCTTGTCCGTCACGCCAACGGTGCCCCCGCTGACCCCGCCTACGCACCCGTGACCTGCCACCGAATCACAGGATTCAAGGTCGGTGATCGGGTGTCGTGGAACCACGGCTCCCGCACCCTGACCGGGACGGTCAAGCGGGTCAACCGCAAGACCATCAGCACGGTCGCGGACGGCGACCCTGATTCCCGCTACTGGCGTGTCTCGCCCCGGCTGCTCAGTGCAGCCAGCACCACTGCCCCAGTCGGGGGGCGGTGATGCACCTGCACCTTTCCAACTGTCACGGTGAGTGGACTGCCCTCGCCGTGATCCTCGCTCAGGCTCCGCTTGTCGGACTCTGGCTCCGTTCCATCTTCATCGCCCGTAAGGGAGACTGACATGCTGCTCTACCACGGCACTTCCGAGGAGGTGTTCAATGTGACTGGGAGCGCATGTACGAGAGGAACTTCGCCCAGAGTGCTTTGAACTTCGCCCAGGGACCGACCTTCTCGACTGCGCCAAACTCCTCGGTGTCGCCTTCTTCGGTGTCGCCTTCTTCGGTGAGCCATGCGGTGGGGACGTACTGCCACTCGTAGATCATCGCCTGCTTGATCCCGTACTTGGCTTCCACGGCATCGAGGAACTTCAAGAAATCGTCCTTCGACCAGGTGCCGAACGCATCCATGATCCCGCAAGCGTTGTGGTCCGTGTACGGAGCCGCGACACACGCAGGATCAGACAGGGACTCCAGGCTGAACATCGGCCACACGTTGTCCTGACTGAGCCAGTCCTTGTGGTTCTCAATGTAGTCACCCAGGGGTCCAGCGAGCAGACCGGCGGGATCACCGTTGTTCTTGCAGTAGGGCGTGTTGGGACAGCGGCACTCCGGTCCTTCGTCGCCCTTGCAACCACAGGCTGCCATCTCACCGACCCAGTAGATTTCTGGGTAGGAGTGGTTGCCTTGATCGTTGGGGGGCGGACCCTTCGGTGCGTAGCCATAGTCGAGAGGGACATTGGGCCAGTACTGCGCCCACAGTTTCTCAATCCAGGCTTCGCCTTCCTTGCCGTAGTAGACGTTGACGTTCTCGTAGTCGTAGGCGAGGCAAGTGATCTTCTGACCTGTGCTCGACTTGTTCATGGCGTCCACGAACTGGAACGCGAGGTCCATCGTGTCACCTGGCTCAAAGGTCTTGGTCGCACCGCCCCAAGGCCACTTCGCCTCAGTGTCGAGGACCAGCCCCGCCTGACAGGTAGAGGGCAGCGCCTCCAGCCAGTACTTCTGGAGCCAGCCTTCCTTGACGTAGGTTCCCGCTGGGATCGTGGGGTCCATCATGATGAAGAACGCCCGCTCGATGTTGTTGTCCTTGATGAACTGGACGTACTTGCCCGCGTAGTCCTTGAAGGTCGCTTCGTCGGTGCCGGGTGTTCCGACGATGGCTTCATGCCAGATTCCGAGTTTCATACGGGCCTCACGGATGAATGGTGCGTGGAGGCGACCCACTTGTCGTCCGCCAGAGACAGGGCAAACGTGTAGCGGGCGTGAACGTGGATCATGTCGCTGGCGTCTGTGCCCCAACTAAACTCGTAGTCACCGGACAGAACTCGGTGCTCGTCATGAGCGTTCTGGTTGATCTGCTCGTCCTCAATGTGGACGGTCAGGTTGGGGTGCTCCATGAGCGCCGTGAAGTAGCCGCGAAGGGCTTCCTGGCCGCGAAGGATCTCCGACCCGAACGTGGGGAGGAGCACAGCCTCGTCCTCGTACATGGCCAGGAGTTCATCCAGACGGCTGTGGTTCAGGCAGTCAGCCCAGTCGTTGAGGAAGTGAAGTGCGTAAGGATCAGACATGAGATGCCCCAGTGGCGTAGCGGAGAGCCACACGCTCGCACGATGCCCTCCGTTGTGATGCGAGACGAACCGGGCCGTACTTTTCCTCGTACCAGTCGAGGTGACCTTGCTCAGTCAGTTTGTCGAGGCTCTTGTCTGTCCTGCCCAGGACTCGCATGGCGACGGCGTAGACAATCTCCCCGATGGGAAGGGTGCCCAGCACAGCCCATTCAGGGTTGCCAGTCAACTTGATCATCACTGCGGGGAGTAGGGCGTGCTCGACGACCTCAAAGAGAGCGAAACCAATGCCGAGTTTCCAGCCGTGCTTCTTGATGGCTTTGATCATGGCCTTGAGGGTGTGTGCTGGGGACAGCGCGTGCCAGGTCTTCTCCATGAGGCTGATGAAAACCTCCTCGGTGACCCTGCCACGGAACTCCTTGATCTGAGTTCGGACGACATCGCTCTCGACCCCAGCCGGGAGGCGCTTGCCGTCCCAGGTTCGTGCGTTGTCGAAGCCCCACTGATATCCGGCCCCGTAGTCCTCAGACTGACCGTTCTGGGGATCCGCGAGCCGACCATCGAGTGATTCAAAGCGACCCTCTCGGGCACCGTCGATGAACTCCTCCACGTCCTCCTCGATTTCTTGGGAGACGACTGCCTGCACGATACTCGGGGCGATCTTTCGGATCACCTCGTCCATGAGGTCATCCACCGGCCCATACACAAGATCCTTGTGCTCCTTGAGGATCGTTTGGAGCGGTTGCGCCATCCAGGCCATCCACTCCTTGGCACCCGCGTCTTTTTCTTGCATGACATCTCCTCTCTGGAAAGACCGTATAGGGGAACTATTCGCCATCACCACCAGGGTTTGATAGTGGGGGGTTAGGTTTCACATTATGTCGGTATTGTGGGATAACACGCCACCCTGAGTAACTTTGCCCCACCCTTGATATCGTCGGAGTCTGCCAATGCTGAGAACGGAAGGTACTTACTACGCCCGCACTGAACACGGAGGCTACCCGGTAGTGGCCGACCCCAATGGATTTCTGGTGCAGTGGCCGAGTGGTTCCATCCGTTACCCGAGCGCCCGCAAGACCATCACGGCATTGGTCAACAGCGCCCCTCAGCCTGGACCTCGCCACCGCGATCCCAAGATCACGTTTGATCGGTATTTCCGTCGGGGTGCCTTCCGCCGCCTTTGCTCCAGTCCATCCCTCGACACGCTGACCATGTTCAGCCCAGACCTCACCGTCGAGACCGTGACCCCCAAGATCAGGACCAGCCCAGACCTGAGCATTGCCCTCCCGATAGGGATTGACCTCGCCGCACGGGGTCACGAGGTTCGCAAGTTGTTCTATGCAGGCTTCGGACGCCGGGTCATCAAGTACGGCTATGACCCCGATGATGTCCTCCAGGAAGTCTACAAGGGACTCCTGGTACGGAACAGTGGCAAGTGCCCCTTCGACCCCACCAAGAGTTCCTTTGGTCACTACGTCCACATGGTCTGTGGGTGCATCGTAAGCAACTACCGCCGCCGGTATTCCCGCCTGAGCCGCAATGAGCAGTTCGGTGTGATGACCGTAGACGGCACCATGCAGGATGTGTCCTGTGCCGACCTCGCAGTCGAGGAAGCGGAACAGGAGGATCACTCAGAGATGATCAGTGCTACCCAACGACTCTCCGACATGGTTCGCCGTGAGGCATGGGTGAGAGACCATGATCCTATCGTGGCTGAGAAGTGCGTCCGGTTGGTGGCGAAGGGATACCGCAAGTCAGAGATCGCCGCCGACATCGGTGAGACCCCAGCCCTCGTGGCACGGATGCTCCGCATGATCCGTGAGGTCGCCGCCGTGTGGCGCAAGAGCGCCTGCATCTGATGTTCCCCTACCTCCCTCCAGACCTGTTCACCGTCGGATGTCTCACCCGCCTCGGCACTATGTTCCCGTTGGCGGTGGGTGGCCTTGTGGTCATGGCCGTCGTGCGTTGTGCCTTCTGATGGCCCTGGCAACACCAGCCATAGGCAAAACCAATGAGTGATCGAGAGTGGTGGGTCTACACGATCCAAAGTCAGCAGGTGCGGGTCGGCAAGCGTGGCAACGCCTTGCCAGGGCTGTTCTACGTTGGGATGACAGTCCAGCCCCACCGTCGCCTACGCCAGCACAACGGGATCATTAAAGGTGGTGGCCGCTGGACTGCGAAGCACCGCCCTCATGTGCTGATGGCCATCTACGGACCCTATGCCAACCAGAGCGAAGCCTTGAAGGCAGAACGAGCCTTGAAGAAGGGAAGGCGCGGGGTGAACCGTTGCCGATGGTCACCGGAAGACACCTACAAGGGGGTGTCATGGTGCCGAGGGCTTGGACCCGACGACCCTCGCATAGCCGAGATCAACGCCTCGGTGATGGCTGAGATCACTGCTCGGACACCAACCGTCTGATTAGGTCGCGGTGGTCACGTCCGTCGTCAAAGAAGCGGCCAAACCTCGACACCGAGGCCGGGGATCAGAAGTTGACTTTGTAGGTTTCCCCACGGTCGTCAAGGGTGGGGGCAGGCCGCTCGGGCCAAGCCTTCGTCATCGCGAAATACTCTGGGTACGCTTCGACGGTATCCTTGTGAAACACGTTCCCGCCAAAGTCAAAGCCATCGGGCGCTTTGGCCTTGATGAACATCATCGAGCCGTGGCTGAAGTTAGTAATCTTGGTGCGGATCTTGTAGCCGGGGAGGTGTTGCATCAGAAACTTCCGCAGGTCGCCTCGGGATCGGAAGTGTGAAGGCACCGAGATGGTCGCGACTTTCTTCAACCCAGCGAGGATAGCCTTCCGCTCCTCCGATCCCTTCACCATCGCGGAAGCAAGTCGGATGAGGGCCGATCGGTCGGCAGCAGTAAGGGTCTTAGCCATGGTGGAGTCTCCGAGGAAGTTGATACCTGTTGGGAGCGATAGGCGGGCTACCGACGCTTATGCAGTGCAGCCACCCGAACCGCCGACGCCGTTCTGCGACTAAGCCTTCGTGGGAACGTGTCGATGATCCCAGTCAAAGCAGGTCCGCGCTTCCCGTCGTGACCCCCCGCCAGAAGATCATTGCTGTACTTCGGGCCTACTGACCTGTCGTGGGTCAAGGTCACATGCGGCAGCCCCTTCTTGTCGTAGGGGACGTTGCCCGGAAGACTCACGGCGACTGCTTGCCCGAGATCATCATCGGCGTAGCCGACCACCTGCATCTTGACGGGTTGCCCGATCATGGCTTCCAGTTCTGGGGTCAACTTGAACCCCAAGGTCACATGGTCGTTCTTCACCTTGTCGTGGGCCAGGTTGTACTCGCTCACGAGAGCAGCCTTGCTACGGGAGTCCAGGAAGACCCCGACGTAGGAAGGCTTCTTCTTCGGCGCGTCGGTCTTGGAGAAGTCCATCTCGCTGCACAGCGGATCGGCTGACTTCGCCCGGACATGGTCGATGTGGACAGTGTAGCCCTCGCGCTCCAGGAGGCTCTTGAACTTGCTGAGATGGCTCCCCCGGTCGTCCCAGATCCGCACCGTGTCGATGTCTGGGTAGCGTTTGAGGTACTTGCCGATGGTCTTGACCTTGCCCATCAGGGAATCGCCTGATCCCTGGGACAGATGCACAGCGTCAAAGTTGAGTCCCTTTTGCTTGAGCAGTTCTGGCACTCGGTAGCGGAAGGCAGAGGCGTCCCGGCGTCCGGTCATCATGATGGCGAAGACATCCGAGTTGGAGATCGACTGTTTGGCTGATCCCACGGTCGGAGAAATCCACCAGGCTGGGCCAGGCTTCTCAGGTACGCACGGCGGCAACAGGCTTGCAGGATCACTCCACCAGTCCCCGTCCCATACCGCTGGGGCATGGGGACTGCGGAACAAGGTGCCGTCAAAGTCGTATACGTGGAGTTCGTCGCCCATTACCGATCCTCGTCGTAGGTGAAGGTAAGTGACCCCTGGGCGCAATACTCAGCGTCACCAGGTTCGATGTTCTTGGCCCCTGTGTCCTCTCCTACCACATAGGTCGCGGCGTACTTGTGTTCGGTCGGAGCGTCCCCAGGAACGACTGATACCAGCACCCTGTTGGCAGTGAGCGCCTTGCGGCGGTTCGTGATGTTCGTGGCCGTCACATAGCCGTCCGCCCGGAGGGTGGTGTCGTCTGAGTAGCCTTCGATCACCGTGCCTTCGCTGCCGACGATGTAGGCCGCACCCGTGATTGTCCCCAGGCTCGTCAGGGGCAAGGTTGCGGCAAGGAGGTCCATGGACACCTCGTCCTGGAACACGGCGCGGAACTCACCGCCTGTGCCTCCCCCGTCCACCGTGGCAGCGGACAGGCTCTCAGTGAGGATGTAGACAATGCTGGCGTTCGTGGACAGGCTTGTCAGGAGGACGCTCTCCGACACGGTGTCAGTCGAAACGCTCTCCCGAACCACTGTCCCACCCCTCTGACGAACCAACTTGCTCAGAGGCACGACGACGTAGGAGACGCCATTTGTTTGCTCGATAACGTCGATGATGTCCGATTGCCGCACGGGATCACCGAGGCGCAGGTTGCCAAAGAAGTTGGTCAGGTTGGTACGGAGGTCTGTGTCCACCGCCGACGGTTCACGCCCTTGTTTGGTGACCACCGTGGCCTCGATCACAAGGGCAGCGGGAATGGCATCCTTGACCACCACATCAGCGGTGGCGTGCTTTTGGAGGTTCACCGCGTTCTGCGTGGTGCTCACGATCAGGTTGGTCAGGTAGGTGACAGTGAAGTTCTCGTCATGCTCGTAGGAGATCAACACCGTCGCCCCGTTGGGGATCGTAGTGGCCTCTGTGCGTGTGATGCTCACTGCCTGGGTCTGCGTGCCGAGGGTGATCTGGTAGTCCGGCGCACCACTGGGATCAGACGGACCCGCGTAGGTGGTCAAACCATCTGCGCTCTTGACCACGATGGTCAAGTAGTTGGCTCCCAGGCTGTCCACGAACTCAGCGTACTGCCCGACCATGACATGGCTCTCGTCCGTGACCGTGATGGTCTCACCACTGGGGATGCTGTTGCCAGCAGCGTCCTTGTAGCCGTCGATCTGAAGGAAATCATCAGCAAGGGTGGACCGCCCATAGGAGAGGGGCGCATCGGGGTGACCTACGAAGTAGGAGTCCGTGGGGAGTGTCCCGCTGACTGACCCCACAACCGAGGTGACCCCGGTAACGGGCTGCCGGAGCAGAACGAACTTGCTCCCCGTCCGTCGCCTGTACGATGCGAGAACCACGTCGGTGAGGTCCACAGCAGGCTGTGCGATGCTCGTATCCAACTGGATGGTGTCATAGGAGGTGATGGTGACCCCGGTGAGATCAAAGACCTCACCGGTCGATGCGTTCCGCATCTCGTAGCCGATGTCTGGGTCGTCCAGCATCTCCACGATGGGGTCAGCCTCCGTGAGGTCTGAGTCCAGCGCCCGGAAGGTCAGGTCCGGGACATTGAGCACCTGGAACTGGATGTCCTGCCCAACCTCAAAGGTGAAGGCAAAGTTGTCGGTCACGGTGGCGGTGTTGGTGCCCTGCACCCAAATGTCCACCTTGCCGCCCTTGTGTTCCCCGTCGGCGTTGAGATCACGCTGCATCAGGGGGTTGCCTGCGGCGACGACACTGGCCTTGATCACGCCCGGCACATCAGCCGCCGTCTGCAAGTAGCCCCGCTCGGTGCCTGAATCCACGGAGGCCAGGCGGTTCTGCACCCGTGCGGTGAACGCCAGATTGGACTCACGGTCCTGCCCGCCGACCATGGCTGCGAGGTTGGTCACTGACAAGGAGGTGGAGAGTGTGGACCCCACGGTTGTCACCTGACCCGTTCCGATGTTGGTTCGGGATCCTGTTGTTGTCGCCTGGACAGGCACCGCAATCTGGTAGTAGCCGTTGACTGGGTTGTAGAAGGAGGCGATCTGAGCAGTCGAGATCGTCGCTGCCCGCGTGGTGTTAAAGTTGGAGGAACCACCCGAAACGACCGTCCCCAGCGGAATCACCAGTGATCCTTGCGGTTTGGTGGGGGTAAAGAAAAGCACCTCACCCCTGGAACCCACACCCGTGCGGCGCTGGAGCCCGAAGTTACTTGCATACGCCTCAAAGGCTGAGTCAATCAACCCCTGCACAGCCAGTGCGTTGTCCAGGTACAAGGCGGCCTGAAGGGCACGCTTGTAGGAGGACTGAGCCACAGGGATGCTTGTCCCACTGCCTGTGGGATCGTCGATCTGAAGCAGCAGAGTCGGAGTTCGTGCCCTCTGGTAGAAATCCAGCAAGAACCGGAGTCGCTCGCTCTCGGAGGAGTAGGGGTCGATCACGGTGTCACGCAGGACGGACCCAGCCTCGACCTTGATCTGAGGGTTGGAGCGGAAGATGGCCGTGACGAACTTGGTGACGATGTTCTGCCGGGTCACCGTGGGGATGGACCCGATGGTTGTGGTCACCTGCATCGGTTGCGCGACCACCTCGGTCGAGTAAGCCGACTCATACTCGGTGCTCGTCGCGGTGTCATAGAAGACGGCTGTGGTGGTGTAGTAGAGCGGGGCGGAAGCAGCCAGGTTGGCGAATGTGCTCACCCGGACTGTTGGTGGTATGGACTGGGGGGTAGCCGCACGGTTGTGGGTGAAGTTGTAAGAGACCACATCCCTCACCTGGTCCAACGACATCGTGAGACGGATGGTCCTGGCTGTCTCAGGCACCTCGTACCGTTCGTCGTAGTCCGTGACGAGAACTACCTCGTCTTCGTTCTCCTGCTGCCCCGTGAGCCGGTAGTACATAGGATCAGCGGTCGGGTTGCCGTCGGCATCCACCTGCACGGGAACGTCTACCGTCTGGGTCGCGAACGAGTCTACTTCCTGCCGGGCAACCCCGTCAGCAATCAGGGACACATTGATCCGCGTGTAGCCCGTGACCCCACCCCCGGCGTTCACCGAGGCGTGGTAGTTGATCCCCTGGAAACCAACGCTGGTAGCAGGAGCCTCAGCCCGGAGGGTGACAGTGTTGTTGTTCTGCTCCACGGAGATGTTGGTGGGTGAGCCCACGGTCAGGGTCACGTCCTCGCTGTCGGTGAGGCGCACTGTGGCGCTCGCAGAGGGGGTCGTGGTGCCGTTGCCCAGGATAGCCTTGACCACGATGGTGTTGGCTCCCTCAAGAAGCAGCAGCCCGTCCGGCTCATAGAGCGGATTGGGGACGGTCCACTTTCCATCGCCCCATTGAACCAGGCTGCCTTCGGAGGAGAATCCACTCCCGTTGATGGACACCAGCACTTCTGTGGCGTCAGCCGCCACGGTGCCTTCAAAAAAGCGTTCCTGCCGGGTGGTGCTGAAGTTGACTGTCCGGGAAAGGACGCCATCTGGACTGTATATCAGTGTGCTTGACATGCCTTACCTCTACCCGTCCAAGAGAAATCGTTGGGCTTGTGATCGGGACAAACCTGAGACCCCAAGGGCCTGTCCGTTGGACCCCGCCAGGGCTACTGCACCTGGAGCCGAGTAGACAATGTTCAACGAAACTGGTTGGTTACTGCCGTTGGTGACGGACACACCAACGACGAATGTTGTGGGATCACTTGCCGAGGGGGTCACAGAGACATCCTCGACACGGTACAGCCTTTCACGGTTGGTCACCTGCTGGAACTTCCGCTGCCCAGCCTGGAGACTCATGACCTCCCGAAGCGCCGTGATGATGTCCTGCCGAATAGCCCCCGCCGCAGCCGTCATTCGCTTGCGCCCGATGCGTTGCATGATCTCGGAACCATAGCCCGTGTGGTACGGGTTCGATCCACGTCTGGTCAAGATGACCTTTAGGCAGGACTGGTACAGCAGATCCTCGTTGACGATGGTTCGGATGTCCCCAACTTGGTTGAAGCGGTAATCGTTCTCAATGTAGGTGGCCTCACAACGCGGGCATCGCTCAGGCATCGCCGCGTAGGTGACCTTGAAGTCAGAAGCGTTCGGAACAGGTTTCTTAAATCGAGGGTAGCGGGCGGGGATTGGGATCAGACCGCGAGGGGCTGTGCTCGGGTACACGTCGCTCCGAGACACCAGCGTCCACCCTGGGTAGATTTCTTTGCCTCGGGTTCCGCGCTGAACGAAGCCGAGGGCTGTAGCCCCGTCGCCACTGACGCGGACGATGGAGCGGGGACCTACTTCGTGGATATCTGTGAAGGTCACAGCGCCACCGATGACGTTGACGGCAACCACAGACTGTAGGCTGGTCAACCTCAGGTGTCGGACCAGCGCGTCTGCGGACATCCGCCCGGACAGAGGCAGCGAGACAGTGACCGTTCCCTGGGATGCTTGGACGGTCAAGGTGTTCCCGTCGGGTCCGGTGAACCCCACGCACCGTTCGATGCGGTACGGACCAACTGCCCCTGAAAGAGCAGCACGCGAGTAGAGCCCACCTGGAGGGATATAGGTCTCGTTGTTGACCATGATCCTGACACTGTTTGCTGATGACACGGGCGCACGAGTGGTCAGAGATTTCTGGTCTGCCTCCAACGCGACCACCTCCTCAATGATGAGGTGGGGACACGGGTGTCCTATCTGAATATCTCGGCTCACAGGCATCGCCTCCGATCAGGGGGAAGCGATAGCCCGTCTACCGTCAACGAGGCAGTCTCCCCTTGACCGCATGAACCGCGCACCTCACGGAGGCTTTGTTGTAGTACTGGCAACTGTTGCCCAGACCTCCGATGTAGAGACCCGTTTCGGGGTCACAGCACAAGCCAGGGAACCCCTGACCCTGCTCCTTCTCGGGAGTGCGGCGCAGGGTCTCTGGAACGGGATCCCAGAGACCCCTGACGCGCCACTCGACTCGGATGTTCGCGGGTCGCTTCCACTCGGCGTTGTCGGCTTTCACCGAGGCTTTCCTGTGAGCCTCGCAGCAGTGCCCTTCAGCACGAGCCGCGACCTGCTTGGGGTCATCCTCAGTGACCCCGTCACCCTTGTGGTTGGTGTGCCCGCAACGGTAGGTCACGGGTGAGACGTAGCCAGGAGGAGGCCACGCCGCGCTGTCGTCATCCTGCACGACAGCATCCAGAGGGGTCGCTACGCGGGCAAGGGTGTCCTTCGCACACATGTCCCCAGCGGGGTCAATGTCCTTTGCAGGGACGAACGCGGTCTTGGTCTTGGGCTTGGTCTTGGACTTGGGTTTTGAGGACAGGCTGAAGTCTTCAAAGCCTTCCAGATTGCCTGTGGTTGCGTCCTCTCGGACGGAGGACTTCACTCCAGCAGCGAACTGCTCGATGAGTTTGTTGATGTCAGCCATGGGGTGCCTCCTTGGGCGTGATGATGGTGATGGTTGCGCCCTCAGCCTCAGTAGGAGGCGAGGACATGATCTTGTCGTGCATGGCACGCATGGTGTCTTCGGGAACTTGACGGTCTGTGGGGCGAGCGGCGTTGCGCTCAATGCAGACTGCGAGGGGGGTGTCGAGCCAGACGATCTCAACGCCCAGCGGGAGATCAGCGGCAAGTGCCTTCTTGATCCATGGCTCCCGCCACTGCGGCATGGCGAACGTGGCATCGAAGTACACGACGCCCGCGCACCTGTGCTCGGCAAGCCAAGTGCTCTTGCCAGCGGCAGGAACGCCCATGAGAAGGACGACCTTTGAGGGGTTGTCCCGCTGGAGGTGGGCGTCAAAGGCTTCACGGGCAGACTCCCATGCCTGCTGGACCCTCTCAGGGGTCCAGTGGTACGTCCCGTCAGGGAGGTAGAGGTAGGTGTCAGGGGATACGATCATCGGAAGCCTCCAGTTGGCCGCAGTGCGGCACGGGGAAAGGGGAAAGGGGGGTTCACTTACTTACGGGAACCGAGGCTGGTTTTAACGACTACCACCTGTTTTTCGGGAACCCCGTTAATCTGGGACTGGGTTTCCGTAAGTAAGTACAAGGAGACACCAATGAAGGTGCCTCCACCCCATCCCCCTCGTGCTCCCCAGGAGCCAACAGGAGCCACTATGTCCGTTACCTTCTCATGCCCCGACGCCCCGACCACCTCCCACCCTTGCGAGTGGTGTGAGGACACCCGCAGGTGGCACGCCGAAGGGTTGTGTAGCCACATGTGGCCCCACCTCGATGGTGCCACGATCCGGGACGAAGCCCGGATCGCCGCCTTCACCCCGGCTGAGATGGCACGGCTGACTTGCAGTCCTCACTGCAACGGAAATCAGGAGACCTCTCTCGCTCCTGAGGCCAACTTCGCCAACGCTTCGGCGCGTGGCGTTCTGGCTCTCATGGGTCAGGACTCCGACGACCTCTGGGGTGGGCTGGAGCCAGTGGAGATCCCCGCTGTCATGCAGCGGCTCATGGTCGCCGTGAACCGGGACGACACCCGGTCGCACCTCGTCCGTGAAGGCAGCGACGGGCGAGCCTTCGCTCAGGCCCGCATGATCACGGACCCCACCACCGGGCTGGACACAATCAGCCGTGGGTGCCGTGTCCTCGACGGCGGCAACACCGATGGGCAAACGCTCCGTCGTCTGAGTGCCGTCCGCGAGTTGCTCTCCTACGCCCACGAACACGGGTTCTCCGTGTCCTGGGGATGAGCGTCCTTTCTCGACCCCTGCTTGTTAATCCGGGCAGGGGTTTCCGTAAGTAAACAGAGACAACACCACCAACCACTGTGCTCCCCTGGAGCCAAGGAGATCCCATGCCCACCATGCCCACCATGACCCTGACCACCGAAGACGCCATCACCCTCCCTGGAATGGGAATGGTGACTGGCACCATCACCTACTCCAACGGTTGGGCAGTCTCCAAAGCCGGTGTCAAAGACGTTGCTCTCAAGGACGCCTTTGGCATCGACATCGACCCCGAGATGATCCTTGAGGTCGAGGTCCGTATCCAGGCTTTGGAGACTGCCCTCTGGGAGATCCTGTCCGATCAGGATGCCGCCGACTACGCTGACTACGCCGCCGAGAGGGAGGATCGGGTCCGAGTCGGGGAGCACCGAGAGATCCAGTACTGGTAGGTCGGTAATGCCCCTATGAGCCTCCAAGGGAGGGTGCGCCGGTATAGTTCGGCAAACCTTTGCTTGGAGGCAATCGCCATGAGAGTAGAAATCATCGCACTGCTCGTCGCTGTCACAATGACAGCCGGGTGCGCCCATAAGACAGTGGTACGAGACGCCCGTGTCTATCAGGCTGAGATCAACCAGTACGACAACTGGGCGGTTCAGCAAGCCAAGTACCTTCGGGGCTTCATCGAGGAGCACTGCTCCTGTGAGCCAGACTCCGAGGGACCTCAGTTCAGTGATCCCGACTGCGAGAAGGCTGCCGACTTCGTGCTGACCATCGAGGCTCGCCACGACTGGCACAAGAGCATGAGCCTGTGGAACGCGGGGCTGATCGAAGCCGAGCCTTCCGACGAGCCCCCAGAAATCGCACCTCTCATGTGCCCGCTGCCCGCAGCCCCAGGCACCTCCGACGAGGACCGCATCGAGGCTGAGGAAGCCGCAGCAGAGGCCACCGCACCTGCCCTTGAGCCTGAACCGGCTCCTGAACCGGCTGAATCCGTACACCCCGAACCCGCTGAGGAGGATTGAACCATGTCTGACTTCAGCAACACTCTGGACTCCCTGATCCCGCTGGTCGGCAACGCTGCCGTCGCCAAGGCTCAGGAAGAACTCAAAAGCCTCGCGACCGACGCGGATGATCCCACGAAGGCGCTCGTGCTTTCGCTCATGGCGGACGCCGTGGAGAACCTTGGACCCGAAGGCATCAAGATCGCCAAGCGTGAGATCAACAAACTGCTGCGCGGGGAGACGCCGGACATCGACTGGGCAAGCCCTCGGGTCGCCAGCGACATGGTAGCCGCGCTCCAGAACGCAGAGCGTGCCGAGAAGAAGGCTGCGCGGCAAGCCGTAAAGAAGGCTGGGCGTATCCTCGGCACCTTTGGCGCTTTGTTCTTCAAGGCAGCGGTTTCCGGTGCTCTGAATAAGTGATCCCACGCCCGTTAATCCGGGCTTCGGTTTCCGTAAGTAGATGAAGGGATTCTCCTTCATCTACTGCTGAACTGCTGAACCGGAGATCACATGTCTGATCGTATTGCTGCTGCTGCCACCATCCTTGCCCTCCTCGTCGGAGTGGGTGCCTACTACCAGAAGGTAGTCGTCCCCAGCGACGAAGCCCGCTACGCCATCATGGACTGCATGGCTGAGAAGGGGGACATTCGCGGACCTGATTCGCGCCAGCACCACGCTGAGTGCGTGGCTATGCTGCGCCCCCAGTAAGACCCCATGAAAAACGCGCCCCCTGGACCTCACGGTCTCGGGGGCGCGTTTTTTGCGTTCTGGTTGCGAGAAATCAGTCGAGCAGGTCAGCCAGCCAGCCCGTCTTGTTTGCTTCGATGTCCTCGGGGTTGGCTTCGACCCGTTCCCGGATGCGGTCCATCGCCTCCTCGGTGAACATCAACTGGGTGTCCTCGCCAGTGACCCCGGTCACCCGGAAGGCAAGGTAGTAGTCGTCAGCCCCCGCCTTCTTGCTGGTGTTGTCCACCCGAGTGAAGACCCCACGACCCAGATCGGGGATGTCCTCGGTATTCTTTGCAGCCCGTTCAGCAGCGTCCGCGTACTCGTGGTCTGTGATGAGCAGGTACTCCT
>Ga0307488_10002335_pt1 | contig 16095 bp, 21 predicted proteins | sample SB02metaG_FD_202248 | JGI IMG/M metagenome (GOLD analysis project Ga0307488, IMG submission 202248) | Sea-ice brine microbial communities from Beaufort Sea near Barrow, Alaska, United States - SB 0.2 | ecosystem: Environmental > Aquatic > Marine > Coastal | place: USA: Alaska | collected... | reverse complement strand
AAGGCTGCTGTGAGCCCTGCCGCTCCCCATAAATTGTGAAATGAAAGCTTAAATTCTGCTGATTATATGAGTACATAAATTGATTGCGGATGTTGATCTATTTTCGGTTGAGGCAGCATTGGCTCACGGGAATTTTTCAACAATTGGCATGAATGCAATTGGTAGATTAATTAAGATATAAAAAACTAGTCGGTTGGGTCCTGTTAGGCGCTCAAGGGCCGATTTAATAGAGTTTTGCAAAATGCTAGGTATACAGCGTCCCCTTTAGATAATCGCTATTGGCTAAAGTTTGAGCCACATCATCCACTGACGTTCACTTGTCGCGAAATATATGCCTTGAATAATAACTTTATTTGCCGAATGGCACAGGAAAAATATGATTAAGCAAAACACGATTTCCAGCTCAAATTACGCCGTCAAAGATGATCTAATCATCCCCGAAGCGAGCGATAAATTTGTAATGAGCCCCTTTGTCAAGGAGATTATGGATCGAGCTTTACTTTACTTGAAAGCTGGTTACCCAGTCCATTTTTCTGGCCCATCCGGAGGAGGTAAAACCACTTTAGCTTTCCATCTCGCTGTACTATGGGGGCGACCTGTGACCTTGCTTCAAGGCAATGCAGAATTTGTAAGCTCTGATTTAACAGGTAAAGATATTGGCTATAATAAAAGCAGTTTGGTCGATAATTACATCCACTCAGTAGTTAAAACTGAAGAACATATGAGTCGTACTTGGGTTGATAACCGGTTGACTACTGCTTGTCGTAACGGCGACTTGTTAATTTACGATGAGTTTAATCGTTCAAAAGCCGAAGCTAATAATGTCTTACTATCCGTTTTGTCAGAGGGTATATTGAATTTACCTGGGTTACGTGGTGCTGGTGAGGGATATCTAGATGTACATCCTGACTTTAGAGTTATTTTTACCTCTAATCCAGAAGAGTATGCGGGGACTCACAAGGCCCAGGATGCCCTTATGGATCGAATGGTCACTATTAATGTAGGTCATCCTGATCGTGAAACCGAATTAAAGATAGTACATTCTCGGTCTGACTTGGGCTTACAAGATGCCGGTTACGTTGTTGACATTATTAACGCTTTGCGTGGTACTGATATTCAGTCTAAGCATGGATTACGTGCAGGTATTGCGATTGGACGTATCCTCAATATGCAACGATTAAAGCCACGTGCAGGCGATAAGCTATTTCATAATATTTGTTATGATGTGTTGAGCATGGAAACCGCTAAAATACAACGCGCTGGAAGCTCGGTCTTCCGTGAAATAGTCGATAGTGTTATTAATAAAATCTGCCCGCCAATAAGCTCACTCGTATCGGCTAAGAAAGCTCCCACCAAAATCAAATTGCCGGAGTAAGATACCATGGCTATTAATAGACGTCCGCCTCGATCAGTCTCAAGTATCAAAACTCATTCTGGGCGAGGAAGTGGTACTCATGAAGCGCACCGTGATTATTTCAAGGTTGGGGCCTTGGAGTTAGAACGATCTAGGCGAGTTAAAGAACGAGACGCCGCTAATAACCGAATTGCGATTATAAATGCCCGCATTTCAGAAATTGACAGCGAGAAGACTGCACTGCTTGCCGCCGCCTCCGCCGCCTCCGCATGTGATGATAAATCTGATTCAACAAAAAAAGAGCCTTCTGGGTTACGAATCAAATATTGAAATAAACATCATTAATATTTTCGTAATTTGCATATCTATAAGCGAATTCGTACCAAGATCTTGATACGGAGTTTTCGTTCCTGCATCAATAAAATTGGACCGTGGCCGATTTAGGTCGTGTATACATTGAAGAATGTAAGCGCCGAGATAGGATAAAAATACTAAAACCAAAAGGAGCCTGTGGTGAGTGTAGATAGAAAAGAGCACCGAGGGAAAATACTGTACGCACTATGTACTGCCGATGACATGCGGCCTAATTATAGTGTTCGAGGCCTAGAATCTGCCCCCGTTTATGCAATAGACCAATGTGGTATACGTGCCATTGTTAGCGATACTCTAAGTGCTCGTTTACGTCCTAACCGGAGAAATATCAGTGCTCATCAAAAAGTCCTGAAGTCACTAACAGCTGACATCACAGTTTTGCCTATGCGTTTTGGCGTACTGGCCCGCAATGCCTCGGCCATTGAGAGGTTGCTAGCGGTGAACATGGAGAGTATTAACGAACATTTTGAGCGACTTAATGGTCGCGTGGAAATGGGACTACGAGTTTCTTGGGATGTGACCAACATTTATGAGCATTTTGTCACCTTGCACCCTATTTTGGCTGCAGGCCGAGATAAAATCTGGGATCAACATTCCGGCATCAGAGCTCGCCGAGAAGAAAAGATTCAACTAGGTAATATGTATGAAGCACTGCGGACGGCCGATCGACAAGATGCTGCAGAAAAAGTTAAAGATATCCTGTTTGACTATTGCAACGACATTGTAGAGAACTCAGTTAAGCGAGAAAAGGACGTCATTAATCTGGCTTGTTTGATCGAGCGTAGCAAGCTTGATGAGTTTGTTCGCGGCGTATTTGAAGCCTCAAAGGCCTTTGATAACTCCTATATTTTTGATTACACCGGGCCCTGGGCACCGCATAATTTTATTGAGTTGGATTTACATGCTCCCACACAAAAACAAAAGACTGCAACGAGTGGCGGTGTAACGCCAGAGTTAGATAAGAAAAATGGTCTGGAAACTGAGTCAAATTAAACTATGTTCCTCGTCGATGACATACTCTTCTCTCCCATCAAGGGGATAAACTGGATTTTCAAGGAAGTTCATAAACTAGCAGAAGAAGAGTTATCTGGGGAGTCGGATAGAATTCGCGAAAGTTTGGTTGAGCTCTATATGCAGCTTGAAGCAGATAAAATAACTGAAGAAGAATTTGATCTCCAGGAGAGTAGCCTATTGGATAGGTTGGATGCATTGGACGAAGACGATGCCATGATTGGCGGGGGGGACGAGGAATGAATCCGGAGATGTCTCCAGATTTCCTACAAGGTTCATTGCTAAAGTTAGTTTTTTTTGGTGGTAAGGGCGGGGTTGGAAAAACCACCTGTGCTGTAGCATCAGCATTAACACTGGCTCAAGAATACTCTAGCCAACAGTTTTTGTTGGTTTCAACAGATCCAGCACATTCAGTGAAAAACATTCTCGACGACATGCGCTTACCTGAAAATCTAGAAGTGTGTGAACTTAATGCTGCCAACTCCCTACAAACATTCAAGGATAAATACGACAGTTTGCTAAAGGAAATTGCCGGAAGAGGTACTTTCTTTGATGAAGAAGACATTCATGGAATAATGGATGCTGCGCTACCAGGCATGGATGAGTTGGCTGCTTATTTTGAAATTGCCGCCTGGGTTCGGCAAGGTCAATATGATCGCATTATTGTTGATACAGCGCCGACTGGGCATACACTGCGATTGCTGGAGATGCCTGATTTGATTCATCGTTGGTTAGTGGCGTTGGATACGCTATTGGCAAAGCATCGCTACATGCGTAGACGATTTACTCGCAATCATCAGTTAGATCACCTCGATGAGTTTTTACTTAGTATGAATGATGATTTGACGACTATGCAACGTCTGCTGACGGACAAGCAACGTTGCCGTTTTGTTTTAGTACTACAAGCGGAATCTATGATAGTCGAAGAAAGCAGCGATCTTATTAAGGCATTAGATCAAAAACTGATCCCTCATCATGAGATAGTGGTCAATCAACTTCAACCAATAAATGATTGTGAATGTTGTAGTCGCGAGCATAATAGGCAAGTTCAGGCACTGAAAAAAGCTTTTTCCTCCCTAACCAATTCGGTATTTTGGAGCTTACCAATCGTTGCTCTAGAGCCTCGTGGTAATTTGCTTTATGACCTTTGGCCCTGGGTGCAAATCGTTGAGCTTGATGTTACGGAACTTACCTACAGCGAAACAAAACTTCAGCAACCATTTATGGTGGTAAAGCCTTTAGAGCTTCCTCCCAAGACATTGCGGCTGATCATATTTGCCGGCAAAGGTGGTGTGGGAAAAACAACAGCCGCTTGCGCGACAGCTTTGCGAATGCACGATGACTATTCAGACCAGCGTGTTTTATTGTTTTCAACCGACCCAGCGCATTCTCTCAGTGATTGCTTAGGTATACCGATAAACGCCACACCTACCAAGGTAGTGTCTAACCTCGATGCGCAAGAGATCAATGCAGAGGCAAATTTTACTGATATTCGATGTGAATTTTCTGAGGAGCTTGATGCTTTTCTTAAGAAGGCGTTGCCTAATGTTGATATAACGTTTGATCGACAGGTGATGGAGCATTTACTCGATTTAGCGCCTCCTGGATTGGATGAGATTATGGCGTTGACAGAAATAATGGACCATATCGACCATGGTGCCTATGATGCTATCATCGTAGACGCCGCGCCTATTGGGCATTTTCTACGTTTGCTGGAAATGCCTGAATTGATTAGAGACTGGTTAAAGTTGTTTTTTAACCTGCTATTAAAATACCAGGATGTTATGCGTGTTCCACATTTATCGAAACGTTTGGTAGCCCTGTCTCGGGGTTTAAAAGGCCTACAAAGTCTTTTGCAAAACCCTGAAAAGACTGGGGTCTATGTGGTCACTATTCCAACCAAGTTGGCGATAGATAAAACCATTGATATGGTTAGTTCATTGCAGCAAGTCGGCGTGCCATTGCGAGGACTTTTGATGAATAAAATAACTCCAGTCAGCCAATGTGTTTTTTGTCAATCTCGGTCAAGTCTTGAAGCAACACAGATAGACCGTGCACAGAGCGTTTTCTCCGATCAGCCGCAGGCTGGAATATGTAGAAATACATATCCTTCTGGAATACATATGTTACGATCACTGGGCGAATCTATGTATCAGTAAGCGATAGCAGGGCAAAAAATGGTTGAAGATAAAGATAGGCAAGAGCAAGTATCCCTGTGTGAAGCCCTGGATAGAATACTAAATAAAGGTGCCGTAGTGGTTGCCGACGTAACTATCTCTGTTGCCGGTATAGATTTGGTTTATCTAAGCCTACAAGCTTTGATTACTTCGGTAGAGACTGGGCAACGATTGCGTAACCAAGAGGAATAATGTGGCTCATAAGGTAGTACCCAAACTTGAGATACCAACGGCAAGTGCTAAGCCGAAACTTGACATCGATGGAGAGAGAGTACGTAACGGTTTGGCTCAACTGGTATTAACCCTAGTCAAACTATTGCATGAATTGCTTGAGCGCCAAGCAATTAGACGAATGGATTCTGGATCGCTCAGCGAGGAGGAAGTGGAGCGGTTAGGTCTAACTCTAATGCAGCAATCTGAGGAATTAGATAGACTGCGAGATGTATTTGACCTCCAAGAAGATGATTTAAACCTGGACTTAGGTCCATTAGGCCGGTTGCTATGAGTACATCCCCGATGGATACGCCAATGCCAGACCTTGAAGTTTCTGTGGATAATAAAATGCCGAAAAACCTATCCGTTACTCCCCTTACATCGTCCACCTGTCAATTTATGCTGCGCATGGCGCAATCGCATCTGGCAAAAAATGAATTACGGCTAGCTACTGATGTATTTATAAGGGTCATCCAAGAATACCAAGGGTCTCACGAACGAAAAGTGGCGCAGGACGGCGTGTTAAGTATTGCTCGGCACTATGAAAAAGAAGGGCAGTTTCGCGTTGCGTTGGATTTGCTGGAAAAAATGGATCAAGTTATAGGGAATATGTAATCTGTGTATCCATTGTCATAGAAGGTGGACTGGCACGCCTGATGCCTGCCAGCCATTTTTGAAATCTCGCTGTTTGATAAGTAGCGCGAAGATTCAGGTGAGGGACATAGTTAGAGTCTAATTAATATAAGATTGCCGTAGGGGAAAGTATATGAGCAACAGGATAAGCAAGTCGACTGATTCAACAACCGTAGCTGACTTATTGGAAAGGCTGTTGGATAAGGGGGTCGTGATTAGTGGCGACATTCGTATTAAGCTGGTTGACGTAGAACTGTTGACACTAGAGATACGATTATTGATTTGCTCTGTTGATAAAGCGGTGGAGATGGGACTGGACTGGTGGACTGGAAATCCTGCATTTGATTCTCGAGCAAGAGAAGCAGGTGGCGCTCTGCCGGCTCCTGATATAAGTTTCGAAGAACGCTTATTGCGGTTGGAGTCGCAGGTACCTGCGAGCTCAACTAATTCTCAAAAGACCACTGTATAAATTGGTGAACTATGCGCGCACTCATTCTTTTACCAATAATTCACAGTCCTGCCGATTTAGGTACCTTAAGCGCGGCGGCTGAAGCTTCTCGCGATGATGCTCAAACACTTCAATACCTTGATGCCGTTGACCAGTTTTGGACCGTCGTTGCTGACGTCATTGAGAGCATGAACCTTAATTACCAGCAGTTGAAGGTATATCAGGACAGTTTGCCAGTTTGTAATGCGGTGGATCATATAGTGGCTGAGGTTGCAGCTTCTGGCAGTAAGAACTATGCCTTACTAAAAACGCTGCAAGAGAATGGCGCAACGCTAATGGGTACAGAATCTCCCGATTTACTAGAGCAAGAAAAAGCATTGATGACAGATGTGTTGCAGTCTGCCGATCACAGCAAGGAGTTAGCAGAAAAAGGTAAGGATTTACTGAGTCGGCGGGATGGTTTTATCGGTCAACGAATTAGTGAAAGCTTAGCCGATGAGGAGATGGGTCTTATTTTTGTGGGTCTGATGCACGATATAGAACCTCATATTTCCTCGGATATAGTAGTGATAAAACCCTTAGGTGAGCCTACCAGTTCAGGTAGTGGAGTTATAACCGAATCTGGTGTTTGAATATGTGAATAGAAGGACCGTATCTGGTGATTGGTCCTCGCGAAACAATCAAGCTATCAAACAGCCAAAACGGTACGCTATCAAGATTAACGTTTTTAAATTTGAAGGCCCAGAGACGAGTGTTAATCCGTTAACGGGACGTCTGTTAGGCGGTGAACAGGAGGTGGCTATGCGCGAATGGTGCGCAATGGCTATCAGCCTGAACGACGAATCCAAACCGTCATCGGGCGGGTGTCGGTCAAGATTCCTAAGGTCCGAGCCAACACTTATGAGCTCTAGCCGTTGAGGCTGTCGCACGCGAATCGACACGCAGTTGGCGCGAGGTGTTGTTGAGCCTGAAGTCGCGGGGGATGAAGGCCTCAAAGCTGGCTATCGGTGACGGGGCCATGGGATCTTGGGTGGCTCTGGATAAAGTGCATGGTTAGACAGGGGCAGGAGCACTACTGAACGTACATGACCATGAACGTGCTGAACTGTCTCCCTAAGTCGAGTCAACCCAAGGCAAACTGAAGCCTTCATCAATTTGACATGGACAGAAAAGGGGTGAAACGGAAGAGGCATTCGATCTATTTATAGCGATTCACAATGCCAAGTACGCGAAAGCCACACTCTGATTACCTCGGGCTGTGAAGAGCCAATGCCTTTTAGGACTGTCTGGTGAAGCACTGGCAGAGTATCCGCATCAGCAACCCGATTGAATAAACCGTCGGAACCATCCGACATCGATCTAAGCGCTCCAAAGTCTACCTTTCCCAAGATGGCACGCCTCATGTGAGGTCCAAATTGGACTGTATGAGTATAAAAAATGCGTCGCTTACGCGGTTTCAGCTATGTGGCGAGAGTGATTACAGGACTAGAAGGTAGATATGAAATCGAGGTGAATGCCGTTACCAAGTCGCCGCTTGATTCAGATACTGAAGCTGCACTTTTGATAATAACTTGAGGAACAACCATGAATAACAAAGACGATAAAGTGACTGCAAATGTTGAAGGCATACTTCGCGGCTTAGGTGATCTCGTGGGTAAGCTGGGGGCTATGGCTGAAACAGGCGAGAAAATGAAGCGTAACGGTGTTTTTAATGTCGATACGGGCGGCGGTGACACTGCTAAAGGAGTGTACGGTTTTTCAGTAAAAATGGGCTTATATGGAGATGAAGAGCCGAAGGTTGAACCTTTCGGCAATCTGCGTCACGATGAGCAATCTGGTGTGACCAGCGTTCAGGAGGTTTCTGAGCCACTTATTGATGTAATAGAAGAACTTGATCATGTTTTGGTGCTGGCTGAAATGCCCGGAATCTCTGATGCCGATATCAGTATTGAACTGAACGGCGATGTGCTTACAATCAATGCTGCCTGTGGCAGTAAAAAATATCATAAGGAAGCCGTTTTACCGCGCTCCTTCGACATCGAAGGAATGAGTTCTAGTTGCCGCAACGGTATTTTAGAAGTAAAGCTCAATGACTTATGAAATTAAGCGTAAGGTAGTTGAAGCTCTGCCCAAAGATCTGGTTCGCGCTTATGCACGACTGGATCCAGCTGACATGTCTAAACTCGGATTGTCAATTGGTGATGTAGTCCAATTAACGAGTAAGAAAGGCTTTGGCATCGCCAAAATTATGCCTACCTATCCTGATATGCGTAGTCAAAGTATCGTTCAACTGGATGGACTAACGCGGTGTAATGCCGGTCTCAGTTTAGATGAGAAGGCGGCGACAAATTATTATTGAACCAGATTCAACACAGGCCATTTATCTTTACGGATTTGTTCCATCAAATAGGGTTGCCCCAGCTATGCTGGGCGTTGATGATGCGCATTCAGTTGAACTGCATACTTGCGATGGATTAATCGCCGTCGTGAGTTTGGTGCTACTAGCTGATTTTGAGAATATTGACGCTGAAGACAATGCTCGATACCTCGCGTGGTTAACACCGCGTGCCTGCCGGCATTCAGCAATTATCGATAACGTCATGGAGCAAGGAGCCGTTTATCCATTGTCATTTGGGACGGTGTTCTCCAGCGTTAGTGCTCTGGAACAAGTCATGACGCAACGCTCGAATGAAGTGTCCGCATCACTTCAGCATATCGCAGAGTGCCAGGAATGGTCACTTGAGGTGACGTTGGATCGTAATCAAGCAGTTGATAATTTATTGAGAGAAGAATTGAGTAGTGAACGCATCAGCCTTCCTGAAGGATCTGGTCGACGCCATTTAGAAGAGCAGAAACTGCGTCGAAACCTGAATGCTAGTTTGAGTGATTGGACGGAAAGTACTTTAGTCGCAATCTATGATGGTATAAAGCCAATGACTCGCGACGCCTGCCAAAGAAAACACAGCGATCAAAAAGTGATGCACTGGGCTTTTTTAATTTCCGACGATGCGGTAGCTTCATTCTTGCCGTACATTGATCAAATTTCTACCGATTATCAGCCGTTTGGGTTTAACTTTCGGTTAACTGGTCCTTGGGCCGCCTACAGCTTCGCCCGGTAACCGACGATGAGTTTACTACTATTTGGAATTATTGCTGGCGAGTACTCAAGTCCTATTGACACTGACATTAGACGAATTCAGTCTGAGCGGTTAACTGCTTTGGTAAAAGTGAGTGATGCGGAATTAAACCGAGATTCATCTGCAGTGATGGCGTATGGGGACCAAATCATGCGGATACATCAGCAAACCACATTGATTCCTGTGCGCTACGGTACTTTACTAGCTGATGAACAAGAAGTTATCAAACACCTAACAGATCACTCAGCCCATTATCATATCCTATTGTCTAAACTGGATGATTGTGAGGAAGTCGGTATCCGAATGACGCTGATAGACAGTGATAATGAAGCTGATGCTCCACAAACTAGCGGGCAAGCTTACTTAATGGCCCGTAAGCATGTTTATTCGGTTCCAGAATTTGCCGCGCACCAAGAAACAGTTATTAACAATACATTAGCCGGCCTGTTCAGAGAGCACCGAGCTACGCTCAGCTTATTTAACGGTCAACGTACTTATTTGCTGAGTTATTTGGTGCCACGTGTAACGCTAATGCAATTTAAGGCGAGGTATTTTGACTTAGCGGAAAGCTTGGGCGAAAATATCACGTTGAGTGGGCCTTGGCCCCCGTATAATTTTTCTGGGTAGTTTTTAAGGTAAATTATTTATGTTAGAAAACCAAGATATGAAAAACTAGCGGTCACTTTGAATTATTATATGCGTATTTAAGACGTGTCTAGATGCTATTCCTTCACCGGTACTGATGATCGGTAATAGGCTAAATGTGATTTCGGTGAACCAAAATTATTTATTGAAAACTCGCAGCAAACAAGAGAATGCCATTAATTGCCCTAGTTCAGATATGTTTCCGTCGGTTATTTTAGAACATACTGGAATTGATATACATATTCGTTCGGTGCTTCGCATTAAAAAGGCTATTAGCGGTCATAGGAAGATTATTATCCCCTTAGAGGCGACCATAGAGGCGACCATAGCGGCATAATGTGCTCGCTTTTAAAATGGCTAATAAGACAAATAAAAAATAGGATATCTACCCTCGGAAGCATCTCCCAAGGTGTCCAAGTCCAGCACAGCCCTGCGCGATTATTGAAACTCGCTGACAACACTCAACTCCCCCATTGAACCTGGACAGCTACTTAATGTGCATCGATGCAGGAGAAAATACCGAAAAAAGATTTATTTTTCTTACGTGGTCGGAAACAAAAAAAGAGCCGAAGCTCCTTTCGTTATAACCTTGCGCGATCCTGTGAAAGCTTTTTCGTTCTCTCATCCAACTGTTTAAGCACCATACCCGCATTCGTGTGCGTGTATCTTCTCAACATATTGATGTCTCTATGCCCGCTAAATGAAGCGACGATCATAGAATCAAACCCCAGGTCAAAGAGCCTGGAAATAGCTTCGTGACGCAGATCGTGATACCTCATATTCTCAATGCCAGCACGCTGTCGTGCAAATCGAAACGCTGAAGTTATTGATTTTGCCTTATGGGGGAATATCAGCTCTGCGTTGCCGATGAGCTTTGGCTGGCGAGCAATTATGGCTCGGGCCTCTGGCACTAGCAGCACAACCTCATCCCTCTTTTCCTTGGGGTGCTTTCGTTGCCTTATGATAATTGTTTTGCCGTCTGAACCGATGTCTCGCCATCGTAGATTGGCTATCTCACCCACCCGCATTGCAGTGCATAGACTAAAGGCCACCCAGTCTTCAACAGGCAGGGCCGATCTTACTTGTTTAAGTATCGCTATTATTTCTGCTTCTGAGCATCTGCGATCCCGTTCATCGCTCGAAGATATTACCCCCAGCTTATGGCATATACCCATGGCCTTGCGATACTCGTCGAGCTCCGGTCTTGCTCCCCACATATTCTCTGCGGTGTCTAGTACCACCCCGACATACTGCATGTCCATTTTAACCGTACTCGCACAACATGTTTCCCTCCTGCGCTGTGCAAAGTCCAGAAGGACTTCCGACGTAAGCTCACAAAGTCTATAATGCCCCAGCTCGTACCTGAGAGAATTTATAACGTACCCCTTAGTCCTACCAAAAGGTTTTATCTTGCCGATCACAGCAATATATGTGTCCAGCAGAGCTTTAAAGCTTTGACCATCCTCGCGGTACTCGCCTTCACGGAGTTGCATCTCCGTTTTATCCATCCAGTTACGCGCCTCCGCTTTCTTTTGGAAGGTCTTGCTTATCAGTTTTTGCCCCTTCCTACGTATCTGAACTCTATACGTGCAGTCACCTTTTTTCGTAGATTGTGCCGTTATTGTTCCAATTCTGAACGCCTTTTTTTTGCTAGGATTGACAATTTATTGCGCTGGATCAATATTGATCGATTTTTAACCAACCTTGTCACCCTATCATATACGCTAAACCCGCAGTATCAATGGGATACAGCTAAATTATCCAGCGCAATAGCGCAGCGTAAATCCAGCGCAATCGCTAATACAGCTAAAATGAGAAAAGATGATAAATCCAAGAAAATCAAACAGTTAGGGCCATGATCAGAATGCATCAAAATTACCCACAATTAGAGATAAATCATTGAAATTAAACAGAAAATTCTGTGTTGCCCCGATGCTCGACTGGACTGATCGCCACTGCCGCTATTTTTTGCGCCTGATCAGTCAACACACGATGCTCTATACCGAGATGCTCACCACCGGTGCGATCATCCATGGGGACAGCGACTATCATCTGCAGATGAATGCTTTCGAACATCCAGTGGCACTTCAGCTGGGTGGCAGCAGTCCTGCAGATTTGGCGACGGCCTGTAAAATGGCTGCGCAGTATCACTATGCTGAGATCAATCTAAACTGTGGCTGCCCCAGCGACCGTGTGCAAAACGGTATGTTTGGCGCGGTGATGATGAAGGATGCGGAGATTACGGCTAACTGCGTGTCGGCAATGCGCGAGGCAGTGGATTTACCGATTACGGTCAAGCATCGTATTGGTGTGGATGACTATGATTCCTATGATTTTTTACGCGACTTTGTCGGCCGGGTTGCCGAGAGCGGCTGCGAGGTTTTTTTGGTCCATGCGCGCAAGGCGTGGCTCAAAGGCCTCAGCCCAAAACAGAATCGAGAGATCCCTGAACTGAACTATGATCGGGTCTATCAGTTGAAAAAAGATTTTCCTGATTTAGAGATTATTATTAATGGTGGTGTCACTACGCTTGAGCAGTCCCAGGAACATTTACAGCACCTGGATGGCGTCATGGTTGGGCGCGAGGCATATACCAATCCGTACTTGCTGGCTAGTGTAGATCAAGATATTTATGGTGCTACCCATGGAATAAAAACCCGACGACAAATCGCTGAAGAGTTTCTACAATACGTCGATCTTGAGCTCAGTAAGGGCACTAAATTAAACGCCATGACCCGGCATATATTGGGTCTGTTTCACGGTATGCCGGGCGCCCGGCAGTATCGACGCCATATTAGCGAGAACGCCCATAAACCCTCGGCGACCATTGAGGTTTTAACCAGCGCACTTGAAAAGACATCTGGAGAATAAGATTAATGAGTAACACTAAGAGCAAGCTGGCCCAACTTAAAGAGATGACCACGGTGGTTGCCGACACTGGCGATTTTGATGCTATTGCCCAGTATTCTCCTGAAGACGCAACAACCAATCCATCACTGCTGCTAAAAGCGGCACAGATGCCCGCCTATCGCGGCCTGGTGGACTCTATAGTGATCACAACAATGAATGGTCGTCAGTCGAGCAATGAGCAGCTAGCGGATTGCATGGATCGGCTGGCAGTGGGCTTTGGTGAAAAAATTCTCGAACAGATTCCCGGACGTGTATCCACCGAAGTGGATGCGCGCCTCTCCTTTGACACTGATGCCTCTATTGCCAAAGCGCGCCACCTGATCAATCTCTATGAGCAGGCAGGTATTGGTCGCGAGCGTGTACTGATTAAGATGGCTTCCACCTGGGAAGGCATTCGCGCGGCGGAAACCCTAGAAAAGGAAGGCATCAATTGCAATCTGACGCTGCTGTTTAATTTTACTCAGGCAGTAGCTGCTGCCGATGCTGGCGCGTTTTTGATCTCGCCTTTTGTCGGCCGCATTCTCGATTGGTACAAGATCTCAACTGGTCTCACTGAATATGAGCCTGCAGATGATCCTGGCGTGCAGTCGGTGACGCGAATTTACAACTATTACAAGCAGACTGGCTACAACACTGTCGTTATGGGCGCGAGCTTTAGAAATACTGACGAGATTACTGAATTGGCCGGCTGTGACCGTCTGACTATTAGTCCTCAGCTGTTGCAAGCACTTGATGATGACTACGGCACTCTGGAGCGCAGACTGGATCCAGCAGATACTGGCTCAAAGATTCACTACAAGTTAGGTGGCGAGAGCGGCTTCCGCTTTGAACTGAATCAAGACGCCATGGCGACTGAAAAGTTAGCTGAAGGTATCCGCGGATTTGTTGCAGACCAAATTAAACTAGAAACCTGGTTAAAAGACTTAGACTAATGATTAATAAAATTAAGGCATTTTTTGCCAAGAATGTAGTTGATGCGCAAGACAACTCACTCAGCGCTGAGCAGCTGGCGACAGCGGCACTGCTGATTGAAGTGATGGTGATTGACGGCAATTTGGCTGAAGATGAACTGCAGTCCATTAGCCTCACTCTTGCCAAGATGTTAGAGCTGAGTTCTAATCAAGTTGATGAGTTGGTGCTACTCTCTCGGGATGAGGTTTCTGAGGCGACGTCGCTGTATCAGTTTACCAAGGAGATCAATGCTCACTTCAGCCATGAGAAAAAACTCAAGCTAATGACGGCGATGTGGCGTGTAGCTTTTGCTGACGGTCATTTAGATAAGCATGAGGAAGGGATTATTCGCCGCGTGGCTGACCTGTTGCATCTGCGTCACAGTGAGTTTATGCAGTGCAAAATATCCGCTAGAGACAGCGAGTAAAGTTTAAAGCTGACTAACCTATGCGCTTAATGACCAGACTCTAAGGCGCGTATTAGGTCTGTGAATTCTGAACTGTTTTTCGGATTGAGCTGTACTAATAACTTGTGCGCCTCCAAAACCTGCTTGCGAATCTCTTCCACTTCCGGGTTCACCGAGGTGATGCTCTGCAGCTTGGCGCTGATATCCGGAACTTCCTGAATAATATCAAACAGCTCGTCAAAGCCCATGCAGTCTAATGTGCGCAAGATACTGGGATTCTGGCAGAAGACCTGTACATCTATGCCATATTGTTTGCGGCAGTGCAGCCCTAGCTTGGCAAGTAAGCCCAGAGTCGTGCTGTCTAATCCTTCCGCTTCGAGCATGTCGACCACCACATTCTGAACGTCGCGGCTGCCAAAAATAGTTTCCATATAACGATTTAGCGAGCCGCAGAGAGTGACTCTGACATCGCCAATAAACTTGATGAGATAGTTGCCCTCCTCATCCGAAACGAAAATTTTGCCTGCGCTCACGCTACATTCCTCTGGTCAACAGTAGAACGGATATATCGTCTTGGGGATCTTCGATGTCGTCTATAAATACTGCGCTTTTAAGTTTATCCAGGCTTTCTGAGCTAGTCGTGAGATACCTCAACAAGGTTTCCTCTTTATCGACAATCTCTTTATCTGAGAGCAGATCAAAAACACCATCGGACAAAAGCACCAGCGCAAAGGATTCAGGCAGAGCAATCTCTTCAACAGCCCAGGTCGCCTCTTCAAAGATACCAGCGGGCTTGCCTTTGCCAGGCAGGAATCGCGCCTGACCATCACTGATTAAAATAGGGGCCGGTTGCTGGGCGCCAATCACATAACGCAGTTTTCTGGTTTTGGTATCCAAGGAGCCGGCAACAATAGTCAGGTGCTTGCCAAGGCCTGTGGCCAGCAGCTGACTGTTAATTGATTCCACTAGACCCTCAGGGGCCTGTGCAAGGGCTGCATAGTCTTTTTGTACCTGATGCTTGCGTATCACTCTACCAATCATAAAACGCAGTAAAACGGTAACAAAAGCCGACGAGGAGCCATGGCCAGAGACATCGGCAAAATAAAACAGCAGATAGCGGCCGAGGACAAAGTTATAGCCGACAAAATCGCCGCTTAGATAGAGCGAGGGTGTTATGGAGTGGGAAATTTCGTAGTCGCCAAATTTGAGCGGGCTCTCTGGCATTAGACTTTTTTGCACTTCGAGACCGGCGAGCTGATCTTGCTTTAAAAGGCGCAGACTCTCCTGCAAATTTTGGTTGGTTTTTTCCAACTCTCTGCGATAGAGGCGTTTCTGGTCACGGGATTGAGCGAGACTATCGACTCGCTCAAGAATTGCCGCGAGTTCCTTATCACTACTCTGGGGAAAGGCAACATCAGCTACACCTAGGCGAAAGTAGTCGGCTACGCTATGGCTTTGATCGGGACTCAGAAGGATGATAACCAAAAATTCAGCGGCTAAGGCCTTGAGGTATTCGCGCTGACTGTTGCTTTCAATGGCAATATAATCTGACCCCACTAGCAGCGGTTGCAGCAGCGGGTCCTGACATCGAGTGCGAATAGCCTCGATATTTTGCAACGCAGTCGACTGACCAATCAGCAATTGCAGACTAGTGCTTGAACCCTTAATGCTAGGCTCTTTCTCGCCAAGAAAAAAAATCAGATCCGACGGTGCTTTCATCGCTAATACGGCTTTCACATGTGGTAGTTTAAGGCTCACAGTTAAACATTAACGGTAAGCCGACTGTCTAACGATTTAGGATTCTTAGTGCTCTTAGTCTTAGTGCTCTTAGTCTTAGT
>Ga0307488_10002334_pt1 | contig 16102 bp, 19 predicted proteins | sample SB02metaG_FD_202248 | JGI IMG/M metagenome (GOLD analysis project Ga0307488, IMG submission 202248) | Sea-ice brine microbial communities from Beaufort Sea near Barrow, Alaska, United States - SB 0.2 | ecosystem: Environmental > Aquatic > Marine > Coastal | place: USA: Alaska | collected... | reverse complement strand
AGCAGCGCTCTCAGAGCCACTGCCATGCGCTCACCCCGTCAGCCGCTTAGTCCTCCCTCCTGCTGGTTCTCGATGGTTCCCCTGCCTCGCGCCGCGCGGCGTCTCACGCAAGAGGGTCATTGAGAACAAGCACTCGACCTGGGTCGGAGCAAAACTTTATACGAGCACCAGTACGTTCCCGAGTGTTAGTGAGCATGCAGACTCGCGCCTCGGCCTACGTTTCGTTCGTCGATTCAACGTGGGCTGAGTGGGTGTTCTGAACCACCCTCCCTGCCGCGTGGTGTACACGCCCGGGTGCGGCCCGCCGCGACGCTGTAGTATCGGTCCGTCCCCGCTCCCGTCCCCGCTCCCGTCCCCGCTCCCGTCCCCGTCCCAATGCCCGTGCCCGTGGAGGACGAGGCCGGACAGGAGGGTCGGTGAGAACAAGCACTCGAACCAGGGGATTCGGAGCATGAGTTATTTTCAGAGTGAATGCGCACACATTACAGACGCGCACACTCGGAGGAGGCGGAGGAGGATGAGGAGGGGGCCGGAGGAAGAGGAGGAGGAGCGAAGCATGAGGAGGAGGAGGAGGAGGAGGAGGAGGAGATGGAGCCCGGAGATTCAACATCGGTGGAGTGCGTGTTCTCAATAACCGCCCTGCGTTCCCTCCCTAAGGGCGGCCGTCGAAATTGAGGTAAGCTATCGTGACTTGCATCCAGTGCCACGCCTCTTGCCGCCAATTGATGCGCGACGGCGTCACCGGAAGAGGGCGCGCTTCGGGGAGTGCCCAGGCGTAGGCGGCACCCAACTGACGGTTTCCGGAAAGTTCAGTGAAAAAGGAGAACAGAACAGCCGCTGCTTGACACGCACTGGCACTGCTTAGGCCGAAACGTGAATGAGAAATCAGGCATTCTGCAATGCCTGAACGCGCCTTTCTTTTGTTTCGTTCGCAAGTTTTGCGTTTTCAACGAAACGTTCCCATTTCATTATTTCAGTCGGGCGCTCAGAGGTTTCGCATTCTCCCTAGAAATGGGTGATTTGATCCGGGAAATCGCTGAGATCTGACCAGGTAAACCTGATTTCTCTGGACAGGTGGGCATTTTTTCGTACGAAAATGCGAGAAGTTGGGCATTCTTGGAGGACAGCTGATCGCGCGTCTGAAATAGTTTAACGGGAACGTTTCCACGAAAACGCAGGACTGCGAACGAACCGAAAATGAACGCGCGTTCAGGCATTGCAGAATGCTTGATTTCTCATTCACGTTTCGGCCTTAGACCTCCGTAGTCGAGATTGGCGCTCCACATAAAATGACTCCAGGAATTAGACCTCCGTAGTCGAGATTGGGCAGCCATTTGTCCGGCCGAAAGGAGGGCTCGCGATCATCGATCCGAACATAAGAACATTGCTGCCAACGCCTGCCGCGGCCGCTGTGGCTGCCCGCCGCCCCGGTCGTCGCCACGGCGTCCGTCGCGGCCGCGGCGGCGCGAGTATTGGACGCCAGGAGGCGCGTGGGTCAGTGTCTTCCTACGAAGCACACCCGCGGCCACACGACCCTCACTGGCGGCCATTCATGCGCGGTGACGGGGATCTGGCGCGAATGGCGCGGCTGGGGTTGCCTCGATCGAGTACTCCGTTGTCGTCAGATGGGTTTGCCGCCCCGCGCGCCTCCTGGCGTCCAATACTCGCGCCGCCGCGGCCGCGACGGACGCCGTGACGACGACCCCGGTGGCGGCGGGCAGCTGTGGCAGGTGGTGGCAGCAATGTTCTTACGTTCGGATCGATTATCGCGAACCCTCCTTTCGGCCGGACAAATGGCTGCCCAATCTCGACTACGGAGGTCTCATTCCTTGAATCATGTTATGTGGAGCGCCAATCTCGACTACGGAGGTCTAATTCCCTGAGTCATTTATATGGAGAGCCGGTTGTCGAGATTCTCAACTACCGAATCTCGACTACTAAATTTCCTATTCTCATGCCGAGCCCACAGTCTGACAGTGCTTTGCATAAGTACTGTAGTACCTGGAGAGCCTAACTGTACGGTACCAGTACTCGTATCATCCGATGAGTTCTACCAGACTCAGGCCTGTGTGGTAAAAAATGGGAGCAACACGAATTCATTTTATGGAAACACGAAAATATGGTTCACTTATCAGACGGTCGATTCACCATGTAACAGGCGAGAGGGGCCCTGGCGGCATCTTCGCTGACATCGACGCCATGCGCACGGTTTTCTCCAACAAGACGCCATGATTCTGGGCTGCGAAACAGCTGTGTAACGACGTGAGGGGTACATAAATCGCGGACACGCCATACAAAGAGCGCCGCACGAGGCCGCACGGCGCTGGCAAAGAGTTTGTCTGCGGTCCCTTATTTTTCCAGCGTTCAGCCGGCACGCATTGCACGATAGTATATTCGCGTGCTTGCCCCCTCGCCGCCCCACGTGCACATGGTGTCCGTCTGGTGTGTCGTGTTTCCATAAAGGGATTTGTGTTTCCAGAGAACATTCTTTTCCGTAAAAACCCAATGGCGTTTTGGTCGGCTGGTCCCAAGTGTGGAAATCAATTTCACGCGGCCGAATCCGGTCGGCGATGGAACGGAATGGAGGGTCGATACCAGTGTGCTGTCCTCGCGCCATACAAAGCAGGCCATTTGGACTGCCGTATGGTTTGTTTTTACGACACAGGGCTTAAGTCCCGTAATTCACGGGAGTGACTTGGAGACCAGCATGTTAGCCTGCCCGATTGAATCTCGAGATCCCGTCAACATTTTGGGTTGGATCGCAGTGGGGGGGACGGGCGAGTCGGATCGGCAAGTCGGTATGGATCGTATGGGCAAAATGACCCCTGACATGAACCTCAAACTCACAAGCAACCTTAAACCCAAAGTACACCGCGTCGTGTGGGCAAAATGGTTCAGAAACCGATCCGACTCGTCCGAAATCGCCCAAAACCGAGGGGGCGGGTTGACCGGATTCCGATGTCTGATTGGGTCTGCCTAATGTGGCCGGTAATTCATGCTGGCTCAACATCATGCTGGCTCGACATTACATGCCGATATTTTCAAATGATGTCGGCCTTCGGCCACATCGTCCGAAGATTGTGGTCCGTAGTTCAATGTGAAGTCAACGTAAAGCAATGTAACGCACTCCCCACCCCCCCCCTTTGCGTCGCCCTTCGGCCACGCCAGACCTGAAATCCCAAGACCAGGTCCGAAGTGGCCGAAGGCCCACTATTTTCTTTTCTTTTCTTGCGTCGGCCTTTGGCCACGCCAGACCTGGGTTTCCAAAACCAGGTCCAATGTGGCCGAAGGAAGTCATTTTCTTTTATATATATTTTTCTTTGCGTCGGCTCATCTCGGTCCGCCCTCCGAAATCCCGCTGCAGGTTCGTGCGCTCCTCAGGCACAATGGCCGCCCATCCACCCCGTTCCGTTTTTGCGTTTGACCTTATAGTGTTTCGCATCCCATTGATTCGTCGTCGACATTTAATGTGGCCTTCGGCCACATCGGACGGAATTGCCGGTAATTCATGCTGGCTCAACATCATGCTGGCTCGACATTACATGCCGATCTTTTCAAACGATGTCGGCCTTCGGCCACATCGTCCGGAGATTGTGGCCTGTAATTTCTCTCTTTTCTTTCCTTTCTTGCGTCGGCCTTCGGCCACGCCAGACCTGTTTTTTCGAAAACTAGGTCCGATGTGGCCGAAGGCCGACACATTTGTTTTCTTGCGTCGACCTTCGGCCACGCTAGACCTGGTTTTCCAAAATCAGGCCACCGATGTGGCCGAAGGCCCACATATGTTCTCATACTTTTATAACTAGCGTCGGCCTTCGGCCAAGCCAGAACTGCATTTCCAAATCCAGGCGACCGATGTGGCCGAAAGTCGACATAAATAATGAAATTTCCAAATCACCTCGGCCCTCGGCCACGTCGGACCTGAGTTTTCCCAAAACCACGATGTGGCCGAAGGCCGACGTATCTCCTTTCGCCCGCTCCTTCCGGGTGAATGTGTCCAAGGGCCGACATTAAATTGAAGAGATAAAACGTCGTAGTACTTCGAAGCATCAAATTATGTCGGCCTTTGGCCACATCGGACCTGAGTTTAGATCACGAGCGTCCGATGTGGCCGAAGGCCAACACAAATAATTGAGTTTCAAATTTCGTCGGCCTGCGGCCACATCGGACGGTCGCGATCGAAACTCAGGTCCGACGAGGCCGAAGGCTGACGTGATTTAAAATTATTCATTTATGTCGTCCTTCGGCAACATCGGACGTCAGTTTCAAAATCCAGGTCCGACGTGGCCGAAGGCCGACGTACTTTGCAAATCATCTATTTATGTCGGCCTTCGGCCGCATCGAACGCTCGTCTGCAAATCATCTATCTGTGTCGGCCTTCGGCCACATCGGACGCTAGAGTGCGAAACCAGCGTCCGCCGGGGCCGACGCCCGACGTACTTTGCAAATCATCTATTTATGTTGGCCTTCGGCCACATCAGACGCTGGTATGCGAATCATCGATTCATGACGGCGTTCGGCCACATCGGACGCTGGTGTGCAAATCATCGATTTGTGTCGGCCTTCGGCAACATCGGACGCTTCCGCTTGCGCCGCGCGCGCCATCCCACGCACAGCTACATAGAAAACGAAGCGGTGTTTCATTTTTTTTTTAACTCATACTCTCACTCTCAGAAGTATTCCTCCTCGTCCGCCATCTCTTGGTGCGTTGCGTGCAACTCTTTAATCAGATTGTACAGCGTCGCCTCGAGCGCCCACTCTGCGAGCTCGCGGAACTCGGGGTTGGCCTGCGCCGCCGCCACCTCCGCCGCCGCCGCCCGGACCGTCAACGGGTCCTCTACAAAATCCTCTGCCAGCTCCTCCGCCTCCGTCGTCTGCGCTGCCTTTGCCTCCGCTGTCGCCGCATCCGGTGCCGCCTCCTTCTCAGCCTTGAGAGCCTCTACCCTGGCGCGATCCGCCTTGCCGCGCTGGATCGCCTGAATCTTGATGGCGGCGGCGCGCTGATCGTCGGTGCCCGTGAAGTGAGCGGCGGCGGCGGCCGCGGCCGCATCGGTCTCAGCTGCGGTGCCGGCGCGCCCCTTTCGCATCTGCACAAAGTAGGGCATCGCCTCCTCCTCTAGCGAGTCGAACCCGCGGCGCACCGCGGGGTCGCCCAGCATATCGTGCAGCAGCGACGAGATGACCGTGGCGGCGTCCTCGATGGCGAGGTGTGCCTGCTGCGTGGCGGGCGCGGCGGGGCGGAAGGAGGGGATGAAGAATCGGTCGTACAGCTCCGCGCCGTGCTCTTCCCTGAACTGCACCTCGGGCGCCACGCGCCCCTCCACCCCGAGCGCCAGCGTGACGGGCCCCAGCGGCACCGCGGGGTGCGGGAGGGACCGCTGGTGCTCCGCGCTTCCCGCCGCCGCCAAGTCCGGGTGCCGTGCGGCGGAGCTCATCGTCGCCGCGTGCACCACCGACACGCGCTGCTTGCCCGAGAAACTGGCGAACACGCCGGCGCCGCCGTTTGAGCTGACGCTTGGCATGCTGGGCTGTGCGCGGTCGCCCTGCTGCGCGATGATCACCTCGCGCACCGCCTCCGCCGCCGCCGCCTCCTCCGCCGCCGCCACCGCCACCGCGCTGGGCTCAACCGGCGACAGCTCGCAGCGGATGCCGCCCTCAAACACCTGCGGCTTGGCGCCCGCGGTGAACACCACCTCGCACCAGGGCTTCAGCAGAAATTGCTCAAAACCTCCTTCAACACATTCGCCGAAACTCATTTCTCGAGTGGCCACGCTACCCGCCTGATGCTTTGCACCTATGCAGAATTTTGTTCAAACGTCCTTCAACACATCGCCAACCCTTGTTTCTTGTGTTGAATACCACCTGTCACCATGTTGTGTACCCATTTTTCGGCGGGGCCCTACCTTGAAGAACAGCGTGGCGCCGGCGGGGAGCACCCCCTTGGCGGGCTCCACCGTGACGATCCCGTCGATACCAGCCCCGCCCATGGCGCACAGGTCCCAGCTGAAGTCGCAGTCCACGTCGGCGGAGGAGCGCAGCATTACCACGCGGCGGTTCACGCTCAGCGCCGGCACCGTGCTGTGCGGCCGCAACTTCAAAACGAAAACAAAACTTGAAAGCAGTTCATCATATTTTAGTTCCAAGCGCTGACGAAACCAGGCGCTTGCAATACGGGTTTCAACTTGCACCACCCCACCGTGCCCAGCACCACGGCGTGCGTGGACAGCTCGAAGTCCCCCGCGGGCGGCAGGGTCGGAATTGGGGAGTAGCCCAGCCAGGCGCTGCGGTCCCCGTCCCCCGCTTGCAACCCCCCCGCCGCTGCCGCCATGCCCGGCAGCCTCCCCACGCCGCGGATCACCAGCGTGGACGTCTCGCCCCCCGCCAGCCACACGTCCACCGCCACCTCGTACACCTTGCATGAGAGTCATTCATAACAAGCAATCGAACCAAGATCGGAGCATGACTTAGCTTCAGGATGCGTGTTCTCAAGGAGAAGATCTTCAATGTCAGTTGAGTGCTTGTTCTCAATAACCCCCCTGCCTTGTCCTCCAACGGCTGAAACACCCAGTTGATGAGCGCGGTGCCAAACGCGGGCACCGTGCCCACGGGGTTGCGGCACACCAGGACGGGGAAGTCCCACGCCGCGGAGCAGGGCCTTCCTGTACACGCAACTTGTTAAGTGGGATATCGCATTTGTGGCTTCCGATAGACGGGAACGAACGGCTTGAAGTTAAGCTGAAAATGACACTAAGTCAGTCCTTGCCGCGGCGTTGAGCGCCCGCACCGGCGCCTCGTCAACTGTGTACCTCACATCCGTTGCCGACGGGTTGCGCAGCTCAATGGCCTGCGCGGGGGACTCCTGGTCGCCGACGAGCACGGGCGCCAGGGTGTGCACCGTGCAGGCGGCGGGGCCGGGGCCCAGAGACAGGCACTTGGCTTCCAGCGCCACGGTGCGCCCCTCCAGCTCCACCCGCACCCCCTTGCCGTCCTTCACCGTCAGCAGCGCGCTCAGCGCGTGCTCGCCCACGTGGTCGTGCCGATACAAAATCCGCACGGGCTGCCGCTGCCCCGGAAGCAAGGTGCCCGTGCCGCAGGGCCGTGACAGGCAGTACTTTTCCAGCTCAACTTTCAGCCGTCTGTCCCTGAAACCACTTGAGTCGTGCTGTTTAACGCCTCAATGGTACTGACGTCGAGCGATCAGCTGAAGCAAGTACAGGCTGTCACAAGTGCAGCCAAATGAAGTGTCAGCAACTCACATACGACAGGCGAGGACTCTAGCCGCCGCCTTTGTAATATATTTGTTTCTTGACGGCCCCGCCATGCGGGGCGCCAGCTCCATGACGTTGTGTTCCACGATGAAGCGCTGGTGCGCGTCCACCTCCGTGGCCGGCTCGCCTAGGTCCACCCAGTTCTCCATCTCAACCTCCACCTCGCAGGAGGGTCATTGAGAACAATGACTCGATCGAAGCTTAATGGACTAAAAACCACAATCAGGCCGAGGGTGCTTGCTCACACGACGGTCTGGCCACCACGATCCAAGCCCGCGCCTCTTTATGAGCATCCACCCTGAAAATAACTCTTGATCCGTTCTGCGTTCTGTGGTTGTTCCGACCTCCCCCCCCGCCTGATGGCGCAGCAGCAGCTGCCAGTGGCACGGCAGTGCGCCCGTGTTGCACACCTCCATGTACACGGCGGTGGGGGCCGACCCCTCTACGCCCACGCCCAGCCCCGCTGCCACCGAGGCGATGGGGCGCAGCGCACGGTCGGACACCACGCTGCCGTCCGCGCCCCCCTCCCGCTGCACCGCCCCCGTAACCCAGGGTTAACCAGATATCGCTAGCCGCGTCCACATATGCCAGTTGACTGGTATAACAAGGTTTCAAATGCGTGTCGATGACGTGGCGTCCCCCCAGGTGCTGGCAGATGTTGCTCGCCACGTCATAGGATACCGTTAGCAGAAAAAACGGGGGTTCAAATGCGTGCCAATGACACGGCGAGCAATATCTGACAGGCTCTACCTCCAACTCCGTCGGGTCCGTGGCCAGCGCGGCGTTGAGCGCGTTGAGCGACAGCTGGCGCCACAGCGCCGCCTTGGCCACGCCGGGGCACGCCGCGTCCGTGATGCACAGTGTCGGGTACGCGGCGGCGGCGCTCACCACCACGCACGGCGCTGGCTCCTCGCCCTCCGTGGAGCAGGGCCACGTCAATCGTGTTTGCCGCGTCATAGGATGCGATTCCACTTAACACACGGGGTCACGAGGGTCACGCGGGACTACGATGTATTCAATGACGTGGCTAACACGTCCGAGGATGCCATTCAACACAGGAAACGAGCAACTACAATAGGGTGAATGACGTTATTCACTTGTCCCCACCATCGATTCGCTCGCCCCCATGAGCATGATCTGGGTGGAGGCGCTGGGGCGGTTTGGGTCAGAGACGGTGTGGCACACCACCTTGAAGCCCACGTCCGCGCGCATGCGGCCGGTGAAGGCGACCACGACGGGCTTGAACGCGCGGGCGTTGATGGTCCCGGCCGGCTCGTCGAATGTCACCTCCGCCGCCTCCGGGTCGCAGTGGTGGTCGAACAGCACCTGCATGCGGTAGCGCACGAGGCCGTTGCTCTGGTTGTACAGCTCCACGCCGCGGTGCTGCGTGGTGCCCACCACGGAGGTGCCGAAGGCGATGGCCTCGGGCTTTATCGTCACGGCGCCGCTGGTGCCCTGCGCCACCACCATCACGCCCACACGGGAGGGGCCCGTCACCCAGGGCCGCCATCGCCACACAACGCTCACAATATCACAGGGTGGCATATGGATGCAGTGTCGGGTTGGTATCGAATCGAATCGAAGCTAACGTTTCGAAGATTTCCTGCCAAGCCCTACCTCATCAACAGCGCTGTCGGGGGTGGAGTCCGCATCAAGGGCGCCCTGCACGCGGATGATGAGCGGCACCTTCACGCCGAGCGGGAGGGTCATAGAGAACAAGCACTCGAACCGATATCAGAGCAGGACTGAGCTTGGGGCTGAATCCATACACAGGCGCGCGAAGGATCGGTTCATCGATTCGACGTCGGTCGAGTGCTCGTCCTCAGTGATCCCCCCTGCCCAGTCGCTTCACTTTCTGCGGGCAGAATGTCCAACTCGACTTGAGCGTCTCGCCGCCCCGTAAGATGCCCGCGTGGTAGGGCCTGGCGAATCTTGCTGGCCACGTCATAGGGTGCCAGTTTACCCAACTGACGAGGGCTCGCAGTGCATTGGATGACGTGGCAGGCCCTCCAGTATCCGCCACCCCCCCCCTACCGCGTGCGGCGACACCCCCAAGGTGGCCGCCAGCCGCTCGGGAATGGCCCACTCGTACAGCACGTTGATGCGGCTCAGGTTGACGAGCTCCACGTCGCGCGCGGTGACGGCGCCGACGCACGTGGGCTTGAACACAAACGAGTTGTCCACGCCGACGCGGACGTGCGGCACGTGGCCGGCGCCAAAGGTTTCCAGCGCGATGCTGTTGTTGGAGCTGCCGTTGAGCGCGCACACCAGGCGCTCGTGGTGCACTCTAGTGTCGGCGGCGTCGAAGCGGAAGGTGACCAGCGCGAAGGAGTGCGGCGCCACCACGCCCTTGCTCGGAGTGCACGCGAACACCGACGGCGCCGGGGAGCACGGCCTCATACGCACCTTTGAGGTATTCAGGGGGATGTATCAAGTGGTCTCAGGGAGGAGAGCACGCCTAACTTGCACGGTTTCAAGCACGATCTCACCGGCATCTTTGGAGGATTGAGTGGGATGACTGAAGCATTGTCAGGTGTCAGGGACAAACAGCTTACGGTGACACCTGCAAAAAACACTAAGGCAATTGCATTTACCGGCAAGGAAAAATACAAGTCAGGTGAGCCCTGCCGGGGAGCGCCCGTCCTGGGCGCGCTTCGCCGGGAAGTCAAAGCTGACGGCAGTGTCGCCCTCGTTGGCCAGCGTGAGGGTCTGGTAGGAGCAGTCGCCCTTGACGGTGGGGGGGAAGATGAGGCGCGAGCCGCGCGAGCTGAACGCGCACTTGGGCATGAAGGTCTCGGTGGACCCGCCGTACGTGTGCCCGTGCGCGCGGATGGTGCATGTCCACGGCGGGGTGAAGTTCTCCAAAGTGTAGAGACGGGTGAATCATGGAGGACCGCCACGTCATAGAATGTCATGCTATTCAACTCAATCAATGAGGGCTGGCAAGGCAAATGTGGTGAATGATGTGGCAAGCGTTGGCAGCAGCGTGCCCAATGTAGCAAATGTAGCGGATGACGTGGCGAGCTTTGGCGGCAGTGTGTAGTGTGCCAAACGTGGTGGACAACATGGCTCCGCATTGGTAGCAGCGTGCCCACCTCGGTGACCAGGCGGAAGGTGCGCATGGTCTTGACGTACGCGAAGCACTCCAGTTGCCGCGAGTAGTACGTGCTGTCCCTGGACGGGCGGAACGACACGCGGAACTGCTGCGTCTGCCCCGGGCGCAGGTCCGCCTGCTCCGGGAACACCGCGAACGGCGCCTTCTCCGCCGCCGCCGCCGCCGCCGCCGCCGCTACAGCCGAAGTGTCGCCCGCCTGGAGCTGCACCTGCCCGCCCCAGAACACCGTCAGCTTCTGCTGGCTCCCATTGGTCACGCTCACCACCTTGCTGTTGGGTCGTTGAGAACCAGCACTGGGTAATGTAGAGCAGGCACTCGAACCAAGATAAGAGCACGACTTACCATCCGTGCGTGCTTATGCAGGCGCGCGGACTCGCTTGGTCGGAACACAACGTCAATTGAGTACTTCGTCTCAATATCCTGTTCTAAAGACCACCCCCCTGCCTTGTACTCGGACAGGCGCAGGCGGGAGCAGGCGCCGAAGTCCACGTCTTGCACGTCCACCGTCACTGCCAGAAGCGGGTCGGGCTCGAAGAGGCTGGAGAACGCGGCGCCAGGGGACAGCGCGCCCGCCGCCTGCGCCGCCACCTCGTCTGAGTGCGGCGCGCGATCCGCGTCACTTGGGGGCTGCCCGAGGGGAGGGCCAGGTGAATCACGCCACGCTCGCAACGTCATGGGATGTCACGTCACAGTGGATGAATGACGCAACACTCGCAGCGTCATAGGATTCCACGTCACTCAAGCTCTATGAGGAGGCCTCTGGAATGCGGTGGATGACAGGGTCGAGTGTCTCAAATGTGTTGGATGCCGGGGCCACGTCACTCAAGCAACGAGACCTCTCACATGCGGTGGATGATGGGGTCGGCATAAGTCAACGTTTTAGGATGTCATGTCACTCAAGAACCGAGACCTCTCGAATGCGGTGGACGACGGGGCCGGCATGATGATGATGATCCCCCGGCCCCACCCTACGGCCACCAGCCCAAGGGCGTACCGCGCGCGCTGCGCTTGGACGGCCATGAGGCTCATGGGCGCGGGCCGCCGCTTGTCGGTATAGCACGTCCCCACGCAGTCAAATGCCAGTGGGGAGCGGTCCCGCAGCACCACCACCATGCGGCGGTGGTAGTTCGCCGCCGTATCCCAGGGCCGGCTACACAATCATGCATGCCACTTTTCAATTGATGTCAAAAACGTGGGGTAATATGGGCTAACATGGGGTAACGTGGGGGTCATAATAAGGGTCCAGAGTGTAACGTGGGGTTAAAACGAAGGTATGAAGTGTAACGTGGGGGTCAAACCAAGGTTCCAAAGTGTAACGTGGGGGTCTGAATAAGGGTCCGAAGCGTAAAGTGGTGGTTTAAATCAAGGGTTACGCGGGGTGGAAACAAGGGTAACGTAGGGTCAAACAAGGGTCCGAAATGTGGAGGATGACGTGGCGGGCGTTGTGGAGTGAGAGTGAGGGCTGCCTCGATGGCGGCGAAGGTGACGGTGACATGGCCGGTGGAGCCCGGCGGCACCACCCCGCGGTCCGCGTCCAGGCTGAACGTGCCGCCCGCCTCCGCGTCGATCTGCCACTCGCTCGCCACGTCGCTGTGGTTCTCTATGTACAAAACCTTCGCCACCGTGCAGTAGGGTCGTTGAGAACGAGCAGTCGTCCGGTCTTCTGCTGGTGCTTGGGTAATTGTTTTCGGTCTGCAAAGTGCCGCTGGATCCGCCTTAAAAACCCAGTCTCCGCTATGACTGCCCCCTGACCCCCCAGCATTCAGCCCCTCGACTAATCATGGACCGCGAGCTCATCATGGTCTTTTCATCGACCAATCAAGGGCGATAGCAGATTTCATTTCAGTTTTGGCAAGATTTGGTGAGATTTGGTGTAGAAGATCCAGTCAATCACAGCTCTCCGAGCCGCCACGTGGACCAATCACATGAGGGTCTTCAGAGTTCAGACCGTAGCTAGGGTCGGAGACTGGGTTTAAAAGCAAGAGGATAACTCGGAAATTCAATGAATTTAAACGATTTTTGGCAATTCGACCCTAACTTGATATGACTGACCCTCATTTGACTGGCTCAATAAAATCCAACCCTTATCTGACAAAAACCGGGTTTCATGACCCCTCAAATGAGCTGTCTCCGGCATCACGCGTTCCGACACCACTTTTTTATTCATGCATCATGGACGGGCGGGCGCGGGCTGTTTCCACGGGCTGTTTCCCCGTAATTCTCGGGAAGACAATCCTCACCCTGTCCTGCTCCCTCCAGTGCCCGTCGCCTGCCCCACGCCACCGGACCTTCCGGATCGCGGGTCGTGATCCAAAGGCCGAAATCGCGCCCGAGGACACGCATACGGAGCGCGTCCGGGCGCGTACGTGAGCTAGTAGAAACACATAAGAGCTCTGGGGCTTTTCCTCGTATAGGAGCTGTGCGGCATCGTGATAAAGTTCGACCGCGATGGTGCTTAACGAGCTGGGCAACGCGCTCGCGGGGGCCCTGCGCAAGCTGGGGGATCACACCGTGGTGGATGAGGAGGTGATGGACACGTGCTTGAAGGAGGTCACCAAGGCGCTACTTCAGGCGGACGTCAACGTGCAGCACGTGGTGCAGATGAAGAAAAACATCGTGAAGAGCGTTAATATCAACGAGCTCGCCGCGGGCCTGAACGCGCATAAGCTGCTGGAGAAGGAGGTGTTCAAGGAGCTGTGCCGGATGCTCGACGGCGGGGTCGGGGCAAACTGTGTTCCACACCGCATCACGTCATATACTCAACCGCGAGTTTGGTGCACTCCTTGGCCCTCTGCCTCCTCCTCCTCTTCCTCCTCCCCTCCTCCCCTCCTCCGCCTCCACCTCTTCCTCCTCCTCCTCCCCTTCCTCCTCCCCCTCCTCCTCCCCCGCCTCCTCCTCCTCCTCCTCCGCCTCCTCCTCCTTCATCTCTTCACCAGACGCCTGCGCCTGCTCAGACTCCTCCTATTCCTCAGCCCGTCCTCGTGTATTGAGTTGAAGGGCACCTCACGACGCGGCGAGCGACATTCATCCGTCCCTTCCGTGCGGCGCAGAGGTGGGGTCGGAGGGCTCCAAGACCAAGTGGGCGCCGAAGAAGGGGCAGCCCAACGTGGTGATGTTCGTGGGGCTCCAGGGCTGTGGGTAGGGATGCTGCTGCTGTCCCCGATACACCCCCTGAACTCCCACGAAACACCCCTTAAACACCCCCTTATCACGCATTGGATAGTTTCGGTCCTACCCTAATAAACAGAAGATGTGGTGATGTACTCCACCTCTCAGCCTCTCATCTGACCAGACTGTTTACTACGCGAGACGGACTCACGTGTGATTCTTAACATATTTATTTTCTCGTATTGCGCGGGTCAGGGACGATGTCAAACTTTTGTATGGCGCGAGCCAGCGACGAAGTCATTCCCCCATTTCTTTATAGTACTTGAGCCGGACTGGCGTAATATGCGCGGAGGGTCTCTGCCTGCGGTAAGACGACGACGTGCACAAAGTTCGCGTACCACTATCATAAGAAGGGGTTTAAGCCGGCGCTGGTCTGCGCGGACACGTTCCGCGCCGGCGCGTTCGATCAGCTCAAGCAGAACGCCACCAAGGCAGGAGGGTGAGTGAGAACAATCATTAATGAGAACTATCACTCGACCAACGATGGAACTCCTCCTCCTCCTCCTGCTCCGCGCGTCTATACGAGCATTCACAGTCGAGGTAAGTCATGCTCTGATCTCGGTCGAGTGCTTATTATCCGTGACCTTATCCATGACCCTCCTCCAAGGCACGCATTCCGTTTTACGGCTCTTACACCGAGACAGATCCCGTGAAGATTGCGGCGGAGGGCGTAGAGCGGTTCCGGGCGGAGAAGAACGACCTGATCATTGTGGACACGTCGGGGCGGCACAAGCAGGAGGACTCGCTGTTCGAGGAGATGCGACAGGTGTCCGAGACGGTGCAGCCCGACATGACCATCTTCGTGATGGACTCCTCCATCGGGCAGGCGGCGCAGGACCAGGCGCGCGCCTTCAAGGCTACCGTGGACGTGGGCTCCGTTATCATCACCAAGCTGGACGGCCACGCCAAGGGCGGTGGTGCCATCTCCGCCGTGGCCGCCACGCAGTCACCCATCATCTTCATAGGCACCGGTGAGCACATCGACGAGTTCGAGCCGTTCGATACCAAGCCCTTCGTGTCGCGCCTCTTGGGGATGGGCGACTGGACTGGGTTCATGGACAAGATCCAGGACGTGATCCCGCAGGACCAACAGCCGGAGCTGCTGGACAAGCTGGCGCAGGGGCAGTTCACCATGCGGATCCTGTACGATCAGTTTGCCAACATTCAGAAGATGGGCCCGATGTCTGCGGTGATGTCCATGATTCCCGGGTTCGGCAACGACATGATGCCCAAGGGGCAGGAGAAGGCGAGCCAGGCGAAGATCAAGCGGATGATGTGCCTGATGGACTCAATGACGGACGAGGAGCTAGACACGTGCAACCTGAAGATCCTGCAGGACCCGGCGCGCATGGAGCGCATCGGGCGCGGGGCGGGGCGCAGCCCGGGGGACGTGGTGGAGCTCGTGGAGGAGTACAAGCGCCTGGCCAAGATGATGGGCAAGATGAAGGTGGGGGAGCCACGCCACTTTTGTTGTACACCGGAAACTTCGGTCGCCTTGTACCAATCAGAAGTGGCGTGAAAGCGGTCAAGTAACCAGCCTAAGAGAAGCGGCGGCAACCCAAACCCCCGTCAGCTGAGCAATCAGAAGTGGCGGCGTAGCGGTGCCCCCGGCAAACACTTCAACTGCAAGTTGGGGGCACCCTGCTGGTGGGGGTTGAAGGCACCGAAGAAGGGGGGTTACGGGCAGAAGCAGGCCATCGACCAGAACCTGGCGCAGATGGCGGGGGCAATCCCGCCGGCGATGCTGAAACAGATGGGGGGCATGGGCGCGCTGCAGGGGATGCTCAAGCAGCTCGAGGTGGGGAGGGGGGGGCGGTCCAGGGGGGCGTCTATACACGGCTTCAACTGTGGCGGCTTTAGCTCCGAGTCGAAGCTTTTTGACCCATCAGAACGTGCCAATCCAAACTGAAACTTAAGGTGTACCCGGTACACTTCGGGAGCGGTTCGTCCCCTCGACCAACCACAGCACGCCAACTCACAGTGACGCGTCCCTCCAACTCAGTGTTGTAATGCGTGCGACGTCGTGAGGCACACTTCAGACGCTCGCTTGTGCAGTTCAATTGTGTGACATGTATATGATGTGAGACGCGATATTTGGTTGCTGGCCCTGAGTGGAGGGGAAGGACATGGGGGAGATGCAGAAGATGATGGGGAAGATGATGAAGTGAGCTGGGTCGGCGGGAGGCACCGTGTGTTACAAAATGGTGCAGTGTTAGATTGAGATAGTTGTATGCCGGGAGAGATTATAGTACTCGGATACCATCATCACAATGTGGTCAGCCTTCATACACTCCTTTGTACCGGTGACTCGCGGGAGCGGCTCGGATCCCGCCCACGGCAAAAGATCAGTCGACGAGACGTTTTTAGAGGCTACGAGAGGTGGACACTTGATTGAAAAACGCCAGCCGATAAGCCGACCATCCAGTAGATAGTGGCAGGTATCACGTCTCCAACGCACGGTAATCTCTCGTCTCTTAAACTCAGTGTCGGCGTCCCGCTTCCGCGGAACGCTGATCTCCTCGAAATCGAGGATTTATTTACCCAATGATGGCGA
>Ga0307488_10002333_pt1 | contig 16104 bp, 23 predicted proteins | sample SB02metaG_FD_202248 | JGI IMG/M metagenome (GOLD analysis project Ga0307488, IMG submission 202248) | Sea-ice brine microbial communities from Beaufort Sea near Barrow, Alaska, United States - SB 0.2 | ecosystem: Environmental > Aquatic > Marine > Coastal | place: USA: Alaska | collected... | reverse complement strand
ACAACCTGATTAATCTTACGTAAGCCTAATGCTTCTAACGTTCTCTTTTGATTCTGAGGACGTCTTATCTTACTTCTTACTTGTGTTACTCTAATTTTTGCCATCGTAAATGTTGATTTTATCCTTTAAATACTTTCTCTAAAGAAATTCCTCTTTGCTTTGCAATTGTACTAGCACTACGTAATTGTAATAAAGCATCAAAAGTAGCTTTTACAACATTGTGTGGATTAGAAGATCCTTGAGATTTCGATAATACATCGTGAATCCCAACTGATTCTAATACCGCACGCACTGCACCACCTGCAATAACTCCAGTACCATGAGATGCTGGCTTTAAAAACACTCTAGCTCCACCAAATTTACCTTTCTGTTCGTGAGGTAAAGTTTGCTTTAAAATAGGTATTCTTACCAAATTTTTCTTTGCGTCTTCAATTGCTTTAGCAATTGCAGATGCTACATCTTTAGATTTCCCTAAACCGTGTCCTACAACTCCATTTCCGTCTCCTACAACAACAATTGCTGAGAAACCAAATGCTCTACCACCTTTTGTTACCTTAGTTACACGTTGTACTCCAACTAAATGATCTTTTAGTTCTAAACCACTAGGCTTAACTCTTTCTACGTTTTTATATGATTGACTCATAACTTGCTTAAAATTTTAGTCCTGCTTCTCGAGCAGCTTCTGCTAGAGCTTTAACTCTACCGTGATACAAATATCCATTTCTGTCAAAAGCACAAGCTTCAACGCCTGCCTTAGTTGCTGCTTCAGCAATTCCTTTTCCAACCGCTACAGCTACTTCTCCTTTTGCTCCTGAAGCAATTGCTTTATCTCTTGATGAAATTGATGCTAATGTTGTTCCAGAAATATCGTCTATCAATTGAGCATAAATTTCTTTATTACTTCTAAAAACTGATAATCTTGGTTTAGATGCAGTTCCAGAAACAATCTTTCTGATTCTATGCTTAATTCTTTGTCTTCTATCTAGCTTTGATAATGCCATAATTTCTATAAATTATGCAGTTTTACCTGCTTTTCTTCTTAATACTTCTCCTACAAATTTAACTCCTTTTCCTTTGTATGGTTCAGGAGCACGGAAAGAACGAATCTTTGCTGCTACTTGACCTACAAGTTGCTTATCATGAGAAGTTAATTTAATGATTGGGTTTTTACCTTTTTCAGATATTGCTTCAACCTTAACTTCAGGAGCAATGTTTAAAACTATATTGTGAGAATAACCTAAAGCCAATTCAAGTTTTTGTCCTTGATTACTTGCTCTATATCCAACACCTACTAATTCTAATTCTTTAGTCCATCCCTTAGAAACACCTTCAACCATATTACTAATTAAAGCTCTGTATAAACCATGTTTTGCTTTGTGGTCTTTACTGTCTGATGGTCTTTCTAATGAAATGATTCCATCTTCAACTTTAATACTGATATCTTTAATTTCTTGAGTTAATTCTCCAATTTTTCCCTTTACAGTAACGATATTATCATTTACTTCAAATGTAACTCCCTCTGGAAGTGCTACTGGGTTTTTTCCTATTCTTGACATCTCAGTTGCTTTTTAATATACGTAACATAAAACTTCTCCACCTACATGCTCTACTGCTGCACGCTTATTAGTCATTACTCCTTTAGAAGTAGAAACTATCGCGATTCCAAGACCATTTAATACTCTTGGCAACTCAGAAGAACTTACATACTTACGTAAACCTGGTGTACTTACTCTTTCAATATTCTTGATTACTGACTCTTTTGTCAATCTATCATACTTTAAAGCTATTTTTATTGAACCTTGAACTAAATCTTCTTCAAATTTGTAACTTAAAATATAACCTTGATCAAACAAAATTTTAGTAATTTCTTTCTTCAAATTTGAAGAAGGGATTTCAACTACTCTGTGCCCTGCACTTACAGCGTTTCTAACTCTCGTTAAATAATCCGCTATTGGATCTGTATACATATTTATTAATTTTGCGGTAACGGTTTTTAACATTTTGTTAAACCTGAAACCAATTTATAATTTTACCAACTTGCTTTTCTAACTCCTGGTATTAATCCTTCATTAGCCATTTTACGGAAAGTCACACGTGATAATCCGAATTGACGCATATAACCTTTAGGTCTTCCTGTTAATTTGCATCTATTGTGCATACGAACTGGAGAAGCATTTTTTGGTAACTTTTGTAATCCTTCGAAATCTCCTGCTTCTTTTAAAGCTTTTCTTTTCTCAGCATACTTTGCTACAGTTTTTGCTCTTTTTACCTCACGGGCTTTCATTGATTCTTTTGCCATCTTCTAGTTCTTTTTAAATGGTAAACCTAATTCCTTCAATAATGATTTTGCTTCTTTATCAGTAGCAGCAGATGTTACAAATGAAATATCCATTCCACCTATTTTATTCACCTTATCAATATCAATCTCAGGGTATATAATTTGTTCAGTAATTCCTAAATTGTAATTACCTCTTCCATCAAATCCTGTAGCTTTAATTCCATTGAAATCTCTTACTCGTGGTAATGATGCAGTAACCAATCTATCTAAAAATTCGTACATTTTATCACCTCTTAAAGTAACTTTCGCTCCAATAGGCATTCCTTTACGTAACTTGAAAGTTGCAATATCCTTTTTAGAAATGGTCGCTATTGCTTTTTGACCTGAAATTTTAGCCAACTCTTCAAGAGCATGGTCTATTAATTTCTTGTCTGCTACAGCAGCACCTACTCCCTTACTAATTACAATTTTTTGTAATTTAGGAACTTGCATTACATTCTTATATCCGAATTCTTCGGTAAGAGAAGACATTACTCTAGTCTTGTATTCTCCTTTAAGTCTTGGCGTATATTCCATAACTATATTGCTTTATCGGTTTTTTTAGAAACTCTAACTTTCTTGTCACCTTCCATCTTGTATCCTACTCTTACAGTAGCACCATTTTCAATCAAACCTAAGTTTGAAATATCGATTGAAGCTTCCATCTTTACAATTCCTCCTTGAGGATTCTTCGCGTCAGGTTTAGCATGCTTAGATACCATATTGACACCTTCTACAATTGCTCTGTTCTTTGCTGGAAAAATAATTAATACCTTTCCTTCTTCGTTTTTATGATCACCAGCCAATACTCTAACTGTATCTCCTGATTTAATCTTTAATTTTGCCATCTTTATAAATAGTTTATTAAAGCACTTCAGGTGCTAATGATACAATCTTCATGAACTGCTTATCACGAAGTTCTCTCGCAACAGGTCCAAAAACACGTGTTCCTTTCATCTCTCCAGAAGTACTGTCCAATAATACACATGCATTATCATCAAAACGAATATAAGATCCGTCTTTTCTTCTTACTTCTTTCTTAGTACGAACAACAACTGCTTTGGCAACTTGTCCCTTTTTTACTGTCCCGTTAGGTGTAGCTTGTTTAATTGAAACGACAATTTTGTCTCCAATAGAAGCATAACGTTTTTTAGTTCCTCCTAAAACACGGATTATTAAAACATCTTTTGCTCCAGTATTATCAGCTACTCTTATTCTTGATTCTGTCTGTAACATAATTATTTAGCTCTTTCTAGGATTTCTACTAATCTCCAACGTTTTGATTTACTTAACGGACGTGTTTCCATAATCTTTACGGTATCACCTTCGTTGCAATCATTAGTTTCGTCGTGTGCTACGTACTTTTTCGTTTTCAATACGAATTTTCCGTACATAGGGTGCTTCACTTTTTTTACTTCTGCAACAACAATAGACTTATCCATTTTGCTACTAGAAACAACACCTATTCTCTCTTTTCTAAGATTTCTTTTTTCTTCCATCTTTACTACGATTGTACTTCTCTATTAGTTAATTCTGTTGCTAATCTAGCTACAGTTTTTCTAAGGCTTTTCAATTGCATTGGAGTTTCCAATGGTGAAATTGCATGAGCCATTTTGAGATCAGTATAATTTTTTTTCAACTGTACAAATTTCTCTTGCAAATCTTCAGCTGATAATTCTTTAATTTCTGATTGTTTCATTACTTTAACGATTATGCGTTATCAAAATCTCTTGCTACAATAAACTTCGTTTTTACAGGCAACTTTTGTGCTGCTAAACGTAAAGCTTCTTTTGCAACTTCCATTGGTACTCCACCAACTTCAAACATGATTCTTCCTGGTTTCACTACGGCAACAAAATATTCTGGAGCTCCTTTACCTTTACCCATACGTACTTCTAACGGCTTCTTTGTAATAGGCTTATCCGGAAATATTTTAATCCATAATTGACCTTGTCTTTTCATATAACGAGTTGCTGCAACACGAGCGGCTTCGATTTGACGAGATGTAAGCAAATTTTGATCTAATGATTTTATACCAAACATTCCATTTGAAAGTAAAGTTCCTCTATTGGAATTTCCTTTCATATTTCCTTTTGCTTTCTGTACTTTACGATATTTTACTCTTTTAGGCTGTAACATCTTTTCTTGTTTCTAATTTTTGAAAAAATTATTTTCTTCTTCTAGGTTGTTGTTTTCTTCCTCCACCAGATTTACCTCCTTGTTTTTTGTCTAAACCGACTAACGGAGATAACTCTCTTTTACCATAAACATCACCTTTCATTATCCAAACCTTAATACCTAATTTTCCGTAGGTAGTATCAGCTTCTGCGAATGCATAATCAATATCGGCTCTAAAAGTAGAAAGAGGAATTCTTCCTTCTTTAAAATGTTCTGAACGTGCCATTTCAGCACCGTTCAAACGACCACTTATTTGAATCTTTATTCCTTCTGCATTCATTCTTATCGCAGCTGCGATTGCCATCTTAATTGCTCGTTTGTATGAAATTCGGCTTTCAATCTGACGAGCAACACTTGCTGCTACTAGTGCTCCATCAAGTTCAGGTCGTTTAATCTCAAAAATATTGATTTGAACTTCCTTCCCAGTAATTTTCTTAAGTTCTTCTTTTAACTTGTCTACCTCTTGCCCACCTTTCCCAATAATAATACCAGGTCTAGCTGTAGTGATAGTAACGGTTACAAGTTTAAGTGTGCGCTCAATAATTACTCTTGATACACTAGCTTTAAATAATCTAGCACGAATGTACTCTCTTATTTTATAATCTTCTGCAATTTTATCGCCGTAGTCATTTCCACCATACCAGTTAGATTCCCATCCTCTGATAATTCCTAAACGATTTCCTATTGGATTAGTTTTTTGTCCCATATCTAGTTTGATTCTTTGCTTTCAACTATTTTATTTCCTAGCACTAAAGTCACGTGATTAGAACGCTTACGAATTCTATGTGCACGTCCTTGTGGTGCCGGTCTTAATCTTTTTAACATTCCTGCGCTATCAACGTAAATTTCTTTTACGAATAAGTTAGCTTCCTCTATACTTGAATCTTCATTTTTTGCTTGCCAATTTGCAATAGCAGACAATAATAATTTTTCTAGATTGATTGAAGACTCTTTAGCATTGAATTTTAAGATTTGAAGTGCTTTTTCAACCTCAACTCCTCTTACTAAATCCGCAACGATACGCATTTTTCTCGGTGATGTAGGACAACCTGTAATCTTAGCAAAAGCAATCTGCTTTTTCTCTTCTTTAATTTGTTGTGCTCTTAATTTTTTACGAACTCCCATGATTACCTACTATTTTTTTCCTTTATTTTTTCTATCTGCACCATGCCCTCTATAAGAACGTGTTGGTGAGAATTCTCCTAATTTATGACCTACCATATTCTCAGTAACATAAACTGGGACAAATTGGCGTCCGTTGTGAACAGCAATTGTTTGTCCTACGAAATCAGGTATGATCATTGATGATCTTGACCATGTTTTGACTACAGATTTCTTACCTGCATCAACATTTGTTTGTACTTTTCTTTCTAATTTGTAAGAAACAAAAGGTCCTTTTTTTAATGAACGAGCCATATCTTCTTATTTTTTTCTACGTTCTATAATATATTTATTACTCGCTTTGGTCTTAGATCTAGTCTTGAAACCTTTAGCAGGAATACCATTTCTTGATCTTGGATGTCCTCCTGAAGATTTACCTTCACCACCACCCATTGGGTGATCGACTGGATTCATCACAACCGGTCTAGTTCTAGGTCTTCTACCTAACCATCTTGATCTACCTGCTTTACCAGATACTAACAATTGATGATCAGAGTTTGACACAACTCCAATTGTTGCAATACAAGTCAATAGAATTAATCTAGTTTCACCAGACGGTAATTTTACTGTTGCATATTTACCATCCTTCGCCATCAATTGAGCAAATGATCCAGCACTACGAGCCATAACAGCTCCTTGTCCAGGTCTTAACTCAATACAAGATATTGTAGTTCCTAATGGCATTTTACCAAGTGGCATTGCATTTCCAATTTCTGGAGCTACAGTATCACCTGAAACAATTTGTTGACCTACTTTCATTCCGTTTTGTGCAATTACATATCTCTTTTCACCATCTACATAAGATAATAATGCAATAAATGCGGTACGGTTTGGATCGTATTCAATTGTTTTTATAGTAGCAGGAATATCATTCTTATCTCTTTTAAAATCGATAATACGATATTTCCTTTTATGACCACCACCTATGTAGCGCATTGTCATTTTACCACTGTTGTTTCGACCTCCAGACCTTTTATTCGGAGCAAGTAAACTTTTCTCCGGCTTATCAGTAGTTATGGCGTCGAACCCATTGACTACTCTAAAACGCTGACCTGGTGTTACTGGTTTTAATTTTCTAACTGACATTTTTATCTCTTAGATATTGTTATAAAAATCTATGATTTCTCCTTCTGCTACCTGAATTATTGCTTTCTTAAAAGCTCCCTTTTTTCCAGATACAACTCCTTTTTTTGTAAATTTAGTTGTTCTTTTAACTGGGTAATTCATTGTTCTAACTCCATCAACTGATACACCGTAAGTTTCCTCAACAGCTTTCTTGATTTCTACTTTGTTAGCTTTCTTATCTACAACAAATCCATAACGGTTGTTCAACTCGCTATCATTTGTCATTTTTTCCGTTATAATAGGTTTAATTAAAATATTCATCTGATACCTATTTGCTTAAATTTGATTAATTCCCTCTAAAGAACTCTCTAATAGAATTACTTTGTTTGCATTCAAAACCTCGTATGTACTTAAACCTGAATTAGTTATGATTTTAGAACGTTTTAAATTTCGTGATGACAAATATACATTATTATTTAAATCACCCAACACAAATAGAGACTTTTTATTCTCTACCCCTAATCCTTGTAAAACTGAAACAAAATTCTTAGTGTTTGGAGCTTCAAAATTGAAGTCTTCAACTACCATAATATTGCTATCTTTTGCCTGCATGGTTAAGGCTGATTTACGAGCTAATTTCTTAAGTCCTTTATTCAATTTAAAAGAATAATTTCTTGGTCTAGGTCCAAAAATACGTCCACCACCTCTAAAAATAGGAGATTTAATACTACCAGCACGCGCTGTACCAGTTCCTTTTTGTTTTTTAATCTTTCTAGTAGATCCAGCAATTTCTGCTCTCTCTTTAGACTTATGAGTTCCTTGTCTTTTATTTGCCAAGTGTTGTTTAACATCAAGATAAACAGCATGATCATTTGGCTCTATTGCGAAAACAGTATCTGAAAGTTCAACTTTCCTACCTGTATCTTTTCCGTGTATGTCTAAAACTGATACTTTCATTATTTCTGAATGATTACGTAAGCGTTTTTATGTCCTGGAACACATCCTTTAACAACAAGTAGGTTCTTATCAGCAACTACTTTTAAAACTCTTAAATTTTGAACTTTCACTTTATCACCACCCATACGTCCTGCCATACGCATTCCTTTGAATACTCTTGCAGGGTAAGATGCTGCTCCAATTGAACCTGGCGCTCTCAGACGGTTGTGTTGACCGTGTGTTGCTTGTCCAACTCCGGCGAAACCGTGTCTTTTAACAACCCCTTGAAAACCTTTTCCTTTAGAAGTTGCAGAAACATCTACAAACTCTCCTTCGGCAAAATGCTCAACAGTGATAGAATCACCTAATTTATACTCTTCTTCAAATCCTTGAAATTCGACAACTTTCTTCTTGGCACCGGTACCAGCTTTTTTAAAGTGACCGTCTAAAGCTTTATTAGAGCTTTTTGCCTTCTTGTCATCGAAACCAAGTTGTAACGCATTGTATCCGTCAATCCCTTCGGTTCTGACTTGGGTAACAACGCATGGACCTGCTTCGATTACTGTACATGGAATGTTCTTTCCATTTTCATCGAATAAGCTGGTCATACCTACTTTTTTTCCTATTAACCCAGACATTATTTAAATATTTAATTATTAATTTACTTCTATTTCAAAAAAACAGGGTTAAAATACTTCAACCCTGAATGTATTTTACCGTTTTTCCCTCGACGACTGCTCGGGACATGTAATCAGAAATTGCTTTCTAACTTATAAGGCAATTAAACCTTTATCTCAACTTCAACTCCACTCGGAAGTTCCAATTTCATTAGAGCATCAATAGTCTTTGAAGAAGAACTATAAATATCTAATAATCTCTTATATGAACTTAATTGGAATTGCTCTCTAGATTTCTTATTTACGTGTGGTGAACGTAAAACTGTAAAAATCTTTTTGTGAGTAGGTAAAGGAATAGGACCGTTAACAACAGCTCCTGTACTCTTTACTGTTTTTACGATTTTTTCAGCAGACTTATCTACTAAGTTGTAATCGTAAGATTTTAATTTTATTCTAATTTTTTGACTCATCGTTCTTATATAAAAAGATTAACCTTTTTCTTTTAAAATAACTGCTTCTGAAATATTAGAAGGAGTTTGTGCATAATGTGAAAATTCCATAGTTGATGTAGCTCTCCCTGAAGATAATGTTCTTAATGTAGTAACATAACCAAACATTTCAGATAATGGAACATCAGCCTTTACAACTTTCGCTCCTGCTCTATCATCCATCGCGTTAACTTGACCTCTACGACGGTTCAAATCTCCAACAATATCTCCCATGTTTTCCTCTGGCGTAACAACATCCATTTTCATAATAGGCTCTAGAATTACTGCTCCTGCTGCTTTCGCACAAGATTTATATCCTAATTTAGCAGCCAATTCAAATGAAAGCGCATCAGAATCAACAGGGTGAAAAGATCCATCTGTTAAGGTAATCTTCATAGTATCCATCTCAAATCCTGCTAAAGGTCCATTCTGCATTGCAGTTTTAAATCCTTTTTCAACAGATGGTATAAATTCCTTAGGAATACGTCCTCCTTTAATTTTATCAATAAATTGTAATCCAGGTCCAACGAAATCTTCATCAGCAGGCCCCATCTCAAATACAATATCACCAAACTTACCACGACCACCAGATTGCTTCTTATAAGTTTCTCTGTGATCAGCAGTTTTAGTCAATGCCTCTTTATACTCTACTTGTGGTTCTCCTTGATTTACTTCAACTTTAAACTCACGTCTTAATCTATCTACAATAATATCTAAGTGTAATTCACCCATTCCAGATATAATAGTCTGTCCAGAAGTTTCATCAGTTTTTACTTGAAAGGTAGGATCTTCTTCAGCTAATTTTGCTAAAGCCATTCCTAATTTATCAACATCAACCTTAGTTTTAGGTTCAACAGCAACTCCAATTACAGGATCTGGAAAGTCCATAGATTCTAAAACAATAGGATGTTTTTCATCTGAAAGTGTATCTCCTGTTTTGATAGATTTAAATCCGACAGCAGCTCCAATATCTCCAGCTTCTATATAATCGATTGCATTTTGTTTATTAGCATGCATTTGGTAAATACGAGAGATACGTTCTTTTTTACCTGAACGATTGTTCAACACATAAGAACCTGCATCTAAACGACCAGAATAAGCACGGAAAAATGCTAGACGCCCTACAAAAGGATCTGTAGCAATTTTAAAGGCTAAAGCAGCAAAAGGCTCCTTTGCATCTGGCTTACGCAATTCTTCTTTATCTGTATCTGGGTTTACACCAATAATACCTTCCTTATCCATAGGAGAAGGCAAGTAACGACATACAGCATCTAATAAGAACTGTACACCTTTATTTTTAAATGCAGAACCACAAATCATAGGAATGATAGACATATCCATTACAGCAGCACGAAGCGCAGCATGCACTTCATCTTCAGAAATAGAATCTTCATCTTCCATAAATTTTTCTAAAAGATTTTCGTCATAACCAGCAACTTCTTCAATAAGTAGTGCGCGGTATTTACGAGTTTCTTCTTTCATATCTTCTGGAATATCGATCACATCAAAAGTTGCCCCTTGAGTGTCATCATGCCATATGATCGCTCTGTTTTTTACTAAATCAATGATTCCTTTAAAGTTTTCTTCATCACCAATATTTAAAACGATAGGCACTGCATTAGAACCTAACATTTCTTTAACTTGACGACAAACCATCATAAAATCAGATCCTTGACGGTCCATTTTATTTACAAATCCTATTCTTGGAACCTTATAATTATCAGCCAATCTCCAGTTAGTCTCTGATTGAGGTTCAACACCATCAACAGCACTAAATAAGAATACCAATCCATCCAATACACGTAATGAACGATTTACTTCAACAGTAAAATCTACGTGACCTGGAGTATCAATAATATTAAAGTGGTAATCTTTGGTCTCAGGAAGAACTTCAGCATTCTCTTTTGGAAACTGCCAAGTACAAGTTGTAGCAGCAGAAGTAATTGTAATACCTCTTTCTTGCTCTTGTTCCATCCAGTCCATAGTTGCAGCACCATCATGTACTTCACCAATCTTATGAGAAACACCTGTATAATACAATACACGCTCGGTAGTTGTTGTTTTTCCTGCATCAATATGAGCAGCAATACCAATATTTCTAGTATATCTTAAATCTCTAGCCATTTCTTATTAAAATCTAAAATGTGAAAATGCCTTATTAGCTTCTGCCATCTTGTGAATATCAACTCTTTTCTTTACAGCAGCACCTTCTTCTTTCGCAGCAGCAATAATTTCTCCTGCAAGCTTCTGTGCCATTGTTTTCTCGTTACGCTTTCTTGTATATGAAATCATCCATTTAATTGCCATAGATATTTTACGGTCTGGTCTGATTTGCATAGGAATTTGAAACGTTGCACCACCTACACGCCGACTACGCACTTCTACTTGCGGCATCACATTAGTTAATGCGTCTTTCCAAATCTCTAAAGCTGATTTTTCTTCTCCTTCTTGTTTTCTTTCTTCTACAATGTCTAGTGCATCATAAAATACTTTAAAAGCTACTGACTTTTTACCGGCCCACATCAAGTTATTAACGAAACGTGTTACTAACTGATCATTAAACTTAGGGTCTGGTAAAAGGACTCTTTTTTTCGCTCTTCTTTTTCTCATGTCTTTACATTAAAAGTTTTACTGTTACTTTTTAGGGCGTTTTGTACCGTATTTAGATCTCCTTTGCGTTCTTCCTTCAACACCTGCGGTATCTAAGGCTCCACGTACAATATGATATCTAACTCCTGGTAAATCTTTCACCCTTCCTCCTCTAACTAATACTATCGAATGCTCTTGTAAATTATGTCCTTCTCCAGGAATATATGCATTAACCTCGTTTCCGTTTGTCAAACGAACCCTTGCTACTTTTCTCATTGCTGAGTTTGGTTTCTTAGGTGTCGTTGTGTAAACACGAGTACATACTCCTCTACGTTGAGGACATGAGTTTAAAGCCGCCGATTTACTCTTCTTAGTTATACTGGTTCTTCCCTTGCGTACTAATTGTTGTATAGTTGGCATACTAATTTGTTATTGTTTACGTTTTTATTGTTAAACTTCTCTTTTTAAGAGTGTGCAAATGTACAATTAAATTCCAATAATTCAAACGTCAATTAACTTATTTTTAATATTGTTTTATTAATTCTTTGAATACATTATCTTCACGCCTCTATTATAACCTTATATTTATATCATTTGAAAATAAAATTCACTCCTTATATATATATCACATTTTTATTATCTGTGTTTTACACTGCTAATTCTCAAGAATTAGAATTAAAAATAGTTCCAAAGGATTCCTTAAATAATCTTGTTTTAAAATCTATTGATTACGCACAAATTCATTTGACAGAAAAATCTCTTATCTCTGAAATAGATTCTGTTTCGTTTCAATTACAAAAAAGAGGCTACCTAAACAATCATTTAGAAGAATTCAAACAAAACGACTCTATTTATACTGCTCATTATACAATAGGTGATAAAACTGATCTTCTTAAAGTCTATTATGATACCGGAATTATTCCAAAAGATATTATAAGAAGCCGCGTAACAACTATCAATGAGGAATATTTTACTACGACGATTGATCAAGTTTCATTAATACTTAACGAAATTGTAAATTATCTGGAAAGTAATGGAAATACATTTGCTGAAGTATCGTTAAAAAACTTAATTACGGTGGAAGTTGGTTTTGAAGCCAAGTTAAGTATTAACAACCTAAAGAACAGATCGATTGATAATATAGTAGTAAAAGGGTATTCTAAATTCCCCAAATCATTTATCAAACATTATTTGAATTTACAAAAAGGAACAATTTTTAATTCTAATAAAATAACTCAGATAAGTGATGCTATTAATTCTCTTGCATTTGTATCAGAAATAAAACCACCAGAAATATTATTCACTAAGGATTCTACCTCTATATATCTATACCTTCAAAAAAACAAGTCAAATGTCTTCGATGGACTTATTGGTTTTTCAACCAATAAAAAAGGAAAATTAGAATTCAATGGCCATTTCGACTTAGCACTTAATAATGCTTTTAATGGAGGAGAAAGTATTGCTCTAAAATGGAAGAGTAATGGTGAAGATCAGAAATTGTTTAGCCTTAAACTCGAGATCCCTTTTATATTTAATTCTAATATTACTCCTGAAATGTCTTTTAACATATATAAACAAGACACAACATTTTTAAACACCAAAGCATCAATTGATTTAAAATACATACTAAATCCTCAAACTATAGTAGCTGCAAAATATCAATCAGAAAATTCAAATGATTTAACTACTACTGATTCACAATCTTCGATACGTGAATTCAAAAATAATTTTTATGGAGTTTCTTTTGAAAAAAATATTTTTGATACAAAAAGAAACTACCAAAACAAATTCTTTTTCCGTTTAGACGCAATTTGGGGAAACAGAACTTTAATTTCTGAATCTTTAAATACTGACCAATCAAAATATGAATTAACTACCTTTTACAATTGGTCACTCAATCAAAAGAATTCAATTTTTATTCAAAATCATAGTGCTTTATTAATTTCTGATGAATTATTCACGAATGAATTATTCCGAATTGGTGGAACCAACTCAATCAGAGGGTTTAATGAACAGAGTATTTTCACTTCCTCTCATACCATCCTTAATTTAGAATACAGATACTACCTCTATAATTCTTCTTACTTATTTTCTATCACTGACTTTGCGTATGTTAATAATGACTTATTAAATAACGACACACAACTTTATAGTTTCGGGATTGGATATGAGTATAAACTAAAAAGTGGAGTCATTAATTTAAGTTATGCTTTAGGAAAGGAAGCTGATATTCCAATAGATATTGATAACTCAAGATTTCACATTAAGTTTTTTCAATTTTTTTAAATTCAACGCAACCTTTTAACTTTATAATCATCTTACTTTTAGGATATAAACCATATCCACTAACATTTATTTAACTTTTTTAACATTTTTTATGTTAAAAAGTTGGAATTTTAAGTAATTATTAAGACTTTTGGGAAAATTAATTCAAATAATTATACAAATGAAAACAAAGTTTAATGGAATTTTAACGCTGTTACTGGCGTTGGTAGTGCAATTTACGTTTGCACAGTCTAAGACTATTTCTGGTACTGTTTCTGATGAATCAGGACCTTTACCAGGAGTAAGCATTATAGTTAAAGGAACTGGAACAGGAACTGAAACAGATTTCGACGGTAACTATTCACTTTCTGCTAATACTGGAGATGTTCTTCAATATAGTTTTATAGGAATGTCTAGTCAATCAAGAACTGTTGGAGCAAGTAACAACATTAACGTTGTTATGGAAGCAGATGCTGAAGCTCTTAATGAAGTTGTTATTTCAGGGTTTGGTAGAAAAGTAGAAGCTCGTTCTTCAACTTTTTCATCTCAACAACTTGAAGGTGATGAATTCACTAAAGCAAGAGAGGCTAACTTATCAAATGCTCTTTCTGGTAAAATTGCTGGTGTACAAGTAACGTCAAGTTCTGGTGCAGTTGGTGCTTCTGCGAGAGTAGTATTAAGGGGTGCTAGTTCTATTACAGGTAGTAATGAACCATTATATGTGGTAGACGGTGTGCCAATTTACAATGGTACTGGTGGAGGAAATGCTGGTTCTGGTGGTGGTAGAGACTTACCTAATGGTGTTTCTGACATTAATCCAGATGATATTGAATCTATGAATGTTTTAAAGGGGCCTGCTGCTGCTGCACTTTATGGTGTAAGAGCTGCAAATGGTGTTATTGAAATTAAAACTAAAACTGGTAAGAAAAATTCTACTTTAGGTATCAATTTTTCTACTAACGTAGATTTTCAAAATGCATTAATCCTTCCTGAATACCAAAATTCATATGGTCAAGGTGGAAGTACTGATAACTTTGAGTTTATTAATGGTACTAGTGGAGACGGTGGAATTGATGAAAGTTGGGGTCCTCCTTTAGACGTTGGTTTAGAGTTTGTTCAATGGGATTCATATAAAGTTGGTGGTGCGCCATTACCTTGGGTTTCTCAGCCGAATAATATCAAAGACTTTTATGATACAGGAATAACATTGACTAACAATTTATCTCTTTCTGGTGGTGCTGAAAATATATCTTATAGATTATCTTTAGGGAATATGGATCAAACAGGAATTATTCCTTTTACAGATTATAGTAAATTTAATGTTGGGGGTTCTTCTTCACTTACAATAGGTGAAAAATTAACAACAACAGTTTCTATAAATTATATTAAATCAGCAAGTGATAATTTACCAATTGCTGGATATAATAATGAAAACCCTATTCAACAGTTTATTTGGTCAGGTAGAAATGTAGATTTCCAAGCATTGAAAGACTGGAGAAATTTACCTTTATCTGCTGATGGAACTGCTGCTGCTGGAACTCCAGCAAACTGGAATACAGTATTTCAGAACAATCCATATTGGGTATTAGAAACGAATACTAATGACCTTGATAAAGATAGAGTTATTGGAAATGTTGGTTTTAACTATCAATTTAATGATAATTTCTCTTTAAATGGTAAGTTAGGTATTGATCACTGGAATAGTATAACTACTAGTAGACAAGAACATGGATCTAATAGTGCTACTTTCGGTTCTTATCGTGAGGATGTAAGATCTTATACTGAAAGAAATGCTGATGTATTTTTATCTTACAATACTGAAATAAATGAAGACTTTACGTTTGATATTTCTTTAGGTGGGGCACAAATGAAGAGAAATAGTCAAACGAATATTGTAACTGCTGGTCAATTACAACTTCCTGGTTTATTTGATTTAAATAATTTAAGAGCTGGTAGTAATTATACTATTACTGATTATACTGCTGAACAACGTATCAATAGTTTTATCGGTTATGGTAAGATTGGATATAAAAACTTAGTATTCTTAGAATTCTCTGGAAGAAATGACTGGGCAAGTATATTACCTGTAGATAATAATTCATTTTTCTACCCATCAGTTACTGGTAGTGCTGTTATTTCTGACATCATCGGATCTGATGACTTTTTCTTAAAAGTTCGTGGTGGATGGTCTAAAGTAGGTGGAATTGGATCTTTAAATCCATATGAGTTGGCACCAGTTTATGGGTTGTCATCAGAACCATTTGGATCAACTACAGTTGCTTTCTTACCTGGAACATTAAACAATCCTAATATTAAGTCTGAATCAACTCAAGGGTATGAAGTTGGTGCTGATGTTAGATTATTTGATAGTAAATTAAGATTTACTGCTACTTATTATGATCAAACAAGTACAGATTTAGTTGTACCAGTTCAGGTTTCTGCAGCTTCAGGATATACGAATGCAATTAGTAATGTTGGAGAGTTAAAT
>Ga0307488_10002331_pt1 | contig 16110 bp, 13 predicted proteins | sample SB02metaG_FD_202248 | JGI IMG/M metagenome (GOLD analysis project Ga0307488, IMG submission 202248) | Sea-ice brine microbial communities from Beaufort Sea near Barrow, Alaska, United States - SB 0.2 | ecosystem: Environmental > Aquatic > Marine > Coastal | place: USA: Alaska | collected... | reverse complement strand
AGTGCCAATCGTGGGTATTGGTTCGGCAATAAACACTTCAGTAAGACGAATGAATTATTAAGAGATAGGAAGATTAAATGGTAGTTACGCTTATCGTTGATGTGTATGGTTCAGTTTCGTTGGCTAGAGCTAAGCAATTAATTATTTGCGTTGATAGAAATAGTATTTTCTTTTTCCCATTTCTTGATAATGACAAACCATAGAGTAACTGAGACTAAAATAATTACCAGTTTTTCGGTTCCGTTAATTCCGTTTCTGATTAATGCATTGAACATCATAATTTGGATAATCAGATGGAAACAAGCACTTGCTAATATAGATTTTGTTGATTCTGCTACTTGTCCGATTCCCCAACTTCCAAAAACCATCATTGCAAAAAAGAAGATATTATCTCCAATAGATGCTTCCGTTAAGAAAGTCAAATGCCAGAAGTACCATATAAACCCTATTAACAGATATTTTTTCCAAGGCTTTAATGTTTTAAATTCCTCTTGTAAGTAACCTCTCCAGCCATATTCCTCCATTATACAATAGAGTAAAGTCGCTACTATAGCAATAAAACCATAAAGGTGCGAGTCTAATTCAAAATCATTTTTTACTCCAATTATTGTTAAAATGATGATTGGAATAATTGCCATTATAAGACTTTTCGATTTTGATGTCCCGAAAAACGTTATTTCTGTTTTTCTCTTTTTTTTCAAGAATGAAATAGCTATTAACGCTGCTATAATAACTCCGCTACCTTCAAGTAGAACAGAAGTTAAGATGAAAATCCAAGTTGGTAATTTTTCCAATTCTGATTTGAACTCGAAAATATCAAACCTGAAAATGTTTGATATTGTTATTGCTATTATGAGAAATACTATGACTCTTTTCCAATTGATATGTTCATTCATTATTTAGTTCTTGTTGTATTAGAGTATAAAACTCGAATAATAATTGTTTTTTGAAAATTTTTATTTACCGAATTGTAGTTTATTAGTTATGAGTTGTCTTGATATTATTGTTAAGGTTGTCGTATATGGTTAGTTGCGTGGTTCAGCACATAAAAATCGAATAGAAAATCCGAGAGAATTTTCGTAAGTATAGTAAAACTAGCAATTAATTATTCACGGTGTTGCCATTTCGTTGTTTTAACTCCGTTGTTATTTCCTTTTCAACTATTTTTTTAAATATAATTCTTTAAAATACTCAATACGCTTTCCAGGAATTATCATTTTCCAAATATCTTTTTTTGGGATTATGTTTCTATCTGCAAGTCTTTTTCCGTCCACATAAGTTCTGAATATTAAAGCATAAAAAAATAAAAGAAAAACGAACAATGTTGAGTTAATCAAGTCTGTTTTACTCAGCCAAATTAATATTCCAAGTGGTAATAAGATTGTTAAATAGTAGATAAATAATTTTTTCATATTCTTTTTTAATTTCGCAAAGATGCTTTTCAAACATTATTACTTTTCTTAAATGTTACCCAACGTTGATGCTAAACCGCGTTTCAATGGAGTTTAGGTTTTGTTAGACATTGTTGTAATTTTCTATTATGGTCCTGAAAGTTAAGTTAATTCTTGGTTTTATGATTGACTTTGTTGTTGGCAGCTGATGTAACCAATTATGTTGTGTTTCATCTTTCATTACCAACAAACTACCATGCTCTAAAACAAGACCAACTTTTTCTTTACTTTCTTTGTGTTTAAAAGTAAATTTTCGAGCAACACCAAAACTCAAAGAAGCTATTGTTCCATTCTTTTTTAAATCTTTTTCATTATCGCTGTGCCATGCCATACCTTCGTTGCCATTATGATAAAGATTTAGCAAGCAAGAGTTAAATGACTCACCTGTTCTTAGTTCTATCTTTGTCTTCAATTCCAACAATTCTTTTGTCCATTTCAATGCTTGCTTAGTTGTTTTGGAATAGGTGTATTCATATTGTTTCTCTCCATACCAAGCCACTTTTCTTTTGGTAATTATATTCTTTCCAAAAATAAAGACTTCATCATTTCGCCATTCAATGTTGGTCAATAAGGTTTTTAAAAGATGATCTGCTTGCTTTTGATTGAACAGTTTGCCATAATAATTGACCGTTCCATCTTTGGGAAGCCAATTTTTTTCTGGGTCAAATTCGAATTCAAATAATTTCATTTAATTGCTGCTAATATTAAGGTATGGTTTGTTTTAGTGAACGATATCGATCGATAAGCGAAGTTAAATTTTTATACGTTAAGAAACAAACTAAGCCATGTTCACATGATCCGTTAAACTGAACATGTTTCAGTTTCTCATCACAATTGATAACCTGAGGTTTTGAAATAAATTAGAAAAAAAACTTTCTGATCCCAATAAAAACAAAAACCATAAGAGTATACACTAAAAAGAAAGGGAGAATCAAAGCTTTTAAGCCTAGTACAAGCATAATTGCAATGAGTAGCAATTGGAATCCTAAACCAAACGTTGAGACACTTGTCATAAATAAATTAGGTAATACTTTACCTTTATCTGCAGTACTATCAAGAATATAAATGATTTTATCAAACGCACCATAAAAAAATTTATACAATCCAAAAAGAATATTTACATGCTTCTGTTTTTCGCCTTTTAATGCGATTGGTGTTTTATCTTCAAACACTCGACTCGTTGTATCGCCATCAAATCTATTTCTTAAAATCACATAGTAGTAATTGTACAACGTTCCTTGTAATTGTAACCCCAAGAATGCGAATAAGCATATCCAAGCACTAGTATCTGTAATAGACCATATAGAAATAAAAAACATCCCATTCAATAATATATCAGCTACAGAATCTAAATAACGGCCTGTATACGAGGGTGTTTCTTTAACGCGAGCCAATTCACCATCTGCAGCGTCTAGAATAGACTTTAGAATTAAAAAGAATGCAGCTAGCCAGTAATATTCTTGTAGAATACAATAAACAGCAATCAAGCCAGCTATTATAAAACCAATAGTAACGTGGATAGGAGTGAAAGAAGTGTTTTTTAATGAGTTCGCGATAATTCTGGCTATTGGTCTTCCATAGTCAGAAAGATCAATAAATTTATGCTCTTTAGGTAATTTGGACATGTACTATCATAGAAAACTGTAGTGTGGAATATACCGAATTAATTTTTTTCAAAAATACAATTAAATCATAGCTTATGAATTGGTTTTAGAAAGTATTTATATTGTAAAACGATTCTTCTATTTTGATATTTTTTGAACGTTCTCCTTAATAATATCCAGTAATAATTCTATTTGTACTAGGTGAGTTCTAAATGAGACTACAGCAACTCGAATCCAAAACACACCATTTATGTTGGTTGAAGAAAGGAATATACGTCCATCTTTTTGAATTGCTTGAATCAGTTTTTTATTAAAAGAGTTTGCATTTTTATCTTTTGGAATATATCTAAATATTGCCACAGAAAGTTCCGGTTCCGGTCCAACTTCAAACCCTTCTATCTTTTTTATTTCTTGATAAAAATACCGAGCTACATATATTTTTTCTTCTAATGCCGCTCTAAAAGGCTTTAAGCCAAATAGTTTTAATGGCAACCACATTCTCATTCCTCTGAAGTGTTTCGTCTGTTCTAGAGAGATGTCTGCTGGTGAAATTTCTTGATTATCATCGATTGAATCCTGCATGTAGTCAGCTAGATAATGATAGGCTTTTAATAATTTTTCTTTATCCTTTATAAGAATAGCACCTGTTCCGAATGGAAGAAAAAGGGTTTTATGAGGATCGAGTGTAATAGAGTCGGCTTCTTTTATTCCTTCAAACTTAGATTCCAACTCCTTTACTAGTTTGAAAAAACCACCATAAGCGGCATCAACATGAAGCCATAGTTTGTGTTTTTTTGCAATAGCAGCAATTGTATCTATAGGGTCAATAGCTCCTGTATTAGTAGTTCCTAAAGAGGCATTGATATAAAAAGGGATCAATCCGTTCTTTTTATCTTCAACAATTGATTTTTCTAATTCGACTGCCGAAAGTCTTAATTTTTCATCTAAAGGAATTTGCCTAATTGTAGCTTCATATAACCCAGCAATTCGAATGGCTTTTAAAATAGAATGATGTGCTTGCTCTGAAAGGTAAATTACACACTTATCAAAATCTCTGGCCTTGAGGTTATGAGATTCTCTTGCTGTTACTAACGCCATAAGATTGGCAATAGATCCTCCTGAAGTTAAATTGCCAGTAGCATTATTAGAATACCCCATTAAGCGGCACATCCATCGAATAAGCATATTCTCTAATCGAACTGCTCCTGGAGCTGCAAAAAATACTCCTGCATAGCGATTGTTAACAGCAGCAATATAATCTCCTAGAGCGGAAGGGTAAAGTCCGCCACCTGGAATGTAACCCATATGTCCACCTGAAGCAGGATTTATGCCTACTTGATCAATGTTTTTTGTAACACTATCCAATAATGAAGTTAATTCAGTTGCTTGTTCTTCAATGTCTAGCATGTAGATGCCTTTTCCATTTTCTTCTGAAGATAAAAAAGCCTTGCTAGTCTCCAATTTGTTGATAAATGCATCTGAGTAATTTAGAACTTCAGAATTCCACTTGTTTCTTTGATTTGTTCCAGGATCTAATAGCCTTGATATTTTCTCGAGTTCTTTAATCTTACTAATCATATTTATAGTAGGCTTTTAAATCTATGTATATTGACTTTGTTATACATAATGAAACAATACTCAATCACGTAGAATAGAAAGTTGAGTATAAGCAAGCGAAGTTAATTTTTTATACTTTAAGAAACAAAACAAATGTTAAAACCCATTTCATACATTGAAATGAGTTTTAACATTATACTAAAATCACTTTAATTATTTCTAAAAACAAACTTTCCGTCAAATGCATCTAACAAGATAGAAGAATCTGCTGTGATTTTTCCAGCAAGAATTTCTTTGGATAATTCATTTAAGATTTCTCGTTGAATAACACGCTTTACAGGTCTTGCACCGAATTGTGGATCATATCCTTTTTCTCCAAGAGCCGTAATGGCTTCTTCTGTTGCGTCAAATACGATGTTTTTATTTGCGAGCATTTTTGAAACACCTTTTAATTGCAAATTAACAATTTGCTTTATCTCAGCCTTGTTGAGAGGTGTAAACATGATGATTTCATCAATTCTATTTAAAAATTCTGGTCGTACAGTTTGTTTTAATAATTCGACCACTTCAATTTTTGTGTTTTCTGTAATCGAATCTCTTTTACTCATATCAATATTTTCAAATCGTTCTTGAATAATATGTGCTCCAATATTGGAAGTCATAATGATAATTGTATTCTTAAAATCGGCTACACGACCTTTATTATCAGTTAACCTTCCTTCGTCAAGAACTTGTAATAAAATATTAAAAGTATCAGGATGTGCTTTTTCAATTTCATCAAGTAATACAATAGAGTAAGGCTTTCTTCTTACAGCTTCTGTCAATTGTCCTCCTTCATCGTAACCTACATATCCTGGAGGCGCACCAATCAATCTACTTACTGAATGACGTTCTTGATATTCACTCATATCGATACGAGTTAAAGCATTTTCATCGTCAAACATGTATGTTGCCAATGCTTTTGCCAATTCTGTTTTACCCACTCCTGTTGATCCCAAAAAAAGGAATGTGCCAATTGGTTTTTTAGTGTCTTGTAATCCAGCACGAGACCTTCTGACGGCATCTGAAACTGCTTGAATTGCTTCTTCTTGACCTATTACTTTTTTATGCAATTCATCTTCTAGTTTGAGTAATTTTTCACGTTCACCTTGCAACATTTTTTGTACTGGAATTCCTGTCCACTTTGCAACAATTTCAGCAATATCTTCACTTGTAACCTCTTCTTTAATAAGATGTTCTCCTTTTTTGGATTCCATTTCTTGCTGAAACTTTACCAAATTTTCTTCTTCATCTTTTATTTTCCCATATCGTAATTCTGCAACCAATCCATAATTCCCTTCACGTTCTGCTTGTTCTGCATCAAGTCTGTATGATTCAATTGCCTTTTTTGAGACTTGAATTTTATCTACAACTTCTTTTTCACTTACCCATTTTGCATTTATTTCATTTCGCTCTTCTTTTATATTGGCCAAATCCGCTCTTAAAGCCTTTAATTTAGTTTCATCTTTTTCACGCTTAATGGCTTCAATTTCAATTTCCAATTGCATTATTTTACGATCCAATACATCTAGTTCTTCTGGTTTGGAATTGATTTCCATACGAAGTTTAGATGCCGCTTCATCCATTAAATCAATTGCTTTATCTGGTAAAAAACGATTGGTAATATAGCGCTGTGATAATTCTACAGCCGCAATAATAGCATCATCTTTAATCCTTACTTTATGATGTGCTTCATACTTATCTTTAATTCCTCTTAAAATTGAAATTGCACTTTCTGTATCAGGCTCATTCACGATAATTTTTTGGAACCTACGTTCTAAGGCTTTGTCATTTTCAAAATATTTTTGATATTCATCCAATGTAGTTGCACCTATTGCACGTAATTCACCACGAGCCAATGCCGGTTTTAAAATATTGGCTGCATCCATTGCACCTTGTCCACCTCCTGCTCCGATAAGCGTATGAATTTCATCAATAAACAAAACAATATCTCCTTCTGATGAAGTTACCTCTTTGATTACCGATTTTAAACGTTCTTCAAACTCTCCTTTGAATTTTGCTCCAGCAATCAACGCTCCCATATCAAGTGAATATACAACTTTACTCTTTAAATTTTCTGGAACATCGCCTCGTATAATTCGATGTGCCAATCCTTCGGCAATAGCGGTTTTACCTGTTCCAGGTTCGCCTACCAAAATAGGGTTGTTCTTAGTTCTTCGAGTTAGAATCTGTAAAATTCGGCGAATTTCTTCATCACGCCCTATCACTGGATCCAACTTTCCGTCTCTAGCGAGTTGATTTAAGTTTTTAGCGTATTTATTTAAAGAATTATAGTTTTCTTCAGCGCTTTGAGAAGTTACATTTTCACCTTTTCGCAATTCTTCAATGGCTGCTTTTAAGTCTTTTTCATTTACACCATTGTCTTTTAAAAGTTGCGTTGCGTCTCCTTTTGAATTTAATATTCCGAGTAAAAGATGCTCAATAGAAACATATTCATCATTCATTTTTTTGGCAATATTCTGAGTTTCAATCAGCATTTTGCTAGATTCAATAGAAAACATCAATTCTCCACCCTCTACCTTTGAAAAACTCTGAACAATAGTATCTAAGGTCTTTTTAAAGATAGATATAGTAACACCTAATTTGTTTAGAATAAAGGGTATTACATTTTCATCTACTTCAAATATTCCTTTTAGTATATGTCCATTTTTTATTTCTTGTTGGCCAAGTTCTTGCACAATTTGTTGTGCTTTTTGAACGGCCTCTTGTGATTTTATTGTAAATTTATTAAAATTCATAACCTGTCTTTTTGATTTCTATTTATAGTGTTTCAAATAACATTCCATTATCAAATTTTGACATCAATATAGCCAAAATGTCTTGTAGGGCATAGGATTACAGGACAATTTGTCGTTTATAAAAACGAGGCTGCTAAATTTTATATTGTTTGAATAAATGATAAATAGTGAATAGCATTCCTGGACTGAGCATTATGACTTGGCTCAATATTAACGCTGTCAGAGTATGACCGTTAAAAAACAATAATATGAAACATATGAAAGTATTAAATATCTTTACGACCTAATACAAAAAAAAGAATGGGTTTAATAAATAAATTATTTGGATCAGACGCTTCCAATAAAGAAGAGAAAGTAAAATATATAAAATGGATTCCATTGAATTCACTTGAGCAATTGGAAGATATAAAAAAACTATCTTCAACAGAACCGATCGCAATCTTTAAACATTCTACTAGATGTGGAATAAGTAGAGGTGTGGTGCGTCAATTTGAAAATTCATTTGATGAAGAAATGTCAAGATTGAAGGTGTATTATCTAGATTTATTAAATTATCGTGATATTTCTGACGAAATAGGGGCTCAATTTCAAGTGATGCATCAATCTCCTCAATTATTGATTATAAAGAATGAGATTGCAGTTGCTCACGCTTCTCATTACGATATTATGAGTATAGATTTAAAAAAGCAGGTATAAAAAAACTCCCGAAATCTTCGGGAGTTTTTTTAATCATTAATGTTATAGGAGTTGATAATGTCTTGGAGTTTGAGTTTTAAATCTTCTCCTGTTTCATACACCATTTCTTCATCAGAAGGAAAATAAACTCTATCGTTCCTTAATATATCTCGATCTTGATCGTTTAAAGCTCTTTTATCTCCTCTTGCAATTGCATATAAATTTTCAAATATAAATTCACTAGCAATAGGGAAGCTTTCAAGTAATCGTTTCGATTTCAAATCTGAGAATTCAACATTTGCCACAACTTGCGTTGATTTTGTTTGATTGAATTCAGCATATCTACATTTTACAGTAATTATTTTATCGATTTTTATATCATTGCCAAGACTATCTTTTAAAACATTTCCATTGGTATCCAGTTTATATTTCCAACCATCAACAACTTGTCTTTTTCTGATAAATTCTCTTTCATTGATGCGCTCTGGAGATACGTTGATACTTTTCAATTGTAATTCTATAGCATAATCATACTCAATATCCTTTTGGGTCTTGGAATGATATTCAGACCAGAACTTATTCAAACCGTAGGTATCAAAATTCAATAAATCTTCTTCCAATCTTCTAGGAATGATCTGTCTTGTGTCATTTTCAATGGATACAATAATAAAATCTGTCCCTTGAAAGCGAGCAACGTCTTTTAATTTACGGATATCTTTATAATTAGGATTTATAGCATCAATATATTCCAATGTTCTGAAAGCAGTTCTATTCTCGCTTTTTCGTTTGCTATGTATAGATGTCAGCACTTCTTCATACAAATGTGAAGAGACTTTTGACCTATAAGAAACGATCTCTTGAGAATAATCATTAAAGTCAAATTGTATTTTACGACCATTAATGGTTAGCGGTAATACAGCCTTGATTGCATTCTGTCTCGCCTCTAAATCTTGGTAGATATCAAACGTACGCTTGTACATTTCTGGATTCCCATCTTTTTTAAGGTGTTGAATTGTGTTAAGGTCTTGATCAACTACTTTAACATATGCATTTTCCAATAATACAATAAACTCTCTTTTACGTTTTTTGTCTTTATTGTTTTCTAATTTTTTCAAAGCATTGCTAATAGCTCTGTCATAATCGCCAGAATGTAATTGTCTTTCGATTTGCTTTTTTCCTACACAGGAAGCAAGCAAAGAAACGGCTGCTAAATAAAGTATTAGTTTTTTCATCTGAATAGGGTTTTAAAAATTATAGGATGTCTAATTTCAATTAGTGTGCCAAAACAAATAAAAAACTCTTAAACATGAGTGCTTAAGAGTTATCTTATTCAGTATAAGTATATTAAATTCATCTAGGAGGTAATACTTTTCCAGCACATTCTCCAAATCCGATTCTTACATTCTCATTTTTACAATATCCATGTAAAATTACATTGTCACCGTCATTAAAAAACACACGTTTCGTTCCATCTTTTAAAGTGATTGGTTCTTTTCCTGCCCAAGTCAATTCAAGCATCGACCCATAGCTATCTTTAGTTTTTCCAGAAAGGGTACCGCTTCCCATCATATCGCCAGCACGAACATTACAGCCATTACTGGTGTGATGTGCCAATTGTTGTGCCATAGTCCAATACATATATTTGAAATTGGATTGTGATAAAGTGTTCTGATCGCCGTTTTCTGTTTCAAGGATTGCTTCTAGATTTATATCGTAACTATTATCCGTTCTTTTTTGTTGAAGATAGGGTAGAGGAGTAACTTCTTGCATTGGACTTTCACATCGGAAAGGTTCCAAAGCATCCATAGTTACTATCCAAGGAGAAATTGTTGAAGCAAAACTTTTTCCCAAGAAAGGTCCTAATGGAACATATTCCCATTTCTGAATATCTCTCGCACTCCAATCATTAAACACCACCATTCCAAAAATATACTCGTCCGCTTCATCAACAGGAATAGATTCCCCAAGATGATTTGCTGCCGTTGTAATAAATGCAGTTTCTAGTTCCATGTCTACACGTGTGGATGCTCCAAAAACGGGTTGAGTCTCATCGACTGGAAGCGTTTGTCCATTAGGTCTATGAATAGGTGTTCCAGATACGACAATAGAAGAAGATCTACCGTGATATCCTACAGGAACGTGCAACCAATTTGGCATTAAAGCATTTTCTTTTCCTCTGAACATAATCCCAACATTTGTTGCATGCTCTTTACTAGAATAGAAATCTGTATAATCACCAATATCTACTGGCAATTGCATTTCGATTTCATCCATTCTGAAGATAATAGCATTGCAATGCTCTTTATTTTTTTCTAGGCTCGTATTGTTTTCGTCAAATAGTTCAGCGATTCTATTTCTTACCAGTCTCCAAGTAATGCGACCATCAGCAATAAAATCATTTAATGTGTCTTGTAAGAACATATCATCAGTCAATGGAATACCTTCGAAGTAACCTAATTGATGAAGTGCTCCCAGGTCAATGGCTGAATCTCCTATTCTAGTACCTATAGTGATGATATCATCACGTGTTAAAAATACTCCAAAAGGAATGTTCTGTATTGGAAAATCAGAATTTGATTCAACATGTAACCAAGATTTTCTATTCGGATTGTTTGCTGTTATTTTCATAAAATTTTGTTCTAAAAATCATTAAAACTATAATTAGAAGCATCTTTTTATTAAAAAAAAAGAATATATAGTTTATTCACTTCAAATATATAAGTTTCTTATGGTTTGCCAAATGAAATTATTACTTTTACAGAAATTTTAACTTTTATAAATAAGTATTTACAATGCAGCGCGACCAAATTATTTTTGACTTAATAGAAGATGAAAAAAACAGACAATTAAACGGTATCGAATTAATTGCTTCTGAAAATTTCGTAAGCGAACAAGTAATGGAAGCCACGGGTTCTGTTTTAACCAATAAATATGCCGAAGGCTATCCTGGAAAACGCTATTATGGAGGTTGTGAAGTTGTAGATGTGGTGGAACAGATCGCGATTGACCGTGCTAAGGAATTATTTGGTGCTGAATATGCCAATGTCCAGCCACACTCAGGAAGTCAGGCAAATGCTGCCGTATATCATGCGATTTTAAAACCTGGAGATAAAATATTAGGATTTGACTTATCACATGGAGGGCATTTGACACATGGTTCACCTGTAAATTTTTCAGGAAAAATATATAAAACTTCTTTTTATGGAGTAGAAGAAGAAACAGGAGTTTTAAATTATGATAAAATACAAGATACGGCAACTAAGGAAAAACCTCAGTTGATTATTGCTGGAGCATCTTCTTATTCTAGAGATATTGATTTTAAGCGTTTTCGTAAAATTGCAGATAGTGTTGGTGCATTGTTAATGGGTGATATTTCTCATCCTTCAGGTTTAATTGCAAAAGGTATCTTGAACGATCCAATGCCACATTGCCACATTGTTACAACAACTACACATAAGACATTACGTGGACCTAGAGGGGGAATGATCCTGCTAGGAAAAGATTTCGAAAATCCTTGGGGACTTACCTTAAAAAGTGGAAAACTAAAGATGATGTCAACTATTATGAACTCTGCTGTATTTCCAGGAATGCAAGGAGGACCTTTAGAGCATATTATTGCAGCGAAAGCAATTGCATTCGGAGAAGCATTAACTGATGAGTTTTTATACTATCAAGTTCAATTGAAGAAAAATGCTGCTGCAATGGCTGAAGCATTTGTAAAAAGAGGTTATAAATTGATTTCTGGAGGAACTGACAATCATATGATGTTGATTGACCTTCGTAATAAAAATATTTCTGGTAAAGATGCTGAAAATGCATTGGTAAAGGCAGAAATTACAGTAAATAAAAACATGGTTCCATTTGACGATAAATCACCGTTTGTAACCAGCGGTATTCGTATAGGAACTGCTGCAATTACAACAAGAGGAATGGTGGAAAGTGATATGGATGGAATTGTTGCTCTTATTGACGAAGTGTTACTAAATCATGAAGATGTTACAATTTTAGAATCAGTAGCTGAGAAAGTTCATAAAATGATGAGTCATCGACCATTATTTAAATCATAGTGTAATTCCCTCGAAGACAGGAATCTATTTAAAAGCAAACCTTTAATTACCGCCTAATCAGCAATGAAAGGTTTTTTATTCATCTTCATTAGCTCTCTGAATAATCGTTTCTGGAAGTGACTTTTTTGCTTTGGCTCCCAGTTTTTTAATTTTCTCAACAGATGTGATTAAATTTCCTCTACCTTCAACGAGTTTATTCATGGCGCCTTTGTATTCTATTTTCGCTTCATCCATTTTTTTACCAACTTTTGTTAAGTCAGAAACTAAACCTTCAAATTTGTCATACAAGGCACCTGCTTGACGTGCAATTTCAATAGCATTACGTTGCTGTTTTTCATTATTCCACATGGTATCAATTGTACGTAGTGTCGCAAGTAAAGTAGAGGGTGTTACAATTACAATATTTTTTTCAAAGGCCTTGTTATACAGTTGGTTATCATTGTTTATCGCAACGGCAAATGCTGGTTCAATCGGAACAAATAGTAATACAAAATCAGGAGATTCTATTTCATATAAATCCTCATATTTTTTCTCACTCAATTGAGAAACGTGTCGATTTAATGAAGCGATGTGCTCTTTTAAATATTGAGCTGAATCTTCTTCATTGTCAGCATTGACATATTGCTCATAAGCAGTCAATGAAACTTTGGAATCGACAATCATTTTTTTATTATCAGGTAAATGAATGATAACATCAGGACGTAAACGCAGTTGATTACCTGTTTCATCTGCAAAACTTTTTTCCATTTCATATTCACGCCCCTTTTCAAGACCTGATTTTTCCAAAACACGTTCTAGCACCAATTCGCCCCAATTCCCTTGTGTTTTACTATCTCCTTTTAATGCTTTGGTTAAGTTAATTGCTTCTTGGCTAATCTTCAAATTATTTTTACTCAATTCTTCGAGTTGCTGCTTTAATGCTGATGATTGCCTAATATTATCTTTATGTGTGTCTTCAACTTTTTTTTCAAATGTTTTAATCTTTTCTTGCAGAGGATTTAATATAATTTTAAGGTTCTCTTTATTTTGTAAAGTAATTTTTTCTGAATTCTTTTGAAGGATACTATTTGCCATCAATTCAAAATCTTTTCGCAACTGATTCTGCTGTTCAAGATATTCTTTATCACGATTTTTATTTAATATCTCTAGGTTGTCTAATTCTGAAACTTTTTTGGTTAGATCTATAATTAAGTCTTCTTTTTCTTTTCTTAATAGTACCAAATCTTCCTGAATTCGATTGATAACTTTATCTTTCTCTTCTTTTTCAGAGACCAATGATCTCGTTCTTTCATTTAAAGCAGAACCTTCTTTTTCAAACTTTAGTTTAGTTATGATCCAGCCTAAAAAACCTCCTACAAGAAGGGCAATTATAACAAAAAATTGATGTTGATTCATTAAAGATAAATTAGTTTATAAAATTAAGAGTTTTATATTTGTCAGCATAACTTAGAGGAACCTTTTTATTAGATGATAGAAGTAATTACAAGATTCATTTTTTTTAAGATACTTGGATGGAAAGTCAAAGGTGCTTTTCCTTTTGATTTAAAAAAATTCATCCTTATTGTTGCACCTCATACCAGTTGGGTAGACTTTCCAATTGCGATTTTAATCAACTATGCGATAGATTTAAGAGCCAATTATGTCGGAAAGGCAACATTATTTAAACCTCCTTTTGGGTTTATATTTAGAGGGTTAGGCGGAGCTCCAGTTGATAGATCGAAAAACACCAATATGGTAGATTCCATTGTAGATATATACAATTCACGTGAACGATTTATACTTGGAATTTCTCCTGAAGGCACACGAAAGAAAGTGGAAACTTGGAAATCGGGATTTTATTATATTTCTAAAGGTGCCAATGTACCTATTCTATCTGCAGCGCTTGATTTTGAAAATAAAACATTGATTATCAAAGACGAACAGTTTTTTACTACCGATGATAAGGAGCGTGATCTTGCCCATTTACAATCATTTTATAAAGGTATAAAAGGTAAAGTTCCTGAGTATAGTTAAGAATTATCCTTTATAAAATGGCAACTTTACAATTGTTGCAGGAATTGTTTTTTTACGTACTTGGATAAAAATCTGGCTTCCGCTTTTGGCCATTATTCTTGGAACATAACCCATTCCTATTCCTTTTTTTAATGATGGACTCATAGTTCCTGAAGTTACATTTCCAATTTTATGACCATTTCCATCTACAATATCATATCCTTGACGTGGAACTCCTCTATCATTTAATTCAAATGCAATCAACCTGCGTTCTGGCTTGTGTTCTTTTTCCTTGGCCAATGCTTCACAGTTGATAAAATCTTTTGAAAATTTAGTAATCCAACTCAATCCAGCCTCAATAGGAGAGGTAGTATCGTCAATATCGTTTCCATACAAGCAATAACCCATTTCAAGGCGTAATGTGTCACGAGCTGCCAATCCAATAGGTTTTATTCCATAATCTTTTCCTGCTTCCATTACTTTATTCCATATTTGTTCAGCTTCATCATTTTCACAATAGATCTCAAATCCTCCCGAACCCGTATATCCAGTTGCAGAAATAATGATACTTTCAATTCCTGCAAAATCAGCAATTTTAAAAGTGTAGAATTTAATATCGGCAAGATCAACCGAAGTTAACGATTGCATTGCTTCAACAGCTTGAGGACCTTGAATGGCTAATAATGAATATCCTTCTGAAACGTTTCTCATCTCAGCATTCATAGAATTATGTGATGAGATCCAGTTCCAATCTTTCTCAATATTAGAAGCATTTACAACTAGTAAATACATATTCTGTTTTATTCTATAGCATATCAAGTCATCAACGATTCCTCCATCAGCATTTGGAAAACAAGAATATTGAGCATCTCCTATTTCTAATTTTGAAGCATCATTGGAAGTGACTTTTTGTACCAATTCCAATGCGTTTTCACCTTCAATGAGAAATTCTCCCATATGAGATACATCAAATACACCAACACCATTCCGTACCGTTTCATGCTCTGCATTTACGCCTTCGTAGGAAACCGGCATATTGTACCCTGCAAATGGAACTAGTTTTGCTCCAAGAGCTTCGTGAATAAGAGTCAATGCTGTATTCTTCATGTGTAAAAAATTTGGTGCTAATTTATAAAATATAGAAGATACTCTAAAATTTAGTTACTATATTATTTAAAAAAATAAAAATTAGGGATTGTTTATTATATTTGGCATATAAAAATGTATTAAAAATGAAAAAAAACATCACCTTCTTAGTATTATTTTGTCTTGTAGTAAATATTGGTTTTGGTCAGACAGATTTGCCAACTGATTATTTAAGTGCAGATTTCCATAAAGAAAGACGTGAGTTGTTACGTACATCAATGCCAGAAAATAGCGTTGCAGTTATTTTCGCCAATCCAGTAAGAAATAGAGCGAATGACGTAGATTATATTTATCATCAAGATCCTAATTTTCAGTATTTAACAGGTTATAAGGAAGCAAATTCAGTATTGCTTGTTTTTTCTGAAGAGCAAGTGAACGGTGAAAATAGTTTTAATGAATTGATCTATGTTCAGAAAAGAGATGCCTCGAAAGAAATGTGGTACGGAAGAAGGCTTGGAGTAGAAGGTGTATCAAAAAAATTAGGATTTTCAGATGTTTATAATGGAGAAGATTTTAAAAATATTCCTATTGATTTTTCAAAATTTGACAAAGTGTTATTTAAAAATTTCAGAAATGATGTTCGTGATTATGAGCGTGACGATGCAGATTTATACAGTTTAATTGAGCAATTTAAGACTAAAGTTTCTTATGAATCAATTCCATCTGCTATTCCAGCAGACGAAAAAATAGTTAAAGTAAAGACAAATATTGATGTAAAAGGCTTGCGAACTTTAATGGCGAGTCTTCGTGAAATAAAGACCAAAGAAGAGTTGGTGTTATTGAAAAAGGCATGTGAGATTTCTGCAGTAGGACAGATTGA
>Ga0307488_10002330_pt1 | contig 16112 bp, 20 predicted proteins | sample SB02metaG_FD_202248 | JGI IMG/M metagenome (GOLD analysis project Ga0307488, IMG submission 202248) | Sea-ice brine microbial communities from Beaufort Sea near Barrow, Alaska, United States - SB 0.2 | ecosystem: Environmental > Aquatic > Marine > Coastal | place: USA: Alaska | collected... | reverse complement strand
CCGAAAGTCAACCCAACCTCACACGGGCTACCGAGGCTTCCGGACAAGGTGTACAGCGACACGGACGGGAAATACGCACCGCCGCCTTCCGAATTTACCGCGAACGAAAACGCGTCGCCTTGGGGAACGCCGTTTTTGGCGAAGCTCACGAAACCGAATCGCGTTTTTTTTTCTTTTTGGGGATCCTCTTTTTTGTCCCCAACCACGTCTTCGGTGTCTTGTTTCTTTGGTGTCAGTCCGGCTGCGGTGTTGTCTGGATCGGTAGCACCAAGGCCTGCTCCTTTTTGTTCCTTTTGCACACTCGTGTCCTCACCGGCGGCGGGCGCTTCTGTTTTTTCGTCGTCTGCGTCTTTTTTTTCTTCCCCGCTCGCTGATTGTAATTCCCATTCCTCCACAGGCAACTCCAGGTAGCACCCGATGACGTCCCCTGCTGCGAACGGGTCTCCGTATTTTTCCCGCCTCCCGCCGCTGACTTTCTCCCCCCCCACGTCGCAGTACGCGAACCCGTCACCGTCCGCCCCGACCGGGGTGTCGTTTCCGAGTAACCGCTTCCCCCACCCCACGCGCACGTGCCCGGTTTCCCCCAGGTTGGACACCACGCATTCGAAAAACCAAGCCCCGCTCGCTACGCCGAAGTTCGGCTGTGAAGTGAGGTACCCCTTGGTGGATTTCACGACGTAGCTGCTTCGCACGGTTTGGGTGTCAACAGGTGTCAACGGTTTCGTGACTCCGGACAACACTTGTTTCGTGGTTTCTTCACCCAATGGAACCGCCGCCGCGAGCGCTTGGTACCGCGAAACCTTGAACGCGCTGGAAAGCGCGTCGTCCCCGAAATCCCCTCCGCCCGTGTCTTGGGTCGACTTCCCAGGTGTGGGTGTCGGTTCGTCTTCCGCTTTGCGCTTCAGCGACTGCGAAGCCACGAAAGCGGGAACCGGCAGCGCCGCCGCACTCGGAGGCGCCTCGAGGGACATTGCAGCGTGCTGACGCGCACCGCGCTGTGAAAGTGAAAGCAAGTGCGAAGGAAAATTCTTACGCAAAAGAAGCTCTCGAAAAGCCGATCGATCGTATCTTCGTTCGTCGTCCGTTCCACCGCCTCGCCAGATGTTGTCCCGCCGACACCCCGCAAAGGCACAGAGCTCGATCTTTTAACCGCGGTTGCGTCGACGTGCGATGTTTGCGGTGTCGTGCGTCGCACCTCACGCGCGTCCGGTGGTGACGCACCCGGTGGTGGGCCGAAACACCGGACAAAGGCGAGGTGGAAATCGAGCGGTGCTATGCACCGCGAGCAGCGCTTCCGGTGACGGTACCGTCGACTACGAAAAATTCCGAGTCCTGATCACGGGCTCCACGAAAGGCCTGGGTTTCGCTTTGGCCCGGGGGTTCCTTGAGAACGGGGACCAAGTGGTGGTCACGTCACGCGACGAAAACCGAGTCCTGGAGACCTTGGCAAGTTTGCGAAACGATTTCGGTTCCGCAAAAGTTTTCGGAATCGCCGCCGACGTTTCCAACCCCGACTCCGTGGCCAAACTTTGCGCGTTCGCGAAACACGAAATGGGAGGGGTCGATATTTGGATCAACAACGCCGGGGCGAACGGGTATGTCTACGCGAACCTGGTGGAGTGTGACCCAGACGTTTTAAAAGAAATCGTGCTTACCAATTCGCTCGGCGCGCTTTTGTGTTGCCAAAGCGCGATTGCGATGATGCGCGAACAGGTGAGGAACTTTCCCATTCACCACGTTCCGCCTCCCTGATCACAGCCCCTGTTTGGCCTTCACGCATTGAAAGGAAGTGCACTACTGGTAACTCGTTCTGGCGTACTCGCGGCTCTGTGCCAAATACATCACAAACGCACTGTTTGCGCATACAGTAAGACTCAAGACTGACACTTTCGGCTTTTACAATCAGGAAACAGGCGGGCACGTGTTCAACATGCTCGGCGCGGGGTCTGACGGGTCCCCGACTGTTAAGTACGCCGCGTACGGCCACACCAAGGCTGGTATGACCCAGCTCACGAAAACGTTAGCCAAAGAAGTGGCCGGTACGAACGTCGCAGTGCACGCGCTTTCGCCCGGGATGGTACGGCCTTGCGCGTTTCCCAAATCCCGCCTCCCTGTTTCAAGCCCCGTTCGTGACGTCCACTAGTCATTAAAAGGAAGTATACTACATACAGCACAAGTGCACTGTTTTACAGAAGCTGGTGACTGTTTGTACATACATCGAGGTATACAGTAAGACTCAAGACTGACACTTTGTTTTACCTATCGTAAGGTGTTCACCGAGTTGATTTCGTCGGGGCGGTTCGCGTTTGGAAAACAAGGGCGCTTTTTCGTAAACACACTCGCGGAGCCGCCGGAAGTCCCCGCCGTGAACTTAGTGGCCAAGATTCGGGGCTTCGTCGGTGAGGTTGACAGTAGTGGAAACCCGAGTAGTACAGGTAGTCCACTGGATTCTTTCCTGAAGAAGGAATCCATGACCTTCGAAGTCCTGACCCCGCGCGTCGCGCTTACAAAAATCCTGCGAAGACTCGTGCTGGGCGAAGGCAAGGACCGGTACTACCCCGAGAGCGACGAGAGTTGAAGTAGTAGTAGACGAGATTTTCTATGTAGTAGTAGTCCACTCATACATCACTACACGTGTCGCCCTCTATGGATTCGTTGCCTAGATAGTCACCCTCAAGAATCGCCTCACTGCGTTTTCTGAATAGGCAGGAACAGCTTGAACTCTGGCGGCAGTTCCTCCTCCGTGTACAAACGGTCCGAGAAGTATATGCGCCGGATACGGCAGTTGGCGTGGATCTGCACCCGCAGCGTCTCCACGTAGTTCGTGCCGTACGCTCTTCTTGTGAAGTCACTTAAGTTGAACTGGATCTGGTTCCACCCTTCGTCGAGACGCATGGGCATGGTACATATGAAGGGTTTGACCCTCGTGGTGCTTTGGTAGTTCGACGCCCGGAACCTGCGGCGCACGTTTTTGTCGTCAAGCACTTGCACTTCAAAGGAAAAGTACTTCTTTAAGTTTTTGATGATCATCACCAGGAAGGGGAGCTTTATGCCCAGGGTTTGCTTCGCGTCCGCGGGACACGAAATGTAAATCGTGCTCACGTTCGTGCCCATTATTTCAAGCACCGAACTCTGGATGTCGTTGTCCGTGAGGCGCTTGATGTGCCCGTTGCGGCATTGTTTGTCCCAAATCTGAAGCGGTTGACTTCCGATGCTGTACAGGATTGAGAGGAAGCCGCTCTGGAGAGGGAAAGGAAATATAACAAGGAAACAGGTCAGCGACAGGGATAATGTGTTACCTAACACGCAACGGATCGGATCCGCGGCGTGAACAACTACTGTGAGTGAACGGGGACGGAGGCAGAAGAAATGAAGAATGGGGATACACAGGCATTTACGCCATTTACGGACCTGGAACGTGTTTTCTGCGAAGAGACGCGCGCGTGGGTTGGGGAGAGGTGGGTGGGAGGGAGGGACGGGTGGGTCAGCACGACGATTGCTGGTAAGAACGTGACGCGCGACACTCGTTTTTGTTCCGGAAAACGCGATGGGAACCCTCGCACAGCGCCATGATCGTTGGACTTACTAAACATCCCGCCCGCCCGCCCGAAAGAAAAGTCCGTTTAGGATTGCACCACCCACACCGGCAACAAACCAAGCGCTTGTTTCGACTACGACCGGAACCGGACTCGATCGATACGCACGACTGGCGTGAGCACGATTCGGAACTGGCGTGCGGAGCCGATTCCTCGCGCGCGTCACGTGTGCGTGACCAGGGGGATGACGAGGGCACTCGAAAGAAAACCAAATCGTTCGTTTCCTCTTTTGGTAACACATGAACATCCCCCTTCGCAAACGTGCACTTAACCGAGGTCCAAATTACTTCTATCAGGCAACGAGAGAGTTATGAAAAGAATACTATGTGAAACGTAGTCCAGAGTAGCGTATTAGTGCTTTAAGTTGAGGTTTAAATCTGCGAGATCTCCTGCTTGCCACGCTTGCGGAAGTGCGGATAAAGCGCGATCCCGGCTTGCGTCGCGTCACACCTATCCCCCTGGACGGCACCGCGATGACTTCTTTCGTGTTAAACGCCGTGGGCGTTGTGACTCCGCGCGCGTGCGTTCACGCGCGCGCCGCGTCTCGACCCCAACGACTGGCCGGCCCTGTGACCAGCCTCCGCGCGCAATCGGGATCGGCGTGCTCGCCCAGCGTCGTGCCCGCCCGCCGCCAGAATGGCCGGTCTCTGCAACTGCAGGGGTCGTGGAACACCTGTGGCTTGTCAAGACGCGCGCCGGTCACCGCAGTCGGGTCCCACTCGGGTCCCACGCCTGAAGTGGAGGAAGAGGAAGGCTCCGCCCTGGATTTCCCGGAAGAGTACGTCAGGGCGGTACCAAGCCGCAGGCCGGATATCTTCCCTGATTTGAGGGAACCGAAAACGCCGATGCCGAAACCCATGCCGGGCGACCCGGAAGTCCCGGACGAAGAGGAGGAGGAAATCGAACGCAAAAAGAACCCCGGGGAGCCCGGGACGAACCCGGATGAAGACGAGGACGAGGAAAACGGGCGGCCCAAGAAAAACGACGAAGAGGAGGAGGAGTAAGGGGTTGGGGTGCGTGGCACTTTTTAGCGCGATCGAAAGACGACTTCGCGACGACGAGAAACAAGATTTATTGTACACACCACCACAGCTACCTACCCGGTGGTCCGTTTCCGGTTCATCTCCGCCCTCGCGTTCATGTTTTCAAGCACCAGCCTGGCTACGGGAAGAAATTCGACTTCCGTTTTTGGCGTATCCACTTTACTGGTACTTTCCGGCATTTTAATCCCATCCTGTTCCAACGCCGGGCAACGCAGCTCGAGTTTTTGCAAGTTTTCACACGCGCTTAAATCCAGCTCGGCCAAGGTATCGGACCAAATCATCAACGTTTTCACACCAACGCACCCGTCTAGCGTAACCGAGGTTAGGTTCTTAACCTGCACCAGCGCCTTTTCCAGTGAAACGCACTTGCTTAAGTTCACGACGAGTAAACTGTCGGACTGCAACAGCACGAAACGCAACGACGCGCACCGCGACAGGTCGAGCCGTTGCAACGACACGCAGCTCGTGGTTGGCGAACACACAAACTTGGTGAGTTTTTTGGATCCCCGGAACTCCATTTTCGTCAAACCAGGGGGGGACAGCGTAACCACCTCTTCAGGGAAAGCATCAACAAGAGACGGGGTGTGCGTGATGCAGATCTGGAGGGTTTGCGGGGGGACGAATGATGATTGATTGATGTCAGTGCGTTTGGAGGACAGAAAAAAAGAGAGCCTGATTTGGAAACAAACGGTAAACACGACGTACCTCGGTTGCGTTCACGAGAATGCGTTCCCGCAACGCCCCCCAGGTTGGCCAATCATCCGCGTCGGGCAGCGCATCCGCGGGCCGGTCCCACACCCCGCTTTCCACCGCCTGCGTTTCACGACAGGAATGCGTTGCGTTAGAGAAATTCGAGAAATTCCGTGTAGATGGAGATAAAATCTCACCGCGAGGAACACCATACTTACCCGTTCCCACCCAGGGTCGTGTCGTGGCTCCACCGCGGCTTTTGCGATCTTCGCCGGGGCTTTATCTTTCGCCATCACCAACCCGCACGCGCTCGCCTCGCCTCGCGCGCCTGGTCGTGTGGAAGTCAACCAGTCTTTGCGAGGCACTGACAATGGCCATTTTTCTCGTTTCGGTCTGGGATTTTTTTGGCGCACGCTTTTTTTTGGAGCCTCGGAGGCTCGGAGGCGGCGGCTCGACCAGATCGTTTGCGCACCGCGCGAGCTTCAGACCGCCGCCATCGTCGGTGTGTGAAGCGTCATGTACGGTGGAGATGTGTATAACCAGAACGCGAGCGCGGCTGGTGTGACGTACAACTGCGGAGGTGCGCCCCGACCTCTCTCCCTCCGTGGGTCTGTCCCGCCTTGTGGGTTCCGTTTCCGCGAATTGCCACTCACCAACCAACCCACACGCCTGTCCTCTACCATCGCAGACTGCGGCTCCGAAGTCGTGCTTCGTCCCGGAGATATCGTCATCTGCCGCGAATGCGGATACCGCATCTTGTACAAGAAACGCACGAAACAAAGTACGTGACGTGAACACGTGAACCCCGAGTGCGAATGATCTTTTTTCTTTTCTTTCTTTCTTGTCGTGGAGCGTGTGATTTGATTCCGTCCGCATCCGCGGGCGTTCGCGAAACAAGCCCTGACCTTCCCCCTTTTCTTTTCGGTTCTTTGTTTCGCAGTCGTTCAGTTCGAAGCGCGGTGAGCGTAGTGCGTTTGCGCGTGTCACGATGTTCGCCAGTGTGGGTTTTAGACCGTGAAAGCGCGCGGCGAGGAACGCGTGATTTGTGATGAACGAGGATTGATTTTCTTTTTTCTTTTTTCTAAAACTTCGCTGATTTACAACGAGGAATTGATCTACACGCGGTCCTAGCAAGGGACTCTGTTGTTCCCTTTCTTTTCCACGTACGCCGCCGCTAAACACACTCACACAAATACGCTCCTTACCTTAAGCAAACCTTAACTCAAATCGCGCCCCCTTCGTCTTTCCATTTGTGCGCGCACGACACGCACTGGAAGAACAGGGACATGCCCTCTGATGTGGTGAGGGAAAAAAACACCGCTTCGTTGTGTTCGCAGTGCGGGCACTGCACGTCTCCTGACCGGGGAAGCGTCGGGTCCGAACGCACGTCCTGAATCACCGTCGTGGTCTCAGCCGCGGTGTGGTGAATGTTGTGCCGGTACACGCAGTGATCGTCCGCGTCGACTTCGTACTTGCAGTTCTTGCACACGTACACCAACTTCTTCCTGGCGCGATCTTCCCGCGGGTACAACAGATCGTTGGACGTGGGGCAGAACCGAAGCTTCACCGCGCCCAGGCGACCCGCCGTTTCCCCCACCAGCGCGTGATCGCCCGTCACAAGAGCGCTGGCCATGGTCAACGACGAAACCGACCTGCGTCGTCGGGCGCCGTCCTCCTATGGCGGGCGCGAGGATTCGGCGAGGGAAATGATGTTTTGCCGCCACGGAAAATAAATCGTATGACTGTATGAGCAATTAGTTTCATCAATCAGCGCGGCGCTCCACACGAGGTGAAAAAAAGAGGTCACAAGGGCTTTGGTTGTTTGGTCCTGAAGCGTTTGCACGCACTTCCCTACGCACCCCCAGGACGCGGCCGGTGGGGTCCTCGCCGCGTGTCGACGTCACCGATGGCCTCCGCGTGTGTCCATGTCCCTAGCCTCGGTTCGTCTGGGTTGAAAACCTCGACTCGGGTTGACCGAAGAAGTGTGTTTCACCGCAAGCGAGGGGAGTGTCGAAATCGAAAGGTTTCGCACGTCACGTCGTGCTCGCGCTCGCTGATCCGCAGCATCGGCGACAAAATCCGCCGCGGGGAGACGAGCGCGGAGGAGGTGACTAAAAGCTACCTGGCGACTCTCGCGAAATCCAACGAAAAACTGGGAAGCTTCGTTTCGGTGACCGGCGTTGGGGCGTTGGCCAGCGCGAGGGCGGTTGACCAGGCGCGTACGCGTGGCGAAAAACTGGGGCCTCTGGCTGGTATTCCCATTGCGATCAAAGACAACATCTGCGTGACTGAAGGGTTCACCACCGCGGGGTCCAAGCTTCTCGCAAACCACAAAAGCCCGTACGACGCGACGGTGTTTACGCAGCTGAAAAACGCGGGGTGCGTTTTGCTGGGCAAAACGAACATGGACGAGTTCGGGATGGGGAGCACCACCGGGACCGGGGCGACCGGCAAAACAAAGAATCCGTGGGACTTGTCGCGCGTGCCGGGCGGCAGCAGCGGAGGAAGCGCCGCGGCGGTCGCGTCAGGGCAGTGCGTCGCCGCCCTGGGCAGTGACACCGGGGGCAGCATAAGGCAACCGGCTTCGTTCTGTGGGGTGGTGGGGTTGAAACCAACCTTCGGGTTGGTAAGCAGGCACGGCCTCGTGTCGTACGCGTCGTCCTTCGACTGTATAGGGCCGGTGACCAGTTCAGTGGAGGACGCGGCGTTTCTGTTGACCGCGATGTGCGACGGCGTTGACGATACAGGGAAAAACGACTCCACAAAACAAACCACGGAGGCGCGGGTTGATTACACCGCGGGCTTGATCGATTTGGAAAACCTCACCTCGCGGCCGTTAGCCGGCAAGAGGTTCGCGCTGATCAAGGAAACCGTGGGCCACGGCGTGGACCAAGGCGTGATTGATTGCGTCATCAACTGTGCAAAGGAAATGGAAAACCTCGGTGCGTGTGTCGACGTAGTTTCCTGCCCCACCTTCGCCCTGGGGCTCCCCGCGTACTACATCCTCGCCCTAGCCGAGGCGAGCTCGAACCTGGCGAGGTACGACGCGGTTCGGTACGGCGTGCCGGACACGAGCCGCACGGACGGGTTCGGTAAGTATTTCCCATTCAACACATTCCGCCGACTGACTGCTCATACAAGACTGACACTTTCTTTTTTATCTCTAGGCGACGAAGTCAAGCGGCGCGTACTGATGGGCAGCTACGCCCTTTCCTACGGCCACAGCGACGCGTACTACGGAAGAGCGCAAGCCACGCAAACGTTGGTCGAAATGGATCTGGGCTCGAAATTTACCGCCGGGTACCACGCGCTGCTCACGCCCGCCGCGCCGTCGGTGGCGTACCCAATTGACGCGAAACAGGACAACCCCCTAGCGATGTTCGCGGGCGACGCCATGACCGTGAACGTTAACTTAGCCGGGCTTCCCGCGATCGTGATTAGGGGGGGATTTTCTTTGGCATCAAACGGAACGCAAATGCCCGTCGGGGTACAGATGATCGGCAAGCCCTTCGGTGAGGCCGAGCTGTTAGCAAACGCGCACGCGTTCGAACTCGCGACGTTCGACACGGTGAACAAGGAATGGGCGTTTAGGGAAACCTTTTGACCCGCGGGGGGAGTTTTTTTCAACTTGATTTAAACCAGAGTTTCATTTGTGCTGTGCTTCCCTTCGTCTTTTCCGCTGGTACCGTTCCCGTTTCCAAAATGCTCAAGGTGGGCAATTGATTTCGTGTGTGTCACGGTTCCGTTGGCTTGTTTTTGTGCAACCACGCTAGCACGTTCTCGTGTTGATTCGCCTTCGCCTCCGCTTCGCAACGATCCCAAATCCACTCGCACCCGTTCGCGCGCGCCCACTGTAGCAACTCGAGGTTCCCGCCTAACGCCACCCCCGAGCACGTCTCCTCGTTCCACTTGCACCCGTTGGCGCGCGCCCACTGCAGCACCTCGAGATGCCCGCCACATGCCGCCCCAAAGCACGTCCTCTTGTCCCACGGACAGCCGTTAGTGCGCGCCCACTGTAGCACCTCGAGGTGCCCAGCCATCGCCGCCATTGAGCACGTCCTCTCGTCCCACGGACATCCGTTCGCGCGCGCCCACTGTAGCACCTCAAGGTGCCCGTTCTGCGCCGCGTACACGCACGTATCCACGCGCCACGGGCATCCGTTCTCGTGCGCCCACCTCAGCACCTCGAGATGTCCGTGACATGCCGCGAACTCGCATGTTTCCTCATCCCACGGACAGCCGTTCGCGCGTGCCCACTGTAGCACATCAAGGCGCCCGTTCCCCGCCGCCCACGAGCACGTCCTCTCGTCCCACGGGCACCCGTCCGCGCGCAACCACTGCAGAACATCGAGGTGCCCGCCCATCGCTACCTCCGCGCACGTCCACTCATCCCACGGGCAGCCGTTCGCGCGCGCCCACTGCAGCACCTCAAGGTGCCTGCCCCCCACCGCCCCAGAGCACGTGTTTGTATCCCACGGGCAGCCGTTCGCGTGCGCCCACTGCAGGACATCGAGGCGTCCGTTCCCCGCGGCGCCCGAGCACGTCTCCTCGTCCCACGGGCAGCCGTTCTCACGCAACTACTGCAGAACCTCAAGTTTTCCGCCCTGCGCCGCTCCCTCGCACGTGGTTCCGGTCCACGGGCATTCGTTCGCGCGCGCCCACTGCAGCACCTCGAGGTGCCCGCCCCTTGCCGCACAGTAGCACGTAAACGTGTTCCACGGACAGCCGTTCGCGCGCGCCCACTGCAGAACCTCAAGTTGTCCGCCCCTTGCCGCCCCCGCGCACGTGAATGCGTCCCACGGCCAGCCGTCCGCGCGCAACGCCTGCAACTTCTCGAGGTGTCCACTCCTCGCCGCTGCCTCACAAAGATATTCTTGACGCGACAGGAGACCTCGCCGTTGCCGGCGCTGCAGCGCGCTTACACATCCGAGCTCTACGGCGTCATTTTCACCAAGCTCTTCAAACCCAAGCCCCGTCATCGCTACCGCGTCGCGCATCGCGCGGCTCACCGCTGGGAGCCGTGCGAGATCGGCTGGATCGTCGAAATGCTCAGTCCTGAGAATGTGCGTGACGATGATGTCGTCGAGAAGGCCGGGGATGGCTTCTTGCGCGTCGGCAAGGCTTGCGGGAGTAGTGGCGGTCGCGATATCACCGCTCGTGTCAGTCATGCCGGTCTGCGCTGCATTGGGGGACATGTGAAGGGTGCGCGACGATGTGCGTCGTTTCGGCGAGGAAAAGTTTAAATAAAAGTCGAGTGGAGGATTCTCGATTCTGCAATATATATTCAATCGTTTCACGCTCCAATCGTTTGTGCATTCGACAGCATTCGTAAGTACAGTGTATTTGATCACAACGAGTACGAGTTGCCGTATCAGTCTTCGCCCCGCGCTGCTCTCTCAGATCGCGTTGTTTCGCACAGCGCCAACGCGACCGCGACGCGCGCCACGAAAGAGGGTTATTTTTTCCCGTCAACGCGCGCATCGCCGCCCGGTCCTTTCCCCTTAGAAGGTTTGCCCGCCCGCGCCGTACCCCGCGGCATTATTTCCGTCCCCCAGCGTGCCTTCCGCGCCGCCCGTACTGTCGTTTTTCTTCGGGGTCGCGTCTTTCGCGGCCGTCGCTTTTTCACCCTCCGTCTCCCGGTACTTGTGCAGGTAAACCTTCAGCGGTTCCACGTACTCTTCGAATCCTAGGGTGCTCATGGCCCACAGCAAATCGTCGCCGTTGATGGTTTTCCTCTTCTCGCGCTGGCACTTGTCACTCGCCTCGCTGGTGATGAAGGAAATGAACTCCGAGACGCACTCTTGCACGGTTTCCTTCGCATCCTTGGCGATTTTAGCGTTCGCGGGGAGCGCTTTCTTCATGATGCGCGAGATGTTGGCAATTGGAAGAAACCGGTCTTGCTCGCGGACATTGCCTCCTTTCTCGTCGTCGTCGTCGTCGATATCGGGCACGGCATCTTCGCCGGCATCGTTGTCTCCCGCCATCGTGGTCGTGGCAACAAACCCGGTTTCGCGCTACGGTCCCGGTCGCGCCCCGACGTTGTGTCCGCATTGGAGGTTTTTGATTGTTGGCTTCGGCGAATATCCACAAAGATTTGCTAAATACATGACAAACCCCTTTACTCGCCCATACACTAGTTATCCAATATAAATCCCAAATTGCCGCCGCCACCTCCAAAATTTAGGCCACTTCATACATGATGACTGGTAAACAGTCAGAATGCACTTCACTCGAGATACGCGAAAGTCCTGGGTTCGAGCCCCAGCAGGGGCATCGCCGCGAATTTATTTAGTTCGCAGCTTTCCTCCGCTTCGTCCGAATGGACGACCACCCGCTCGTGGCGACCTCGCCGTCGCCGCTTGACTTGACAGGGATCTCGAACGAGATCGTTGTGCCCCTGTAGCTCAGTTGGTTAGAACGTCGTGCTTATACAAGAGAGCCTAAACTTCTTTTTTTAACAAAGGGATGCTGTTGTGAATTGCGAAACTACCTCAACGCGCTCGTCGCGTTTCTCGCTCGAAACGCTTTTCGGCTCCACCCGACTCTTTTACTTTCCTCGTCTCCTCACCATATAATCACCCATCTTAACACGTTCCCTTCCTCGCGGATACGAACCTCCCCAGCCCACGTAGGTCCTTTCGAATCTGGACATCCACGAACACACGGCGGGGTGACTTATTTTCCGGATCACGGCTAGATGTTGCCGGATCACTAATAGATGATGACTCGTCACTTTTTTCCTCAAACTCGCGTATTCGCCGCGCAACCTCAACCGCCTGCGCCCCGCCGTTGGTTTCAAGCAAAAGGAACCCGCCGTTGACTAGGTACCGGGCCGCTCCTTTGTATATCGGCAAAAACGCATCCATCCCCTGGCCATCGCCGCCGCACAGCGCGAGGTGCGGTTCGTGTTTTCCAACCTCGGGTTGCAACCCGGCCATGTCGCGCCGAGGGATGTACGGCGGGTTGGACACCACGCCCCCGAGGGTTCCCGAGTATTTATTTGAAGATGATGAAGCACTGACCTGTGCTGCATCTTCGCCTTCAAAAACCGCTCTTAAAGGTTCGAACCAAGACCCTTCGTGTACCTCGACGTTCACTCCGTTGCGCGTCGCGTTGTGTTTTGCCACCGCCGCGGCGGCAGGCGACAAGTCAACCGCGTAAACGCGTGGACGAGACGGAGTTTCTTTTGCAGCAGTAGTAGTTTCGATACTACTGCTCGTCCTACTACCCATTCCATGCACTGTCCTCTCCAGTTCCTTCGCAATCCCTATGGCGAGCGCGCCCGATCCGGTTCCCAGGTCGGCCCACGGTTTGTTTGCTAATTCGGGCGTTTCCCTCAAAACATCCACAACGAAGTCAACCATGAGCTCCGTTTCCGGGCGCGGAATCAAAACCGCGCGGGTCACCACCAGTGAAAGGTCCCTCCATTCACTGAGATTGGTGAGGTACTGCATCGGCACGCGGTCCGTGAGGCGCGTTGTCCACAAAGCGCGTAACCCTTCCAGGCTCTCGCGCAGCAGCACAGGTTTTTCGGAAGGTTCATCTTTTTTTTCGCTTGCCGACCACGAAACCTTCACATCCGCCCCATCATTACCACCACCCACGGTGTCCTCCACGAGCCAGTCGATCTCTGTGAACAAGCTTTGTAACTCGGGCAGGTCGCTTGTTTCGGGAAGCGCCACGCGTGTTGCCGTCGCGAACTCCCGAGCCCAGACCCGCCACTCGTGTACAAGCACGGTGGACGAGGCGAGGGATGGGTTTTTTTCTTTCAAAGGTTTTGGAAAAACATTAACATTCAACTCGACTTCGGCGGTACCGAAACTCGCGCCGCACAAACGCGCGTGTGACGGGTAGTACGGCACGTACTTCACGCGCCACACGGAGCGGTGCAGACGCTCGAACCGCGCGCGAACCCGCGCGGGGGGGAGGGAAAACAGGAGCGCCATCCCGAATGAAGGAGGACAGATTCGAGATTGTGTTGACAGGGAAGTTTTTGGCAAAATTTTTGCCACTTTTTGCTTCGATTTTTTTTGGGAGCGCCGCCGACTGGCGGCGGCTGAAATACAAAGTACGCACCACTCTTTTTTCTCCTCAGAACTCTCGCCCGCGCAGCCGTCGGGGTCAGCTCAAAAGGCGCAGGACGCACCGCGGCCAACATGCGTCTCGAGAAGTGCTGGTTTTGCAGTAGCACGGTGTACCCCGGGCACGGGATATGCTTCGTGCGTAACGACAGTAAGATCTTCCGTTTCTGCCGAAGCAAGTGCCACAAGAACTTCAAGATGAAACGCAACCCGCGGAAGGTGAAGTGGACGAAGGCGTACCGGGTGCTGCACGGCAAGGACGCGGCGTCGGATTCGGTGTTCCAGTTCGAACGCAAGCGCAACAGGCCGGAGAGGTACGACAGGAACGTGACGCAAAGCACGTTGCGGGCGATGAAGAAGGTGGAGGAGGTCCGGGTGCGTCGCGCGGAGCGGTTTTACGACACCAGGATGAAAGGCAAGGAATCGGAGGACAGGAAGGCGAACAAACGCGAGCTGGAACAGCAAATTCACCTGGTCAGGGCTCCCGGAGCCATCGCCAAGGAACCAACACAAGGCGCGGCGAAGAAACAAAAGGTCAAGGTCAAGGTGTCGTCAAAGGCGACGGAGGAGTACGATTAACAACCACTCGAGTGGGGAGGGACGCGCGCGGCAGCAACATTGTCGAATTTGTGATAAAAGTTTTAGGCTGCAAAAACATTGTCCAAGCCTCAAACCCTTTCGTGCCTCGGACACTCTTCAGCGCGGTGCGGTGTGCCGCACGCGGGCCGAAAATGATCTCTCCCGACGCACCGTCCTTACCGATGCACATCTTGGAGCGCACACCCGGTGGCGCGCGGATGCACGTGCACACAAGTGAGACGATGCTCAGTGACCACCCGCTCGGTAATCTGAAAACCGCGAGCATGCTGTTTTCCAGGGACGGCCGGCTGTTGGCGTGCCTCGGGTCCGAGGACGTGCGCATTTACGACACAGGGAGCAACACCGTGCTTCGCTCGCTCCCGCTGCCCGGCGCAGTCGCAATGCACTTCAGCCCAGAAGGGACGTTCATCGAGATCTACCAGAAAGCCAACGCATCCGGTGCGGGGGAGGAGAAGAACTTGAGTGTCTGGAACGTGACCACGGGCGAAAAAGTCTACGCGTGCTTCCAGAAGTCATTCAACTCCCTGTCCTGGCCGTACCTGCAGTTCAGCGCGGACGACAAGGTTGCGTGCCGAGCCGTGAGCAACGAGGTTCACTTTTTCGACACCGACAAGTTCGACGAATCCGCGGCGCGGCTTAAGGTGCCGCAGGTCGCGTTGGCCAAGCTCTCGCCCGGCGCCGACCCGAGTGTCGCGACGTTCGTCCCCGAAAAGAAGGGCATTCCCGGAAGCGTGTGCATCTATTCTCCTCCTCCGACCGGAACAGAAGGAGTGATTGAGCTGCAACCCACCGCAAGAAAGGCTTTCTTCCGGGTAAACGAGGTGGACTTCATGTGGGCGCCGGACGGTAAGGCGGTGCTCGTGCTCGGGAGCTGCGACGTGGACGTCACGAACCAGTCGTACTACGGCGAAACCAGTTTGGTTTATATGCGCGCGGACGGCCAAATCGACTGCAAGGTTCCGCTTGACAAGGAAGGCCCGGTGCACGAAGCGAAGTGGAGCCCGACAAGTGAAGAGTTCGTGGTGGTGTACGGGTACATGCCCGCGAAGGCTACTATTTTCTGCGGCAAAAAGTGCGAACCGAAGTACCAACTAGGCGCTGGGCCGCACAACACGGTGCGTTGGAACCCGTTCGGGCGGTTCATTTTGCTCGCCGGGTTCGGGAACCTTCCCGGGGATATGAAGTTCTTCGACCGGAAACAGGACGGGAAGTACAAGCTGGTGGGCGCGACGCGGGCGGCGTGCGCGGTGACTGCGGAGTGGAGCCCGGACGGCCGGCGCCTACTCACCGCGACGATCGCGCCGCGGCTCAACGTGGATAACGGGTTCAAAATTTGGAGGTACAACGGCGACCTGTTGCACCACGAGCAAAGGGAGAAGCTGTACGAGGCGTCCTGGGCGCCGGCACCGAATGGGACGCACGCGGACCGGCCGATTTCGGCGGGGAGCGTTCGCAAAGAAACTGACGAGCGATTAGCGCCGGATGGCACGGCGGCGCCTAAAAAAGCGGGCGCGTACAAACCGCCGCACGCCACGTCCGGGTCCGGGAACTTTTCATTAGCCATCGCCAAGGCAGAGGATGCTGGTCCTGGGAAGTACAAAGCACCGGGGTCGGGGGGAGGGAGCGGTAACAGCGGTAATGCTAAAACTCCGTCTGGTCCGCCGGGCGCTACTTTCGTGGAGGGCGGCGGCATGAGCGCCTCGGCGAAGAAAAACGCCAAAAAGAGAGCAGCCTCGAAGGCGAAAGCGGAAGGGAACTAATAAGAACAACCCAAATGTGGTTTAATGAACTTATTAATCAGTCGGTCGCTTTCTCGTTCATCCAGGCCACTGTTTTGTCGTACCGCTCCCACGGGAAACTGTTCAAGTACACGTAGAAACCGTTCGCGCGCAACCACTGCACAACCTCGAGATGCCCGCCCTCCACCGCCCCATGACACGTCCCCTCGTCCCACGGGCAGCCGTTCGCGTGTGCTCACTGCATCACCTCGAGATGCCCGCCATGTGCCGCCGCCCGACACGTCGACCTGTCCCACGAGCAGCCGTCCGCGCGCAACAGCTTCAACTCTTCGAGCTGTCCGCTATATGCAAACGCCTCACAAA
>Ga0307488_10002328_pt1 | contig 16113 bp, 15 predicted proteins | sample SB02metaG_FD_202248 | JGI IMG/M metagenome (GOLD analysis project Ga0307488, IMG submission 202248) | Sea-ice brine microbial communities from Beaufort Sea near Barrow, Alaska, United States - SB 0.2 | ecosystem: Environmental > Aquatic > Marine > Coastal | place: USA: Alaska | collected... | reverse complement strand
TTTTGATGCAAAGGATCAAAAGTTGATAAGACTTACATTAGCAGCATACTTTTCACCTTCTATAAGCACTGTATAACTACCATCTTTTATACACTGCTTATTGGTAATTCCTGCTGGTAACGGATACTAGAAGATCATATATTTTATATTGGAGATGTTGAGATGGAAGCATTAGGGGCGATGAGTTTTGTTTTCGGTATGTTGGGAGTTGTGGCATTTGTGAGAACACAAAAATTGATTAAAACACTAAAGGCAAATGGCGTTTTAGATAAGGACTATAAAAGCGAATAGGGTCAGAGCAGTCGGGAAAATGGACCCGGAGGCAGCGTGATCTCCGAAAGAAGGCCTTGTCTAGGTTTCCTATCTGGCACTGCATCCTGCATCTTCATTGGTTATGGGTATAGGCCCGATACTATTGAGTTAAATTTAACATTTTTATGGTGCTAGTAAGTGAGTTTTTAATTTAAAAACTTCTCACCTAGCATGCTTCTCAAGCCACTCGTAAGCTGCCAACCTGCGAACGCCAATATCTTCTTTGGCGCATCCGATCTTCATATATCACTATACGATGCGTACGCTACAACCTTAACTGCTTATACCTTCATAGTTTGAGGGAGAGCTTCATTCCAGGTAGGCAGGTTAATTAAATTATATATCTTCGATTCCTTATTCGTAGCTTGAGTATTATGGAATTATTTTCAATAACTGGCGCATTGGCTGCTTTAAGAAAACTTCAAATTCGTCAATGTAATCACGATACGGTTTACCAAAATGCTTAATAAAAGACGCCTCAAAACCCAGTTCGTTTAAGCTGGAGTAGAAATCAAAAATACTTTCTTCTCCATTGTGGTGAATCACATAAGCTACGAACCATGGGCCAACCTTATACCCAAATTGACGATTTTCACCGTAATCAATGTTGTATAGTTTGGTGTTGAGCTTAAAATATGCATCAACGACGCTCATTGGCCGGCCACTGTAATACTTAAGGCTCTGTTTCATCTCGTCCTGTAAATAACCGGAACGCAACCCTTTTTGCCGTGAATGTTCAAGCATACCCATGTAGGTGGCGGTACCTTCGCTCCACCAAGGCACATCACGGTTATGATCTCCAGTTCTACGACCAGCTATAACTTCAAACAGATCCCTATCCTTTGTGGAGATATGAGACTGTTGATAAATATGGAAGGCTTCATGGAAGACGATCAGTCTATAGTCTTTTTCGGTAGGACTCGGGCGTTTACCGCTCATAATCATGAGGTGAAAGCCTTCGTTATTTCTAGATGAAGAAATAGAAGCTCCACCCTCGATGGCATACTGGGAAATGTAGCATTTACCAGCTTTGCAATTACTTTCTTCAAAGCTGCTTCTGCATCGAGAATACAGCATGGCTTGTGGGTATTGATCCTTAATCACCCCGCAGAGCTCAGTTTCAAGAGCTACGGCAGCATCTGAAGAATTGCCTACAAGAGTTATAATAATAGGGTAAACCCGTTCGTTGTCAGGTAACAGTCGGCTAAACCACTTACTTTCTGGGGTGGCTATCCACTTCCGTACATTGCGTACCGTGCCCTCGGATACATCTGAGGCCGCCAAAATGGTAATTCGGTCGTCATATTCAATCTTAACTGTAGGTTCGGTTGTCGTAGTATTGACGGCGACACAGGTTAAGCCTCTTCCGATGGCGGCCTGACGGTACTCTTCGGACCCGCTGTCTTGGGCTAGTCTGCAAAGAGTTTTATCAGACCAGTTCGTAAAGTGGCCATCAGCTAAAAGGAAAGAGGCCCAAAAAAGAGAAAATACAGTCAGAGTAATTCGCAGCATAAATCCACCTATAGACATAAATTTCAGTTGTTATTGTTTCAAAATATTCATGTTTGACCCCATCAAAAAATATCCGCCACTCTCTCTATTCTGATTACGCCACTGGCATGATGCCCCGTATCGTAACACGCTGCATTTGCAGTCGCCTGTGTAGTCTCTGGTTTTATTGCTACAGATTAACCCTCTTGATTTAGCCTTGGCAAAGGCCACTTTATTGTCTAAGCTGCAGCATCATCAATATAAAGATTGCAACGAGATACATTTATGACCGGAATTATTTGGGGTTTGCTAGCGGCCGTGTTTATTGGTGTGTCTGATGCGGTAGCCCGATCCACTACTCAAAAAGTGTCGATTAGCATTTTGATCTTAGCGGTGATGAGCCTGTCTACCGTGGGTTTAAGCGTGTTATTTACCTTTACCGACGACTGGCCCCGCTGGCATGCCTACGCTTGGGCCGTATCAGCCGCGTCTGGGGCACTTAACATTGCTGCTCTAATGTTTTTATACAAAGCTCTTGAGCGTGGCCCTGTGTCGGTTGCTTCCCCAGCAGCATCAAGTTTTACGGTGATGTTGGTGGCTATGAATGCGTTCGCGGGCCAACCTTTTAGCTTGGCTCAGGGGCTGGCTATTGCACTGGTTTTTGGTGGTGTAATTATGTTATCTCGGCCTTCCAAAAACCCATCCAGCGAGCCAGACTACGACGCAGCCTGGCTGCGCACTACCGCTTTGTTAGGCCTAGCGACGGCATTTACTGTGTCTCTACGCATGTTTTTTGCCCAAGAAGCCAGCGCCGAACTAGGCCCCATGCCTGCGTTATATTTAAATCGCATGTTTGCCCTCATCTGCGTGCTAATGCTGGTGGCTTGGCAGCTACAAAAGGGCCAAAAACTCAACACACCTAAAGGCAAAATGGCGGCATTGGTATCTGCCCAAGCCATCTTAGAAGTCGCTGCGCTTTGGGCTTTTCTTATGGGATCTCAGGGTGATGGCCGTATTGCGGCGAGCATTGGTTTTGCCGCTTTTGCCGCCATTACAACGATTACCGCTTGGTTGTGGCTGGGCGAAAAAGTGGCTCCTCAACGTTGGTTTTGGATCGCGGTTATTGGTTTAGGAATTATGTTAGCCAGCTCATAAACATTAATACACGATACTATCGCATTTAAACAAGGTGACGCAGAGTCTGCTTATAGAAGTGGGAGAATGGTGCACTACGACAGTCTGGATTCCTGCAGAAGGAATCAAAGCCCACTAAATACGTGCATCTCCATCAATTGTTCTTGTGGGGTGTACAGCCCTTTTTAGTCTACGTGGCTATCACACAACAAATATATAACAGTCTTAATACAATAGAATAGCTAGGGAGTTTATGTGTTGATTTAACCGAATCAGCCAATCAAAGTACCCACCTAAAGTGAAACAGGCTAAATATGGTTTACAGTGTGGAACACCTAATCTTTTATACTGCACATGAATAATAATGTAGGCACGCCCTATGGCTCTGCACTCCCCTAAGTAGTATTAGTGCTGCGTTTGACTTCCTTTAACGTAATATGGATCATTCATAGTGATCCCATAGGACGCTTTAAGCGGCTTACGTTGGATGCTGCAAAGAGGCTTTTGAGTGTGTCACAAGTCACACTCAAATTTAGGCTATAAAACTAGCATCATGGTTAAAGACTCAAAAGTATTATTTTAGTATTATATAAAGCTAATGTAATTTATAAGAGAAAATGATGTTCAAATTCAAAACAATAACTCTTTATGTCGCCATCTTTGGGCTTGGCGCGCTGACAATGTGGTTTGCTCCACATATGTTAAATGGAAGCGAAAATTATGCAGAGCAGATGAAGGCCCATCACGGATCAAGTGAAGAGGGTCCAATCAACCACTCCCACGATGAGGTGAACATGCCGGGTCTTCAGGGGAAGGATACGACGGAAAACGAGGTAAATGATTTAACGACAATATTCAAGAACCATAAACAAATCACTCGAACAGTTCAAAATATATCTAATGGGATAACCACTACCACCGAAACAACAGATGAAAAATTACGTGATGCTGTAGTGAGCCATGTTGTCGCTATGGTCGCTAGGTTAGAAGAGAAGCGAGACCCTAAAATAATCATTCAAAGTCCAACACTGGATAAATTGTTTGCACAAAGTGATGCCATAAAAACAAATATTACTATGACTGAACTTGGCATTGTAGTTACTCAAACATCAACTAACCCAAGTGTTGTTAAAGCCCTTCAAACACATGCTGGTGAGGTGAGTGATATGGCAAGACGTGGTATGGAAGCAGTTCATGAGCGGATGTTAAATTAGGCCTTGCAGCAGCTAACCTGACAACAAGTTATCTCTATTCAATCTTTTGTAACCACTTATGCAATACAGGAAGCGGGTAGTCGATCCCATAGTTTTGGCCGACACTGGATGGCACCAGCCTCCAGTTGGATCAACAATGTCTGAGGGACATTCAAAAGCCCCAAGTTTGTCACGGATGCTATGTCTAAAAGAATGGATTACAGAGCCGCCATCAACATATTTCTTCATTCACTTGTTCAAAGCAGCACTAGCTGAATTTGCGTAGCACTTAACGTCATTGGTGTATCTAGGAAAGAGGTGCTCTTCTCTACTTCTCTATTTTGGAGGTGCAGTGCTGTCACGAATGACCAGTGACACTGGCAGTATTACGTTGTGATCGTGGCTATCCCCATCTGGTGATTCAATTCGCTGCATCAACATGGATGCAGCGGTCTCACCAAGAAACAGCCTGTCTTGCCGTATAGATGTAAGTGGTGGAATGTATTGTTCTGCAAAATCAATGTCATCAAAGCCCATCACAGAAACATCGTAAGGCACTTTGTAATCATGGCGAGACAGTTCGGCAATGAATCCTAGCGCGAGTTGATCCGATGCGCAAAACACTGCAGTAGGGCGCTCATTTAACACGATCCAAGCCTTTGCTGCGATACAACCTGCGGCCAGTGAAAAATCTCCACTGATGATCCATTCAGGCTTTAATCCGAGCTTAAGAGCCCCTATTTCAGAAACAAATGCATCTTTACGAGCCTTTGCAAGGACATTGTTTTTAGGGCCAGTGACATGAGCGATTTTACGATGGCCCAGGCTATATAAGTGCTTAACAGCTTCGCGTGTACCTTCCTCGTTTTCACTGCGTACAGATGGGAAATTTGCGCCCTCGATCCACTCACAGGCGAACAAAATGAGTTTAGCCTTTGAGGCTTTTTCCAATGATTTGACCACCTCAGCATCCAACCCACCATCAAGGATTATCATGCCGTCAGCACGAGCATCATCAAGGTAATCAATGAGTAGCTCACCGCTGCTATGCACTTGACTAGTGCTGGCGATTAACATGGAGTATCCCTTGCTTGAAAGATACCGAGAAATGCCTTCAAGGATGCTTGAAAAGAATGGGTTAGCCAAATCTGGCAGCAAAACTAATATTGAATGCGCACGCCGTGTTCGAAGGTTTCTCGCTGCCCGATTAATGCGATAGCCAGTTAATTTTACTGCGTCGGAAACCCGAGCCTTGGTTGCTTTAGATACAATATCAGGATTAGACAAGGTACGTGAGACTGTTGCCGTTGAAACTCCTGCAGTACGTGCAACATCTTGAATCGTTGAAGTTTTCAGTGTGGTAGGCCTTACATATAGTGTAGCTAATGTTGAGTATGCTCTGATTGTAATCGTTTACATAAACACTTGACAAGGCTAGTGTTGATAAAGTTTAATGTAATCGATTGCATTTTAAGGTGATCAGAAAAATAACTGGCGTAAAGCCGCATTTTTGGAGTATAAACTCATGTCTAAAATATTGAAATCGCTACTAGTTGGTAGTGCGCTTGCAGCCGCGCCTGCGTCCCAAGCAATTGAATTGGAAGTAACTCATTGGTGGACTTCTGGAGGCGAAGCTGCAGCTGTTTCTAAGTTTGCTGATGCATGGAATGCCACAGGCAATACATGGGTCGACGGCGCCATCGCCGGCTCTGGTGGCACAGCTCGCCCAATCATTATATCGCGTATTCTTGGCGGTGACCCTATGGCAGCGACACAGCTGAATCATGGTCGTCAAGCTGAAGAGTTGATTGAAGCTGGATTGTTGTTGGACTTAACTGACGTAGCAGAAGCTGGAGATTGGGCGAACATCGTTAACCCAAAAGCATTATTAGATTCTTGTACGTTAGATGGAAAAGTTTTCTGCGTTCCTATCAACATTCACTCTGCACAGTGGTTATGGTTATCTCATGCCGCATATGAAAATGCAGGCCTTAATATTCCAAATGATTGGAACGAATTTGTAGCCTCTGCAGGCGGGCTTCAAGCAGCTGGCACGTTGCCATTAGCGATGGGCCAGCAAGGCTGGCAACAAAACTTGGCGTTTGGCGCAATCACCATTGCAGTTGCTGGCACAGAAGCTTGGCGAGAAGTGACAGTCAACAAGAACGCTGAAGTGGCAATGGGCCCAGAATATAAGGCTGTATTTGAAGCTATGGTTAATGCACGTGAGCTTGCATCTGAGTCTAATGTTCAAGACTGGAATCAAGCCACTAACATGGTGATCACTGGCGCTGCTGGTGCACAGTTGATGGGTGACTGGGCGCAAGGTGAGTTTGCTGCCGCAGGTCAGGTTGAAGGCGTTGATTATTCCTGTCTACCAGGTCTAGGTTTGAATGCCATACTGGATACAGGTGGCGATGCTTTCTACTTCCCAGTCAACGACGATCCAGAAATTACAGCTGCTCAAAAAGAACTAGCCGCGTTGCTAATTTCACCGGAAGTTCAGGTATCATTCAACCTTGCTAAAGGCTCGCTACCTGTGCGTGGTGACATTGATATGTCATCTGCAAATGGTTGTATGCAAAAGGGTCTAGAAATCTTGGCCGGCGGTAATATTCTACCTTCAGGTGACCAATCTTTGTCTGCTGATACGCAGACACAAATTGAAGACTTGATGGCGCAGTTCTGGTCTGGTGATATGTCTGCTGCCGATGCGCAGGTAGACTATGCTCAGCTAATCAAAAAAGCTGACTAAGTTGCTCTCTGGCCCAGTGGCGTAGCTGCTGGGCCAGCCCTATTTCTCATATTTATAGCTGGAGCCTATAGGATGACCGTGATTACGGATACCCTCATCAAGCCTGTCACACGACCTCGTCGTTTGTTTAAGAATTTGATGGCTAAGCTTGCTTCGATCCCAATGATTCTAACAGCACTTGTTGTTTTTGTGGGAGGCACAGCGTGGACGGTTGTATATTCTTTTACCGGTTCGCGGATGCTGCCCAAAACCAAATGGGTTGGACTTGATCAGTACGAGCGCCTTTGGGATTCTGATCGTTGGATCATCTCGATTACTAACCTTGGGGTTTATGGCGTGTGTTCCTTGGTGCTGACATTAGTGATTGGTTTCAGCCTTGCGGCCTGCCTTGATCGAAAGATTCGATTCGAAAGTGCCTTTCGATCCATTTTTTTGTACCCCTTTGCGCTTTCCTTTGTAGTAACAGGTTTAGCGTGGCAGTGGATTTTAAACCCTGACTTTGGTCTCCAAAGTGTGGTGCGTGGCTGGGGGTGGGAAAGCTTTGCATTCAACCCGCTCAATGACGCCAATACAGTTATTTATGGCCTTTTAATTGCTGGTCTATGGCAGGGGACTGGGCTAATCATGTGTATCATGTTGGCTGGTCTTCGTGGCATTGACGAAGATATTTGGAAGGCAACGCGTGTTGATGGAATTGGTACAATAAAAACCTACCTTGTGGTTATCATACCGATGATGCGGCCTGTATTTATTACCGCACTTGTGCTGATTGCAGCAGGTATCATTAAACTTTACGATTTGGTCGTTGCACAAACTGGTGGAGGCCCAGGTCTTGCCTCGGAAGTGCCCGCTAAATATGTCATAGAGTACATGTTTCGTGCTCAAAACTTAGGCCAAGGTTTCGCGGCTTCTACTATGATGTTGTGCTCTGTTGTGATCGTCCTGATCCCGTGGGCTTACCTAGAATTTGGAGGCCGTAAACGTGGCTAATATAACAACAAGTTTGCTAGATGGACCTCGTGGGCCAAAGCCTAAAAAGGCCTTTTCACGTGCCAATATTATCCTTTATGGCACGTTAATTATGGTCTCTATGTACTACCTTCTTCCGCTGTATGTGATGATCATGACTTCCTTAAAAGGCATGCCAGAAATCCGTATGGGCAACGTGTTTGGGCCTCCTATGGAGATCACCTTTCAGCCTTGGATTAAGGCGTGGTCAGAGGCTTGCACAGGGATTAATTGTGATGGGTTATCACGTGGTTTTGGTAATTCTGTACGCATCCTAATTCCATCTGTTTTACTGTCGATTACTATCGCTTCAATCAATGGCTATGCGCTGTCTAATTGGAAGTTCAAAGGCTCTGAAGTTTTTTTTAGCATTCTAATCATAGGCGCCTTTATACCCTACCAAACAATGCTATATCCAATTGTGATATTGCTTCGAGAGCTAGGGTTGATGGGATCTATTGGTGGTCTGGTTTTGGTACATACAATTTTTGGTATGCCAATACTTACGCTGCTGTTTCGAAATTATTTTGCATCTATACCTCAAGAGCTGTTTAAGGCAGCTAGAGTAGATGGGGCAGGGTTCTGGCAGATTTATTTTCAGATAATGATCCCTATGGCACTACCGATTTTCGTGGTTGCTATCATTTTGCAGGTCACAGGTATCTGGAATGACTTCCTGTTTGGGGTTATCTATACCAAACCTGAGACCTATCCGATGACAGTGCAGCTCAATAATATCGTGAACTCGGTCCAAGGGATTAAAGAATACAACGTCAATATGGCAGCAACTTTGCTGACTGGTTTGGTCCCTCTTATTATTTATTTTGCCTCTGGCAAACTCTTTGTCCGCGGCATTGCCGCTGGCGCAGTCAAAGGCTAAATTACTCATGAATAACTCTGTAGAAATAAAAAATTTAGATTTAAATTTTGGTGCTGTAAAGGTACTTAAACAACTAAACCTAGACATTGTAGAAGGTGAGTTTATTGTCTTGTTGGGTTCGTCAGGATGTGGTAAATCTACTCTTTTGAACTGCATTGCCGGGCTGTTGGATGTGACCGATGGCCAAATATTCATCAAAGGCAAAAACGTTACATGGGCGGAACCGTCTGATCGTGGTATCGGCATGGTGTTCCAATCATACGCGCTCTATCCGCAGATGACCGTACGCGGGAACCTGAGCTTTGGACTAAAGAATGCCAAGGTTCCAAAGCCTGAAATCGCAAAACGCATAGCGTGGGCTGCCGAAGTGCTGCAGATTGAATCGCTTCTAGATCGTAAGCCTGGAGCATTGTCAGGCGGACAACGCCAGCGAGTGGCTATTGGCCGGGCGTTAGTGCGCGACGTAGACGTGTTCTTGTTTGATGAACCCTTGTCCAACCTTGATGCAAAACTACGTACTGACCTTCGGGTTGAATTGAAGCGCCTACACCATAAACTTAAAAATACAATGATCTATGTAACCCATGATCAGGTCGAAGCCATGACGCTAGCCGACCGAATTTCAATTATGAAGGATGGTTTGATCGAACAGTTGGACACGCCTGAAGTTATTTACGCCAAACCATGCAACAAATATGTTGCAGATTTTATCGGTTCACCTGCAATGAACCTCTTCAACGGACAGATGAGTGGTACAACATTCTCTTGTGACGGGTTTGAAGTGGACGTCACAGGCTACGAATTTGACAATAACGGCAAGCATGATGGGCCAGTATGGCTTGGTATCCGACCTGAACATATGCTTACAGGTGCTGCTGCACAAAATGCGTCTTTTAGTAGTTCCATCGTGGTTGATATTGTTGAACCCATGGGCTCTGATACTTTAGTTTGGGTTAGTTTTGCTGGGCAATCTGTGCGCGTGAGAACTGAAGGTCTAGCTGTCCTTAAATCAGGTGACACACTTAAAATCGGTTTTGATGCAGCTCGAATACACTTATTTGATGCGAACTCTGAAGTTCGTCTCTAATTTAACTGGAAAAATTATGACTTTATCTATTCAACTTTACTCAATGCGTGATTATGACGATCAAATCGCCTTATTGGATGAATTGTCTGCTATTGGAATGACACAAGTCGAAGGTTACGGCGGAGTTTATGGCGACCCTAAGGCGTACCGTGCAGCGATGGATGCCAATGGTATTTCTATGCCGTCGGGACATATGGGATTGAATGACATCGAGGATGACTTTGACGCCACATTGGACATCGCTAAAATATTAGGCATAGGCTTTATTATAGCGCCTTACCTAGAAGAAAACGATCGCCCTGACACTAGTGTTGGATATGCTAAGCTGGCACACCGTTTAAATGCAGCAGCCAAAAAATACGCTAAGCATGGCATATCATTTGGCTGGCATAACCACGATTTTGAATTTGTGACTCTTGCAGATAGCGGTATTCCCATGGATATTATTTTAGAACAAGCCCCTGATATTAAATGGGAGGCTGATCTAGCTTGGGTTGCGCGCGGAGCAAGTGATCCTTTGGAATATATTCAACGCTATGGAAACCGTTTGGCTGCGATCCATGTTAAAGACATTGCCCCTGTGGGCCAAAATTTAGCCGAGGATGGCTGGGCTGATTTGGGTGCTGGTACCTTGGATTGGACTGCACTTTTGCAAGCCTGTCGCACCCAATCTAAACATTTAATCTATGCACTGGAACACGATAAACCTAACGATCCAGTAGGTTATGCTACTCGTTCGGCTGCGGCCTTCCAAAAATTATGGGATAACACACATGACTAGGCTATTAGGTGTTGGCATTATTGGATGTGGGAACATTTCGGCAGCTTATTTACAGCTAGCACCAATGTTCAAAGGTTATAAAATTTTATCTGTGGCAGACATCAACATGGATAATGCAACTGCGCGAGCCAAAGAGTTCGGTGTACGTGCTGAGACAGTTGAGCAGCTATTGCAGGCCAATGACATTGATCTGGTGATTAATTTGACAATACCTGCCGCTCACGTAGAGGTTTCCCGTAAGATTTTGGAGGTGGGTAAACACGTTTATTCTGAAAAACCGTTCGTGCTTAGCCTTGCTGAAGCACAAGAATTAGGCGCCGTTGCCAAAGCCAACAATGTGCGTATTGGCTCTGCTCCTGATACGTTTATGGGGGCTAGTCATCAGCTTGCACGAAACCTTGTTGATAATGGTGTGATTGGAGATATTACCTCGGGTACGGCTGTGGTGATGTCACCAGGAATGGAGGGTTGGCACCCTAATCCCGACTTTTTCTTCCTTAATGGAGGTGGTCCAATCCTTGATCTTGGGCCCTATTACATCTGCACCCTAGTGCAGATTCTTGGGCCTGTAAAGAAGGTTACAAGCTTTACAAATTCAGCGAGCATGAAACGTACCATCAGCAATGGCCCGCGCAACGGTGAGATAATTCCGGTTGAAACACCCACCACTATTCACTCACTCCTGTGCTTTGAAAACGGTGCAATTATTACATTACTTGCCAGTTGGGATGTTTGGGCAACTACTCACCCAATTATGGAACTCTATGGTTCTAAAGGGACGATGAACGTGCCTGATCCAAACTTCTTTGGTGGGTCAGTGACGGTAACCGAGCGATCCAATGACCCAGTCGAAAAAACATGGGATCACCCCTTTGCCATTCCAAATTTTGAAGAAACTAAAGCGAATTATCGTGGAGCTGGTTTGGCTGACATGGCGTTATCAATCAGTGCGAATATCCCCCATCGTTGCAATGAAGCATTTGCCACTCACGTTGTCGAAGTGATGACGGCCATTATAGAAGCTGGCGAAACGCAAGAAGTAATGACAATGACAACAACCTGTGAACGCCCAGATGCTTTGAATCCAGATCAAGCAAGAGCTTTACTCGTGTAATCGATACAGACGGAGAATAAAATGAGTAGTTTAATTAAAGGTCCTGCATTATTTTTGGCCCAGTTTGTAAGTGACGAAGCGCCATTTAATACTCTGGCTACTATTGTGGAATGGGCAGCAGATTTAGGCTACAAAGGTGTACAAATACCAACGTGGGATACACGCTTGTTTAACTTGGATGCAGCAGCCAGCAGCCAGAGTTATTGCGATGAGATTATAGCCGTTTGTGCTTCACATGGAGTAACAATCACTGAGCTTTCTGTGCACTTACAAAGTCAACTGGTGGCTGTTCACCCAGCTTACGACACTGCATTTGATGCATTTTCGCCCAAACATTTACATGGTAAACCTGCAGATCGCCAAGTTTGGGCAGTGGACCAAGTGATTAAAGCTGCTAGTGCATCACAAAAATTTGGATTGACATGCGCTGTAGGTTTTACTGGATCCTTGGCCTTCCCTTATGTTTATCCATGGCCACAGAGGCCTGCCGGGTTGGTCGAAGAAGCGTTTAGCGAATTGGCACGTCGGTGGAAGCCCATTTTGGATGTTTATGATGCAGCAGGTGTTGATTTGGCTTTCGAAATACACCCTGGTGAAGATGTCTTTGATGGCACAACTTTTGATCGCTTTCTTGGGGCTTTGGATAATCACCCGCGCTGCAAGATCCTTTATGATCCGTCACACTTTTTATTGCAACAGATGGACTACCTAGCCTTCATCGACATTTATCATGAGCGAATTAGCGCCTTTCATGTCAAGGATGCGGAATTTAATCCAACAGGCCGACAAGGTGTTTATTCTGGCTATTCAGATTGGACTGATCGAGCGGCTCGCTTTCGATCCCTTGGCGATGGGCAGGTGGATTTTATTAGTATTTTTTCAAAGCTTGCTCAGTATGGGTTTCAGGGATGGGCAGTGCTGGAATGGGAATGTTGTTTGAAGCATCCTGAACAAGGTGCTGCAGAAGGTGTGCCATTCATAATTGATCATATTATTCGTCCTACGGATAAGGCTTTTGATGATTTTGCAGGTGGGGCAACAGACAAAGCGGCGCTGCGCAAAATGATGGGTTTCTAACATGACTCCTCTTAAGCTGGGTATGGTAGGCGGTGGCCAAGGTGCGTTTATTGGTGGTGTGCATCGTATGGCTGCAAGGCTTGATGGGTGTTATGAACTTGTTGCAGGGTCTTTTGCATCAGATTCTGTGCGTGCTCATGCTTTTGCTGATGAGCTAGGTATCGATGCGGATCGATCTTATGATAATTACACTCAGATGGCGAAGATAGAGTCAGCTAGGCCAGATGGTATAGACGTGGTGTCTATTGTTACTCCAAATCACCTGCATGGGCCCATAGCGGAGGCCTTCTTAGCTCAAAATATTCATGTAATATGTGACAAGCCGATGACAGCCACTCTAAATCAGGCCGAAAGCCTTGTGGCTGCTGATTCTGCGTCCACAGCATCGCTCTTTGTGACGCATAACTACACAGGTTATCCAATGATTCGTCAAGCTCAGCAAATGGTGACTGAGGGCGTGTTGGGCGATATTCAGATTGTAGAAGCTAATTACTTACAGGACTGGCTTAGTAAAGCTCCAAAACCTAACAATAAGCAGGCTGTATGGCGGTCTGATCCCTACCAATCTGGAGGGGGTGCGATTGGTGATATTGGCACGCATGCATATAACCTTGTGTGTTTTGTGACAGGCCTTCGTACAAATACATTGAACGCTACATTGCACACTCATGTTGAAGGGCGCCTAGTAGATGATGACGCCCGCGTTACCTTGCACTTTGATGGTGGTGCGCGTGGACATATTTGGGTAAGCCAAGTGGCTATTGGAAACGCAAATAATCTAACACTGGCTGTTTATGGCACCAAAGGATCGATCAGATGGTCTCAAGAAGACCCTAACAACCTTTGGTACACTAAATTAGGTGAACCACCAGCAATGTATACTCGTGGTGGCGGTTCAGCATACTCGGCAGCTGCTGCAGTTACGCGTATTCCCGCTGGCCACCCAGAAGGATACTTGGAGGCTTTTGCGACGCTTTATAAAGAGGTAGCGCAAGTTATTGTGGCCAGTGGAGAAACTACCCACCAAAATACAGTGATTGGTGCCAAGCAAGGGCTTGATGGTGTGCGATTTGTTGATGCTTGCCAGAGATCATCAAAATCAGACGCAGCCTGGGTTGCTCTATAGTCCGTTGTTAGATTGCATCCAAATATGGGGTGCTAATGGGCCAGTTCTGGAAGCAATCTAACAAACCAGGACTTTTCTTAATATCACACCTTCAAGGCTTTGTGCTTTAGAAAAATGGGTGCGTATCAGCGCTTGGGTTTTAACGAATTTCTTCAATACTGTACTTCTTAGTCCTTATTAAAGGCATGATAAGGGCATAGCCTTGCATCTGCAGCTGCACCAGGTCGGTTGGTGCCGATGGCACCAAGGTAACGAAGTCATAGAGATCGTCTGGTTGGTAGCTATAATCGCGAGCCGCTAGGCTACAAGCACGGAACTCTACACCAAGGGCATGATAGTATTTCATACGTTCTACAGATTCTCGGTATTTTTCGTAATTGTGTTTAGCTAAGGTGACAATTTCGGTGCCATGAATCATAACCACCACATCCATCATTTCTGGGGCCATATTGTAAGGCTCTTCATACAGAGGACTGATCGTTGAACGCACCCAGTAGAGTGCTGAGGCAATATGTTGTGGGTCTTCAAAAAAGAAATCGAATACGACTTTTGGCTCTTCGTATTCTGGGGTGATGACCTGGGCGGCGTGACTAACAGTCGGACCAACCATTAGGCTTATAATTAACACTAAAGAGCTGTATAGGTTAGGCATCGTGGTTACCTCGACTTTTTCTTAATATGAGTTGCCATCGTACTCTCATTTTAAATTAAGTGTTTTATCTTAGTGGGTAAAACGGTAATTCTGTATGCTTTCTAAGCGGAAACATTTAAATGAAAAGTGCGCTTCATCAACATTTAACTGACTTACCCGAGCGTCTAACAGGCCCATCAGCATGGCTTGGCAAAGATATGGCACGCAACACCGAGTCTTGGTTATACCGCCTTACCACAGAAGATATTGTTGATTTGGAAAAAGCAGCTAACTCCTTTTTGAGCCTTGGCATTGAGGTTGGTGAAATCACTAAAGAGACCTTTCCACTGACAACATTTCTGCCACATATTGATAGTTTAAGCAAAACACTCTTAAAAGGTGTTGGTGTGGAAGTTTTACATGGTTTGAACATCTCAAATTACTCCAAAAAATTTACAGCGACTATTTTCTGTGGGTTAGGTTCACACTTAGGAAGTGCACGTTCGCAAAATTCTGATGGTCATATTTTAGGGCATGTCCGTGACGTTGGCGCAGACGCAAATGATCTGAACAGTCGTATTTACCAAACCTGTGATCGTCAAACATTCCATACAGATAGTGCCGATGTGGTTGGCCTAATGTGTATCAGGGCAGCAAAAGAAGGTGGGCGTTCTTTATTGGTGAGTGCTGAAACGATTTATAACCGCATGAAAGCAGAACGCCCAGACTTATTGGAAAAACTGTTTGATCCTATAGCAACAGACCGTCGAGGTGAAATTCCTGAAGGTGAAAAACCATTCATGGAAATACCCATTTTAAGTTGGAATCAAGGCTATCTTACTGTCTTCTATCAAAGGCAGTACATTGAAAGTGCACAACGATTTAGCGAAGCTATGGAACTAACCCCTAAACATATTGAAGCACTAGATATGTTTGATGCCTTGGCAAACAGCCCCGACCTTTATTTGAGCATGCAGCTGGAACCAGGAGATATGCAATGGGTATATAACCATTCTCAGCTTCATGATCGCACGGGGTTTTTAGACTGGCCTGACCCAACAAAAAAACGCCATTTAATGCGCTTGTGGCTGTCCATTAGTGGTGATCGCCCATTACCAGAATGTTACAAGGAACGTTATGGGTCAATTGAAATTGGCAATCGAGGGGGCATCATCACCAAAGAAACTAACCTATATGCGCCGTTAGACTAGCGACTTAGATTAAATAGTTCGATCGCTCATTCAAGGCTCGCCCTTTCTTCTTTTTTTGCCCCTATAGGTCGCAACCTTTAACTCACCTGTTATGTCGTCATACCACCAATGCGTAATCATCAAGGCATGAACGTTACTTTTCTCAGTAGGCGCATTGAATAGTGCAATAATACGCTTTTTATGCACACCTCTGGACAAGTCTTCATAGTCAGGCATTGCGTAGGCATCATGAAGCGCCTGGAAGAACATACCGTCTAACTCTTTGTCTACTCCATGAGCCATCCTCAAAATCAGCATTGGATGCAGCTGACTA
>Ga0307488_10002326_pt1 | contig 16121 bp, 10 predicted proteins | sample SB02metaG_FD_202248 | JGI IMG/M metagenome (GOLD analysis project Ga0307488, IMG submission 202248) | Sea-ice brine microbial communities from Beaufort Sea near Barrow, Alaska, United States - SB 0.2 | ecosystem: Environmental > Aquatic > Marine > Coastal | place: USA: Alaska | collected... | reverse complement strand
CAAGGCTTGCCGTCGCAGAAACGAAAAGGAGACCCAACAAAACTCGGCGCGGACGGCGCGATGGCGCAGGAAAGGCACGACGTGAGCGTCGTGGAGCGCCGAACCCTACGCCGGCTCCTGCCCTCCGCTTTTTCCGTTTTGCGAAACTTTTTCGCAAACCATGAACTCCAGGAACCCACGTTCAAGGAGGTTGTTATTTTGTACCGCATGGCCAAGCCCACCGAGGGTTGCAAGCCCGGGCCGGGCGGCGCCGGGGCGCTTGTTTTGAAATCCTTCCGCGACATCCCGATGGCGGACATGGAGATGATTTTCCCTGAAATAAACATCCGGGTTCGGTTCAGGGACATGCTGATCAACGTGAGTCTGGCGGTGGTGGCGCTTGTTACGTTCGCGTGGACCCTGCTCACGGGCGTGGAGTGGACCAAGGAAATCATAACCCTAATCACCGTGCTTTTCGGGAAGGTGGCGCAGAGCGCCGCGGCGCTGATGGCGGCGCAGACGCGCTACGCCGGCGCCATGGCGCGGGCGATTCAAAGCAAAAGCGACAACTCGCAGGTGGGTATGTTGATGCACCTCATGGCCTCGATGGAGGACCAGGAGTGCAAAGAAATGATCTTGGCGTTCTGCGTGCTGTCCGGGAACGGCAAGAGCATGACGTTAAAGGAAATCGACACGAAGTGCGAGACGCTTCTTTGGAAGAGGTTCGGGTTGCGGGTTGATTTCGACGTGGAGGGCGCAGTGGTGAAGCTTTTGCGGGAAGGCCTTGTGGAGCAACGCGCGGGGGTTTTGTACACGGCGACGCCGCTTCCACAGGCGCTGCAGCGCCTGGACACGAAGTGGGACAACCTGTTCACGTACACGGACGACGGCGGTGCCGCGAAAGGCGCGGAGCTGGTCATGCGCGAAGGCGACGCGCGGAAAACGCGGTTCCAAACCGTGGAGCAGTCACTAAGCGAGACGCTCGCCAAAACCGACGCCGAGCGCGCGGCGGTGGTGGGCAAGCTCAAGGCGCAGCAGGACGAAATCGCGGAAAAAATCAAAACGCTGGAGGGAGCCATGGGGAGCTATAAATGGCGCACGGGGTGATGTGGTGTGACTTCGGGTCAACTCGTGGTTCGTCAGCGTGAGAGATTTCAAATTCTAGAAATTATTAAGCGTCGTCGTCCGCGTCGTCGTCGTCGTCATCCCCTTCCTCCTCGTCATCCTCGCCTTCCCCGTCATCCGGATCCCCCGGTTTGGATTCGGCCGCTTTTCGTTTTTTGTCCTCCCTCTCGCTTCTCTGCGCCGTTTTCGCCGCGGCGTTCTTTTTGAAACCTGCGAGGGCGAGGAGAGGCGTGGTTCGTCAGCGCTTTTTTTTTTTGCACTGTTTTAAAAACTCGGTAGGCGGAGTGGGCACACCGGAAAAAATGATGCGAGATGCGTGTCAGTGCGTCGTACCTTCCAGCGACTGCTTCAGCGGTTCCGTGAACTCGCCGAACTCCAGCTCTTCTATCGCCCTGAACACGTCGTCCACGCTTATTGTCTGCCTCTTCCCGTCGCGGCAGATGTCGTTCGCGGTGGCGGTGAGGTAATGGATGAAGATCTTCGCGGACTCGTTGAACGCCCCGAGCGCTTCCTTCTGTACGTTCCCTTCCTGCGTCTTACCCTTGGCGTCAGGGCCGAGGCCAGCCATGAGCTCATTCAGCTTGTGCTTGACAAGCCGTTTGATGTGCGCCGCGGGGAGGGTGTCGTCGGACATCGGAAACGGCTCGGAGCGACGAGCGCGGAGCGATGTGTTCCAGGCTCTGAGCAAAGACGAATCCCAGGACGAGTGGAATTTTGATCCCGCGGTCGAGATGTTTGAAAAACGAAGGCACTCGAAACCCGCGAAGAACTCGCGGCGGAGTACCTAGGTCTCCGGGCGACGCGCGGCACCTCAGAACGCGAACGCGCATACCCACGTGCGAGCGTGTGTTCGAGAACTCGAAGCATCGTCTCGAGGGGCTCCTCGACGCCGTGAGGTTCGCGTGGTCTTTTGCTCTTTGGGGCGAATTTGCCGAGAAAAGCCGTTGGTGAAGCAACGATTGTTACAGACGCGAGCGCTCCTCGCAGCTTCCTTTCACCACTCAGATGGCGCACAGACTCGAGGGACCGAGGAGACCGCACACGATGTCTCGTGTCTCCACGCGTACCCTCGCGTTGGTGCTTTCGCTGGGTGTGTTGACGTCCGGCGTTCACGCGCAGACCAAGCCCGCTGACGCGGTCGGGACCAACGCACTTGACGCGTACCCCATCAGCACCGCGGATTGGAGCGCCGTTCTCGCAGCCCCGGTGGCGACCGTCGTCGCGGTCACCACCGCCGGGTCATGCGTGTGCGACCTCACCGAAGGCGCCTGCGACGGCAACTGCTGCTGTGATACAGACTGCTCGGTACGTTCTTTTCCGCGGCGTCGCGTCGACCATCGAGTCGTTTCGTATCTGATTTAAATGTCCTCTCGATTGCACGCTCACCCTTCTCCGCCCGCCCTGTATCCCCCACGCCTCATCGCAGGCCACCGAGAAATCGCTGTTCACCGCACGCTCGGATGACACCACGCTCACGGTGTGCCTGGACGAAGGTCCCGCTCCGCCTTCCCTGGATTACTGCGTCCCGGCCAGCGCGGTGTCCAGCGTGAACCTCGAGTCGAGCAGCACGTTGAGCATCGTGACGAACAACCAGGCGTCCATGTCCTTCCTCTCGCAACAGCTGTGCATCGTGGACAGCAACAGCGCTGAGCTGGGAAAGTATTTCACGAACCCAGGGTTCGCCACCACGGATGCTCTCGCCACGGCTCGGTCGAGGGAGATTGGCAAGTTCTTCATCCCCGACCCCACCGCGGTCGCGGCGGCGGCGGCCGCGAAAGCCGCCGCCGACGCGTCGAGCCCATACCGCGTCAACGACACGATCGCCGCTACGGGTGCGCCCGGGAACGTGTTCACGCTTCCCGGGAAGACCTTTTCCGGGGCTTGCGGGTACACCAACGTGGTTGGGTTCGGCTTGAATTTACCCTCGGCGATTGACGAAGACGCGGCAGAGTGCGACGTTAACCTCGCGAACGTCGCCAGCGCGTGCGTCGCGTCGACGTTGAACTCCGCAAACCTGATCAACTCCCTTCGAATCGCAAACACCAAAGGAAGTGCGCCGACGTTACTGGTACCCACGGTGAGCTCCATGAAGTACCGCTCGCGCGTGGGCGGGAACGAGCAGGTGTTGACGGCGGTTGCCGGCACCACGTCCCCGGCGGCGGTTTGGGACGACACTAACAAAATTTGCACCTTCGCAGTCGCGGAAGCGCACTTCACCATCACGCACGACGGCTCGGGAACTATCTCCGCGGTGAGCGCCGATCTCGTGTACGTCGACGCGTTATTACCTGGCGGCGTGCAGGATGTCGCGAACATCGCCGCCGGCGTGGATGCATCTGCCGCCCCCAACTCGCTGCGACAAAAGTTCTCCGTGGAGTTTGTCAAATCCGGCGTCGCCGCGGTTCCCAAAAGCGGAGCCCCGGGCTACATCGTGGGCGCGCCGTTGATGGCAGGTACCGTGGCCACGGACCCGTCCGTGACGAGCTCCAAAACAGCGGTGGCGCGCCTCACGGACGGGCTCCCTATTCCCGGCGCCGGCCTGGACGGCCACTGCGGCACCAACTACAACTCCGCCGTGCGGTTCGGCATGTCCCAGTCCTCATCCTGCGCGGTGCCCATGACCAAAACCGGCTTAGCCGCGTTCTGCCAAGGCACGAGCTCGAGCGGTACCATCGACGCGTACATGAACGTCGTGGCCACCACGGCGGCAGCGGACGGGGTCGCGCCCAGCGCGGTGGTGCCCTCTACCGGCGCGACGAGCGCGCCCCTCCCCGTGCAGCTCACGGGCGGTTTGTACTACTCCATCCTGGACGCCACTTTGAGCCTTTCCGCGAAAACCGCGGTCGTCGCAGGTTGGGCGGACGCGTCTTACCTGAACGTGGCGGACTGGAAGTCGTGCTCCACCACGGACACCTCGGACTGCGCCACCGCGCTCACGGCGCTCGCCGCGCCGACGACGGCGATGTCGTGGGACGCGTCGACGTCGACGTGCAGCGACGTCGTGGTCGGCGTTAACCTCGACGTGCTCACCGCGAAAGTGGGTACCATGGATAACCCCCAGTCGCGCGTTTCGCGCATTGAAGCGAAATGGGAGACCGCCTCTTGGACGTTTGTGGACCCGTACGCCTCCGCGAGCACCCGTCAGGATTTCATGCTCACGTCGACCGTGCGTTTCGTCGAGATGGAACAGGCGTCAGCGGAGGGCGTGACGCCGGCGACGCCGCCCATTTTCCCGTCCCTTCCCGCGGACGTGTTTTACCCGTTCGTCAGCGCGGGGCCGGCGGGTGGAAGAGCGGCGGCATCCACAGCCTGGTGGGTCGCGGCGGTGGTCGCGTTCGTCGCGGCGGCGGCGACGACGCGTCAAGAGTGGTAGAGAAAACGTTTAAAATAATTACAGGAGGTTAAAGATTCTAAAAGTCGTCACAACGTCTATTCCTCGCCTGGCTTGCCTCCTGGAACCAGCAACGCGATGTTGTTGCCGTTGAGCAGGATCTGATCGAGTTTCGCCACGACCTTGCTCCCCTCGGGCGTCATCTCACTGCGAAAGGAAAGAAAAGGCGAAGGGCGCAGCGGTCAGACACGATGCCACACTGCCATGTGATGAGAGAAAGAAAAGAAAATTCACCGCTCGGCGCGCGCGATCGATCGCTCGTCAAACGTGGAGAGAGGACCGCGTGAGAAGCCCAGTGGGAGAGAAAAAAGGTAACACGCACTATTCCACCACGTCTTCCAGCACCATGTTGACGTACACGTCGAACCCCCGGAGCGTTCCCACCATCTCTTTGTCCGATTTCATGATGATCCAGATGCGCGACCCCACGCACCGATCCACGAGCTCGGAAGGAAGCAGCTGACTAGGGTTGGTGGCCATGGCCTTGGTGGGGAGGGCTGCCATGTTCGCCGCGCGTCACCTGGGTAGATTCGCGTTACGTGCAAAGCCACGTCGAGTCGAGAAGCGGCGCGCGTGGGTATGTCGATGGGGCTGGAGGGTTTTCGACTGCCGAGGCTGACGAAGTTACGAAGGACGGATGCACCCCATTTTAACCCAAACCCATGCATGTCAAGACGGCATCAATTTCGCCAAGGAACGCACGCCTCTAGACGAGAAGCCTTCTTCAAGGTCGAGCCCGACCCCTTTATTGTTAAGTTTTGCTGCTATTGTTGTGTTAATGAAAATGGATCTACGGTCCTCGGCTGTCTTGTCTTTCCGTGCCTGCTCAGGCGCTGGCCCCGGCCGCCCCCGCGGCCGCGCCCACCTTGCACGCCTGGAAGCCAGCTTCGAGTTCCGCTCGGTCCAGCTCCTTCCCGATGAACACGAGCCGCGACGTGCGCGCTTCGCCGTCGTTCCACGGGCGATCCGGCATGCCTTCGAACAGCGCGTGCACGCCTTGGAACACGTATCTGTCGTCGCATCCCTCGATCGCGAGCACGCCCTTCATGCGGAACAAGTCTTGCCACCTGTCGTTCAGCAGCATGCCGAGCCAATCGTTCACCTTGTCCAGGTCCACTTCGCCGTCCATCACCAAACTCACGCTCGTCACCGCGTCGTCGTGCACGTGATGGCTGTGGCTGTGGCCGTGGTCGCCGCACACGTCGCACTCCGCTTCCGCCGCCGCGGCGTCACCGTGCGAGTGCGAGTGGCTCGGGTCATCACACTTAGCGTCTTCACACTTTTCCTCACCGTGCGAGTGCGAGTGGCTCGGGTCATCACACTCAGGCTCTTCACACTTTTCCTCCCCGTGCCCGTGCGAGTGCGAGTGCTCAGCCTTCGGGGGCTCGATGACGTCCTGCACGCGGTCGAGGTCGAATCCGCCGATGCCGAGCACGAAATCGAGATCCACCACGGCGTGTTCGGCGCGCTGAATCGTCGCGAGGTTGTTGATGGTGCGCACGCGCGCCTCCACGGAGCGAAGTTCCGCTTCAGTCACAAGATCAGTTTTGTTCATCACGATACGGTCAGCGAACGCGACTTGCTCCAGGGCTTCGTTGACCACCCCTTCCGGCTTCACTTCGTCGAGGTGCATCATCGTGTACTTGGAATCTACCAACGTCACCACGCCGTCCAGGCGAAGGGTGTCTAGAAGGTCAGGCTCGAGGTAAAAGGTCTGGATGATGGGCGCGGGGTTTGCTAAACCAGTGGTTTCGATGAGGATGTGATCGAATTGGCCTTTCTTGTCCGTCACGAGCTTGCCGAGCATGTCCACCAAGTCGCCGCGAACGGTGCAGCACATGCATCCGTTGTTCAGCAGCAGGAGGTTCTCCTCCGCGTCGTCTTGGAACACCACGAGTTCGCTGTCGATGTCAATCTCGCCGAACTCGTTCTCGATGACCACGATTCGCTTGCCGTGGTCACCTTTCAAGATGTGGTTCAGTAACGTGGTCTTTCCGGACCTTCGCGTGGAGAAACGGGGGTGGAAGGGTTAGGAACGGAATGGAAAGTGGAAACACCTTAGGGTTTTTTCGCACTCGGGCCGTCCCAACCGTCGCGGTGGTCTCGACAGTAACGGGGTGAGGACGGACGCGCGCGTGAGACATTCGGAGAACATACCCGAGGAAGCCGGTAAGCACCGTGACTGGGACGCGCTTGTCCTTGACCGCCTCGGCGCCAGCCGCGGCGCAGGAGACGTTGAGACGGCAGCCGGCACGCGCGGGGCGAAATCCACGCGCATGCTGGGCACCCTTCGCGGCGCGGTGGCAGCGGAGCGAAGGGAGAGTGGAACCTCCTTGAAGCAAAGCCGTAGACATGATTATTCGGACACGACTGATCGAGAGCTTCGGCGGGATCCTCGGTGTTGTGGCGACGAAGCACTTACGGAGAACGATGAAGTAGTTGCTCGATTCAATGCGCTATCCGCGTCAGAAAGAAAAGCGCACTTTGTGTTATTTCACATCAATCATGTCGTCTCCGTCTCCCCCTACTTTGCCTCCCGCTTCTTTGTTCATCTCATCCCACACGCTTTCGATATCGATATCCTCTTCACCTTCATCGTCCTCGTCGTCCTCGATGATTTCGCGCCCCCCCTCCCAGTCGTCCTCTTCGTCGTCGTACGGGTTGGATATCGTCTCTTCCACCGCGAGCAGTTCTTCGCGCGTGTACCCGCCCCCGCGCGCGTCCCTGCCTTCCCTTTCCTCTCTTAAACTCACCAGCAAGTTGCTCACCTTCTGTCCCCGTTCGAACGAGTCGTCGTACACGAACCTGATTTCAGGAGTCAAACGCAGGGACACTTTCTTTCCGATGTTCCGCCGGCAATACCCTTCCATTTTCTTCAACCCGTTGATTGCGTTTTGCTTCCCGCGCTCGTCCCCCAGAATCGACACGAACACTTTCACCACCTGCAGGTCGTTAGACACCTCCACTTCGGACACGGTGACCATCACGGAAATCACGTTGTCCACACCCATGCGCTCTTCCGGGGATATCATGCTCCGAATGTTCTGCGCGCGGATGGGAAGAAGGTTGTTTGGGAAAGCGAAAAGGTGAGCACACGAGAAAACCTAGGGTTTTGGTGTGACGCGTGTCGCGCGTGTAACACCGCACCGCACGTACCTTGTCCGTCTGGAGCATGTTGGAAATCTCTCTGCGCATCTGCTGCTGTACTTTCTGGACCCGCCTCGGGTTTGCGCACACCACACGCAGCGGGGTGACGGTGGTGCACGGCGCCCTCGTTTGCGAAATGAAGTGCGTTTTTTTGCGCCCCACGCGGAATGGCGCGAGGGCGGGGCACATCGAAGAGACGCGCAGAGCTGCGCTCCGGTGCAGATACGTGCCAGCGCCCGAACGCGATACCAGGGAAGAGGAACGATAGCCAGCTCCGCACGCGGCAGGGTTTACTGCCGCCATGTTGACCGTGAGCGCCATAGTGACGTCAGCAGCGCGCTGGCGCTTTCTTTTTCTCGAGGCACTCCGATTTTCGCGCGAACTCGTGCAGCCGAGTCAACGCGCGGCCTCTTTTTCAGATGAACTCTTCACCACACAGCCTCCTGTTCGCCACTTCGAAGCGCGCGTGCGTAGGGAAGGAGGTACGTCCTTCCCGCGCGGGACACCGCGCTTTCGACTCCAGTCACCTTCTTGGGGTGGTGCCCGACAGGAGCGTGCGCCTGTGCTCGAGCATTTCTTAAACGCCAGTTTCGGGACTCGCATTGGTCCTAAACTGGAAGGAAGGTCCTAAACTTCACGCGAGGAGGGGAGGTGCGACGGGCTCTCCCATGACGAGCACGAGGTCAGAGTGCGTTGACGAGGATGCATTGACTCCACCAAGTTCTACGCGAGACCCTCACGCGACGGGCAATTATTTTCTTTTTTTTTCACCCGGCCCGGCGCGCACACCACATCCCAAATCTGGTGCTATTAGGATGTGCGCGTCGCCGCTGCGAGTTCCGTGCGCCGCTAGCGGCCGCGGTACCGTCGCGGTGAACTCGCCAGCATCCAAGGCTACTGACGCGTTTAGCAAACGCAAACGTCCACCAGCACTGATTATTTCGAACGACATGCTCACGCACGGCGCGGGGGTTTCCATGCGACTCGCGACGGAAAAGGACATGGCGACGCACAGCGCGGCGGAAGAGACGGTTGTGCTGGAAGGCGATACGTTCGCGCTGAGTAGTAAGCGTGGCAAACGAAAACAGTCGTGCGAAGACGCGTACACTGCGGCACCTGGGCTGGATGGAGATCCGACGCAGGGCATATTTTCGGTGTTCGACGGACACGGAGGGCGAGAAGCGGCGGATTACGGCGCGGCGCATTTGCACGAAGAGATTTTGCGAGAAGTGCGCCGCGTCGTGGAAAGCGCGCGGCCGGAAACGGAAACTGGGTTCGTGGAGAACATCAAAGCGGCGATGATTCGCGGCTTTCTAGCGACCGATAGACAATTTTTGGCGGAGGGACATCTGCGCGGTGGCGCGACGGCCACGACGGCGTATCTTCGAGGGGGGCGCATATGGGTCGCGAACGTGGGTGACTGCCGCGCGGTGATGCGCGAGGGTGGCGAGGCGAAGGCGCTTACGCACGACCACAGGCCAGATAAGGCAGAAGAGCGAGACGCGGTGGAGCGTCGGGGGGGAAAAATACTTAAAGTCAAAGGCACATCCCGCGTGCAAGGCGTTTTAGGGGTCAGCCGAGCGCTTGGTGATCGTGATTTGAAGGAGTACATCACGGCGGAACCCGAGGTGTTTTCCGGGCTGGTCTCTGAGTCGTGTGAGTTTCTCATCTTGGGTACGGATGGGCTGTGGGACGTGGTGGGCAACAAGGAGGCGACAGACATCGTCGCACGGGCGATGGCCGCTGCTTCGGGAGGCGACAACGGACGGAAAGGGACCGATGCTGCGAGTCGTGAGCTCGTCGATTTCGCGCGCGCTCAGGGCAGCCGCGACGATATCAGCGTGCTCATCGTCGAGCTTCGCGAATACCGCACGGGGGGGGAAGGGACGTTTTAGATAGGAGGGAGCCACAGCGCGCGCGTTTAGTGATTTATACGAGAAATACGACTTCTTCTAACGTTTTGGTTATGACTACAACAAGGCGCGAATATGAATGTGAGCTGACGTGCTTAGATGATGGTCCCGTTTTTGATGATGGCGTCTTTGCACACGACGATGATATAGTCCTTGATGATGTACCCCTCATCCTCGTGGTTAGCCTCCTTCACGTTATCCTTGTTGATGATCTTGCAGTCCATACCGATGCGCGCGTTCTTGTCGATGATCGCCTTGCGGATCGTGGTGCCCGCCCCGATGCCGATGGGGGTGCACCCGGGAAGGGACTCGCACTCGTGCGTCTCTTCGTAGTAATCCGCGCCCATGATCATCGTGTCCTCGATGACGCAGTCGTGCTGGATCGTGGACCGCAATCCGATCATGGAGTTGGAGATGGTGGACTTGTGGATGAAGCACCCGTCGCCGATGGTGGAGCGCGTAACGTCCGCGTCCAGGAGCTTGCTGGGGGGCAGAAAGCGGGACTGCGTGTAGATCGGGGAACCGCGGTCGTAGAAGGAAAACTTTGCTTTGTCCGGGTCGTTGCAGTTCAAGTTTGCGTCGTAAAACGCCTTGATCGTGCCGATATCCTCCCAGTACCCGTCGTACAGGAACGCGTGGACGTGCATGCCCATGTCCCTGGCGCTCGGAATGATCTCGCCGCCGAAATCGTGCGATTCGGGGAAGTGCGTGTCAAGAAGCGACTCCATCGCCTTGGCGCTGAAGACGTAGATTCCCATGGACGCAATGAAGGGCATCTCCTTCGCGCGCTCCGCGTCGAGGCCGAGAATGGTGGTGTCCACGGCCATCGCTTTCAGGGCGTCGCCTTCGGGTTTTTCCGCGAAGTCGATGATGCGGCCTGATTTGTCAATCTTCATCAACCCGAACGCTGCCGCGCGTTCTTCGTCCATCGGGACGGCGGAGACGGTGATGTCGGCGCCGACTTCGCGGTGCTTCTTCAAGAACGGCCGGTAGTCCATGCGGTACAAGTGGTCCCCCGACAGGATTAGGTACTCGTCGCACTTGGACTCGGAGAACAGCCACAGGTACTGGCGCACGGCATCCGCGGTGCCTTGGAACCAGTCCTTGTTCACCGGGGACTGCTGCGCCGCGAGAACCTCCACGAAACCTTGTCGGTTGTACGTCCCGACGTTGCTGTTGTACGCCTGGGAAAGGTGCCGGTTCAGAGACGCCGAGTTGAACTGCGTGAGGCAGTAGATTTTGTTGATGTCGGAGTTGATGCAGTTGGAGACGGGGATGTCGATGAGGCGGTAGTTCGCGCCGAGGGGAACTGCGGGTTTCGCGCGGGTCTTCGTGAGCGGGTACAGCCGGGTACCGGCGCCGCCGCCCAGGATGATGGCCAACACGTTATCGGTGGAATCAGACACTTCGGTCTTATCCGCGGTGGAGGAGGCAACCACCTCCGCCTTGACCGCGACCGCGCGGGTGGTGCGGATGACCTGCGACACGGGAATGGGGAAACGCGTTTGCAAGGCGTGGGTTAGGTAAGGTCACCTCGATGGATTCGTCGCGAAACCAGGCTGGCACGCCTGGCGCACGCGTGTGGTTTCAACGCGTGAAATATCAACGCGCAAGTTGTGGAGAGAGACGCACCTTCGTTTTGGCGCCGTTGCGAGGGGTAGCGAACGCCTTGCCGCGGATGGATTGACGGGAGCCTGCGTGGTGGAGGTGGAGCATGAAACGGTTAGTGTTTGCGTGTGTTGTGGTCGATCATCGTCGTGAATCGAAGGTCGCCATCTGCCTGGATGGACGCGGCCGTATCGTTTGCTCGTTACGGCATCCATCGCAATCTCCGCAACGCAAGATAAATCCCGATGGCATTTGAGACCGGGAAACTCACCAAGCTTGGCCGTCGCGGCGCCGGACGCGTTACAGGGTGCCGATGCGCGCATGTGGACAGCCTGCATCTCAACAAGCGGGTGCGCTGGTGCGAGATGAGCGTCGATGGCTCGGTGGCGGGGTCTTCACGCACGTCGGAACGAGGAAAACTTTAGATAAAGTCGGCGTCTCGCGAAGGGGAAGCTTCGATGCCCAGCGCGCCAGCTGTCTAGCTGTCGCAAACTTGGCGCCCACGTTGTTTTAGGAATCTCGTATGCGTTCCAGTTAGGCTGCCAAATTTGGCCTGGCCCATATCTGTTGCTTTTGTTGCTTTTGTGAAATGCGACACGTTTGTCGAAAGCACTTTTTTCAACCAAATGAATCGGCCCGACAATGGTCACGCGCGGGCACGCTTCAGCCCCGTTGAAGCATGTCCCCGCAGAAGTTGGACGTGGTCTTACCCGACCGCGTCCTCGTGTACGCCCGAGTCAAACCAGCTTCGTCGGGAGACTCTGGGGAAGATGAGCTCGCGACGTCGTGCGATGTGGAGGAAAACGTCGGAACGTACGAGCCCGCGCTGGTTAAATCGTTGACTGTGACGAACCGCATGGCGGCGTGCACGTCGAAGAGCTTCTCCATGGACCGCGTGCTCGGTCCGCAATGCACACAGAAAGAGGTGTACGAAGCGGTTGGCGCGCCGGTGCTTGACTCGGTGCTACAAGGATGCCACGGGTGCGTCATGGCGTACGGGCAAACTGGCAGCGGAAAAACACACTCCATGCTCAACCTTCCAAACGGCGGCACCACGGACGACGCGGGCATCATGCCCCGTTTGGCGGTTGATTTATTCACGCGTATCGCCGCGGATTGGGCGAACATGTACGAAATACAAATCGCGATGGTTCAAATATACAACGAATCCGCCATGGACTTGCTGGTGAAGTCCGGCGACAAGCACGGGTCCCGGTCGTCCCCGGGCTACCCAGCCAACCCGCCGCTGAAAGCCACGCAGCGGAAACCCGCGGACGGCGGGGGCTGGGAGCTTTCCGAATGCACTTGGATCCGATGCACGTCTCCGGAATATCTCCTGGAGTGTTTCCGGAAAGGACAAAAAGGTTTGGTGTACGCGGAGACGATGATGAACAAACACTCTTCGCGTTCGCACTGCGTGCTGCAGCTCAGGGTGAACCGCGTGCCGCGACTGGACACCGCCGCGGTCGCGGAGGCGACGGGCAAGGTTGAAATCGTCCAGCAGCGCGGTTTGCTCACCGTCGTGGATATGGCTGGCAGCGAGCGTGTTAAGAAGTCACAATCCTCAGGCCTTCGATTTAACGAAGCCACGAACATTAACGGCAGTCTTTTGACGTTCGGTAACGTCGTTCACGCTCTGGCAAAGAAGGACGCGCACGTTAATTTCCGTGACTCTTTGCTCACGAAACTTTTGGAGTCGTCGTTGTCGGGTCTCAGCCGTACCTCTCTGCTCGTGTGCGTCGCTCCCGAGCAAAAACACGCTCCGGAGACCACGACGTCGCTGGAATTTGCGTCGCGATGTATGCGTCTCGAGGCAAAACCTCGCGTGCGCTCCGCCGCGGTGGAGATGGATGCAGCGACGCTCGCGCGCGAGTTGGCTGAGGGCTCCGCGTTCTCCTCGATGGATATCCTCAACCAGCAAGTGGTCTCCTCGCAACAGCAACTGGACCGCGAGAAAAAAGAGAGTGCGGCAAAGGAAGAGAAACTCGCCGATGTCATCGCCCGAGAGAGGAAAGAACGCGCCCACGCGGAAGCTACGACATGTGAGGGAATAAAGATGCTCGAAGCTGAGGTTTCTTCACTTAAATCTCAGCTCGACAGCGGGAAACGAGAAGCTCTTGACAAACAACTCGAGTTGACTCGAGCTTTCGAAGCCATCGCGGCAGGGAAGGAAAACTGCGACGCGCAGCTTGCGAAATGTGAGGCGTTGGAGCAAGAGCTCGAAGCTGAACGCAAGGTGTCACGTGATGCAGTGAAGCGTGTAGAGGAATCTGCTGAAGATGAGCTTCGCGAGCTGCTTCGCCGCACCAAAGCGGAGCAAGCGACGATACAAGCGCGGCTCAGCACTGAGATTGAGCGCGAGCGCAAGAGCCGGAACGAGATGGAGGGTACCCTTCGCGCTAAGCTGGAGCACGAACTGCGAGAGCGCATGGCTAAGGAAACCGAGTTTCAGGAGACCATGAGCCGCGCAAAAGCAGAGCACGAAGAAACAGAGAAGCAGCTTCGCGATGCTCTGGACCGCGAGCGCACCGAACGTGCGACGTCTGAAGAACAGCTTCAACGCGAAATCAAGGAGCGCGCAGATACAGAAGCGAAGCTTCAGCTTCGCGTGTCTGAGCTCGAAACCGAGCTCGAATCTTTGAAGTCTCAGCTTGCTGATGCGAAGGAAGAATCACTTGAAACGGACCGAAAACTGTCGACAGCGCGTGGAGATATTGCCGAGGTGGAAGATCGATTCGTCGCGCATGGAGAGAGGATCAATGTCTTGAATTCTCAGCTCGAGGAAATCCGCGAGAACGCGCGCCGCGCCGCGGAAGAAGCTACGGAAGCTGCGGCTGCGAAAGAGGCACAGGTGCAGGAGCTGGAGAGGAAGTTACACGAAAGCTTAGCTGCTGAACAAGCCACGAAGGCATGCGCTGACGACCAGGGGGAGAAGGTCACTTCTCTGACTGAGCAGATCAAGTCTCTTACCTCTGAGCTCGAGGAGACCCGTGAGGCTGCGCGCCGCGCGGCGGACGATGCGAGAGAGTCTTCAGATGCAGAACAGCGCATCTTGCGGCGGGTGCACGAACTGGAGAACAAGTGTCAGGAAAGCGTGGCGGTGGAGCAAGCTGCGAGGGAGCGTGCTGATGCAGCCGATGCTGCGCGGGGGACAAGCGAGGAAGAACTTTTGCATCTGCGAGAAGAGTGGCATGAGGACTTGGTGGAGCTAGAACGAGCATCAGTCACGACTTCGAACGAAGCTGAGGCGACAGCTCGCCACAGGTTAGCTTCAGGGATCTCCGTCACGAAGCGTGGACGAAACGGAAAGGAATACCGACGGATGTTGCGTTGCGATCTTGAAACAAGCACGCTGGAGTGGGCGACTGTCGGAGACTTCAAAAACATGTCCATAAAGGGTGCTCACATGGAGTGGGCCAACGATGGCTCCAGCTTCATGGTCCGTGGACCGAAGCGAGATTTGGAGATTGAGGTGACGGACAAAATTGTAGCATCGTGGGGGAGAGCGTTGCATCATCGTCTCCCAGGAGCCACTCGCACCAAACCCAAGCAGCTCACTCCGTTGCGATTAATTGTCGGCAAACCGGAGCAGCCCGGCGGGTTCAGGTCGGAACTTCCGGACAACTTTCCGATGAGCCCGACAAGCACGGCCGCGGCTACGGCGGGTATCGCGGCGAAAAAACAACTCGAGCTCGCGCACGACGCGGGACTGCGTCGACGGTCTGTAATATAGCACTAGTCTTGATATTTATTAACCCTTTCGGTCCATCACCCCGCCGGACCACTTGTCTGGTCGCCATTCCGCTAGATCCCCGCTCGGACTCAGGAGTGTTCCTGCACCTCCACCAACCAAACACCTCACCGCCTCAGACGCCGTCAGCGCGTTGTGACACGTCGCGGCGAACCAATCAGACATTTTCTGACTTACTCGATGACTGAGCTTGCTCGGTGGCTCGTCTGGTTCTGCGGCGTCGAGAAATCTCTCAGTGGCATCCTGCCACGTGAGTCTACGGAGATCCTCCGACGGCATCGGCTTTGGCTCGGTGTTTAGCACCTCGCGAACGCACTCCGCAAACTCTTCCCGGGTGGAGTACGTGCGACAGTTTGCGAAGGTTGAAAAAAACTCGTTGGAGGGATGGCGAGCGCAGACTACGAATTTTCCCATCGCAAGCGCCTCTGCCGTGGTGGTCGCAACGACGTCAGACAACGAGGGGTTGATGAAGAATTTGTATCCTTGCGTGATTTCCCCCGCGTGGTCCGCGCGTCCGTGGAAAGTGAGCGGCAGTTTCTGTCGCGCCGCGGCTTTAATCACATCCTTGAAATCGTCGCCGTCGCCAAAGACGTCAAGTCCCAACTTATCCTTCGCCGCGGCCGTTTCGTTGTATTCCGCGACGCGCTCCAGGAGTTCCAGGTAGCCCTTCGCCCAAACCACCTTCCCAATGAAGTACCCTCCCTTTGTGAAACTACTCGACTCGACGTCCGTCGCTTCCGCAATCTTTCGCCCGACGCCGATGAAATGTGGCGACACGCCGTGAACGTTGACGGTTATAGATCTCGCAAAGTCCTGAACAGCTCCGGAGAGTTTAATTATCTTGTGGCAGTGCACTCGCGCGACAGTAGCGTTGACGCCTCGAAGGAACTTCTCTTTTTTCTCGCCATCCTTCTCTCGTCGCGCGTATTCCAGGTAGTTCGTATGGATGATTCCCACGACGTGCCTGAACTTGTCCGTCCAGCGCATGCCATGGTGAAACCATGTCAGATGCTCTGGCTCCTCCAACACCGCCACATCTGCCTCTTCCTCAGGGACGTACTCGGTGACGTCTCCCACCGGGACGATACTGCCCTTATCGATGGCGTACCTGCCAGGATAAAAGTGAATATTGAAAGTAGGTTGGAAATCCACACGCCCGGTGAGCCAGCTTCGGATGTACGCCTTCTGCTGTTCGGGGGTTTCGAAC
>Ga0307488_10002324_pt1 | contig 16127 bp, 13 predicted proteins | sample SB02metaG_FD_202248 | JGI IMG/M metagenome (GOLD analysis project Ga0307488, IMG submission 202248) | Sea-ice brine microbial communities from Beaufort Sea near Barrow, Alaska, United States - SB 0.2 | ecosystem: Environmental > Aquatic > Marine > Coastal | place: USA: Alaska | collected... | reverse complement strand
CCTTGGTCGAACTGTACCCAAAAACGGGGCGTAAACATCAATTACGTAAACATGCAAAGCACTTAAGTCACCCTATCATTGGCGACCCCAAATATGGAAAAAGTAAACATAATCACTTTTTCAAACAGCACTTCAACTGTCATCGACTATTGTTGGCGGCCATAAAAATGGACTTCGCCCACCCAATAACGGCACAACCCATTACTATCAACGCGGAAATCGATGGTATATTCTCGGCGTTGCAAGCGTTATTTATCGTCAACGAGTAATATGAAGTCGCTCGCTACCACTGTATAACCGCACTTCGTCGTTGGGTGCTCACACCAGCACTGGCATCAAACACCCATAATAAAAATGACACACTACTCACGTAAAGTCATCACTAAAGTTAATCTGTATCCAGATCTAAAGTGAGTCGCATTCATGTTTACTGTTGATAATCTCGTCGAGAAACATTACCCAAAATTATCCAATCGCCCATGGTTAAAAAAATCGACGGTATTTTTCCTTCGATATATTTTAAAAGAAAAAGAAATAAACAACTTCGGCGAAAAATACCCTCATTTACATGGCCTAGACTTTGTTGAACAAATACTTGAATACTTTCACGTTAGTTACTCAACTCGCGATACCGAGAAAGAGAATATCCCTTCGCAAGGCAAGCTGGTCATTATTGCCAACAACCCTACGGGCTCACTCGATGGCCTAGCACTGATAAAATTAATTAGTGAAGTGCGCCGCGACATTAAGGTCGTCGCCAATGAAACGTTAATGTCGATAACACCATTACACTCGCTATTATTACCTATTAACAACTTAGTCACGTCCACTGAAAAAGAACAGCTCGATAATATCCAAGCGCATTTACACAATGAAGGTGTATTAATTATCTTTCCTGCGGGCGAAGTATCTCGCCTAAAACCACAGGGCGTACGAGACAGTCGTTGGCATAATGATTTTTTAAACATGGCATCTAGTGCTCAAGCATCGTTATTGCCGATTTTTATTGACGGGAAAAACTCACCCTTATTCTATACGGTATCAATGCTTTATAAGCCTCTCGCCACCTTAATGTTAGTCCGCGAGATGTTCAAACAACGCACTAAACACTTACCTATGCGTGTTGGCGAAATCATTCCTTACGACAGCTATAACAATCGTTCTATTACATCACATCAAAAAGTACAATTACTACAAAAGCATCTATACCGTGTCGGCCAAAATAGGCGAGGGATTTTTACCACACAAAAAGCTATTGCTCTCCCCGAAGATCGTCAAGCGTTATCTACTGCCATACGTCTGTGTGAAAAGCTAGGTAGCACCAGCGACGATAAAGACATATACCTCTACCGCTATCAAGAGAGTTCGCCTATATTGCGAGAAATTGGTCGTCTCCGAGAAATTGCGTTTCGAGCTGTCGGTGAAGGAACGTATCGCCGCCGCGATATTGATCAGTATGACAACGAATATTATCATCTTATTTTATGGGATAAAAACGACTTAGAAATTGTTGGCGCATACCGCTTTGGTGATGCTAAGCGATTGACTCAAGAAAAAAACAAACTGTATAGTGCAACACTATTCAACTACAACGAGAATATGCAGCCGTATTTTGAGCAAGGTTTAGAGTTAGGTCGCAGCTTTATCCAACCAAAATATTGGGGGAAACGCAGTTTAGATTATTTATGGTACGGTATTGGCGCATTTTTAAAACATCGACCGCAGTATCGTTATTTGTTTGGCCCCGTATCTTTAAGCGATGCCATACCCAGTACCGCAAAGGATTTGTTAGTGTGCTTTTACCAACTCTATTTTGCTACCTCTACAACACTCGCCACCCCCAATGTGGCGTATCAGTTTCCACCGTCTACCCACGACATGTTTGTCGGCGATAACTACAAGGAAGACTTTGCAAAGCTAAAAAGTTTAATGCGCAACATGGGGGTTGCCATCCCCACACTGTATAAACAATATACTGAATTATTTGAAGATGGTGGCGTTCAGTTTATCGATTTTAGCGTGGCCCCTGATTTTAATCATTGCGTTGATGGACTGGTACTTACTGACTTACATCAACTTAAAGAGAAACGCCGTAAGCGCTATATGGGCGGATAGACGTTGGTATCTATCGAGCGAATTTTTCGCGCCTACGAATAAAAGTTGCTCTGTATAATACTCACTGATCCACATCATCCATATCAGCCTGCCCCGATATACGGCGGCGAACATGCGACCATGACATGCCGACCCCCAATACAATGGCCACAATAACCAATATGCTATATTGAAATACGATCCCGTCAACGACCAACCATTTAAGATCAACCAACATCCAAATAACACACGCAAACAATGCGGCCACTAACGTGATCCCTATGGGGCCTAGGGAGCGTAAAGTGGCGCGCAGAAAAATCACCCATACAATGGCTAAGATAATACCCGCAAGCAACAGTGCCGGCATGGATATGCTAGCGTTTGTGCTTTCTGCCGGTGATATTTGTGCAATGACAAGCTGATAAAAAGAGTATTCTGGATTATAGGTCAACATGACCAGTGTCAGCGCACATAGAAAACGGATGGATAAACTAGAAAAGGTAAACGAAGCAGCCATAAGAAAAATCTCAACAGTGCGCAAAGGGGGAAAATTTTAGCCATTGTCGCGGTTAACACAATATGACAATTTTGACAGCTTATGGTATTCCTATCAACTCGTCATTTGTTCGCAATAGCCACCCAGATGATTTATGGTAGTCACCTAATTCAGTTACTTAACTTAACGACTTAATTTATTAGCGTAATGTAACGATTTGGTTCAACTCTTTAGTTCAGTGTTTCTATCTGTGTGTTGTATACATGGGAACACGATAGTGAAGGCGCATAATGGAAAAAGACATATTGGAAGAAAGCTATCATAACCTTACGCCCGATTGCGTGATAGATGCGGTCGAAGGCTTAGGTTTTCTGAGTGATGCACGTATTTTAGCGCTGAACAGTTATGAAAATCGTGTCTATCAGGTAGGCATAGAAGATAGCGAGCCGGTCATCGTGAAATTTTATCGACCCTTGCGCTGGAGTGACGCGCAAATTCTTGAAGAGCACACCTTCACGCAAGCACTACTCGATATTGATATTCCTGTCGTTCCTCCCACTATACTCGACGGCCAGACATTGCATACGCATGCGGGTTATCGTTTGAGCCTGTACCCACGTCACGGAGGACAAGCTCCCTCGTTGGACAATGGACACCATCTGGAAATTCTTGGGCGTCTTTTGGGCCGTGTACATAACTTGGGCAAAACAGAGCTTTTTACCCACCGACCAACGGTAGATGTTGCCAGCTACGGCATGGCCAGTCGTGCGTTTTTATTGGCTAGCGATATGATCCCCAGCGAACTGCGTGTCGCTTATGCAACGTTATCGAGCGACTTACTTGAGCGTGTAACGGAATTATTTGGCCAAGTAGAGTACCAGTCAATCCGTCTACACGGCGACTGCCACGGCGGAAATATATTATGGCGCGACGACAGCGCACACTTTGTAGACTTCGACGATGCCCGCAACGGCCCAGCGATTCAGGACTTATGGATGATGCTCTCGGGTGATTATCAGCAACGCTGTGTTCAGCTCGCTAATATTTTAGAAGGCTATACTGAATTTTGTGATTTTAATCCTGCTGAAATCAGCTTAGTCGAAGGCTTGCGTACGTTACGTATTATGCGTTACAGCGCATGGTTAGCGCGCCGCTGGAACGACCCTGCTTTTCCACACAACTTCCCATGGTTTAATACTGAGCGTTATTGGGCAGAGCACATTGTAGAATTACGCGAACAATTATCAGCGTTACAAGAGCCCGCCTTACAGTGGCGATGACAAGGCAGATAGACGTGGCTCCCCCGAAGCCAGTAAAGGTCACAGCACAAAGAATATAACATGCGACTCTACCTATATACTATCATTCAGATTGGGTGTGTAGCACAACATCCGTCTTGTCGCTTGTAGCGTACTACACAAAAGTATTATCGACTCACCCCTTCTCCCCGTAAAAGCGAACAGGTACACTCATTAATAGTTATGTTCGTTATATTTTTTACATCGAGACTTTTTACATCGAGACTTTTTACATTAACACCTCACCCAACAAGCACACAATATAGATAACCCTATGAACAAAAATGATCCCGTTTGGGAAATGATGCGCAGCACGTCGCAAGAACACGCACAACAAGAGCCCCTGCTTGCTAGCTTTTTACATGCAACAATTTTAAATCACGACAGCCTCGAAGATGCACTGAGCTACCACCTAGCCAGCAAGCTTGACAGCCCAACGGCGTCGGCATTGTTAATTCGAGAAATTATCGAAGAAGCACTGCAATCATCAGACACCATTAGCCAAGCGATGCGTGCGGACATTGTCGCTACCTTCGAGCGTGACTCTGCTTGCGAGTGTCTATCTACCCCGTTTTTATTCTATAAAGGCTTCCATGCCCTACAAGCCTACCGCGTGGCGCATTGGCTATGGCAGAACCAACGTAGGCAACTGGCCTGCTTTTTACAGAATCATATTTCGATGGCATTTGGGGTCGATATCCACCCAGCAGCAACCATCGGTAAAGGCATTATGTTAGACCATGCTACAGGGATAGTGATCGGCCAAACCGCTATAGTAGAGGATAACGTGTCGATCATGCAATCGGTAACATTAGGAGGAACGGGCAAAGAATGTGGCGACCGGCACCCGAAAATAAGACAGGGTGTCTTAATCGGTGCGGGCTCTAAAATTTTAGGCAACATCGAAGTCGGTGAAGGCGCTCATGTTAGCTCCGGCAGCGTGGTATTACATTCCGTACCCGCACATACTGTTGTAGCGGGTGTTCCAGCGAAAGTGATAGGTGAAGCCACTAGCGCGCACCCTGCCTTAGATATGCATCAAGACTTAAAATGCAAGGGCGATCGTTGATCGTCGCTGCATCCGTCGGAAGTAATGGGGTATAGCAACAACGGCTCTGGTCGTGAAATAGCATAGCCCTGCGCATAATCAATACCTAATTCTTTAACTTTGCTTAACAATTGTTCCGTTTCTACAAACTCTGCCACGGTTTTTACGCCTAATACTTTCGCAATTCTGACGATTGCGTTCACAATTTCTAAATCCACTGGATCGTCAATTAAATCTTTGATAAAAGTGCCGTCGATCTTTACATGATCGACAGTCAAATACTTCAAGTACGCGAATGAAGAAGCGCCTGTACCAAAGTCATCTAGCGAAAGCCTGCACCCCAAAGCTTTAATCTGGCTGATGAGCGCAGCGGCCTTGGTTAGATTAGTAATAGCCACAGTTTCGGTAATTTCGAAGCATAGGTAATGTGTAGGAACAGCGTATTCCCCGATCTTTTTTCTAACAAAATCAAAAAAACCTTCATCATTGATACTGGCACCCGATAGATTAATACAGTACTGATCATAAACATCATTTCCATTAGTCTTCAATGCAATGGAGATAGCATTTAACGTGTGACCTATCACCCAACGATCAATATTACACATCAAGTTATATCGTTCAGCCGCGGGCAAAAAACTATTGGGTAAAAGTATTTTCCCCTGGGATTTCATCCTGACTAAAATTTCACATACTGTTTCAGTATCATCTAATGGATATAGAGGTAATATGGTTTGAAAATATAATAAAAAACAATCATTATCTAAGGCCTGAGTAATTTTAGCGGACATAGTCATGTCATCTGCATTAGCAGATATTTCCTTATCATATTTTTTAACTCGACCTCGGCCGCTTTCTTTTGCCGCATAACAAGCCATATCTGCGGCACTCATGAATTCAGATAAATTGGTGTCATCATTATCAATAATGATAAACCCAATACTTGCACCAACGAAAAACACTTTATCTTCCCAAACAAAGCGAAATTCACTGATCGCTTTTAACAATTTTTCAGAAATAGCGTACGCCAAATCTTCGCCACAACCAAACAAAAGGATACCAAACTCATCACCGCCTAGGCGTGCGAGCACATCTGTTTTACGAATACATTTTTCAAAAATTAATCCCACCTGAGATAGTAGCTCATCACCAGCAACATGGCCGCAGGTATCGTTGACCACTTTAAATTGATCTAAATCTATGAATAATAGTGCATACTCGATACCATCAGCCGTCTTCTTTATCGCTTGTTCTATTTCACCTTCAAATGCGTTGCGATTAATAAGACCCGTTAATGAATCGTGATTTGCTTGCCACTTCAATTGACGTGACATTTCTTGGGTGCCTGAAATATCGCGAAAAATCAATACCGCACCGCCAGTCCTACCATCATTTTTAACAATAGAATAATTAGAGTCAACCTCGTAGGCCGCCCCATCTTTTGACTTCATAATATGTAATGCATGGAATTTTTTTACATTATTATTAATAGGATTGCCCGCTGGGTGTTCTATAAGCAGTTCTGTTTTTAATGAATACGCGTGGTAAACAGAGGACAAATGTTTGCCTACCGCATCCTCCTCTGTCCACCCAGTCAGCTCTTGTGCGGTTTTATTAATCTGCCTTATCACACCGTTAACGTTAACCGTTATTACTCCATCCGCAATACTAATTAATGTAGCCTGTGCATATTCTTTTTGTTTATGCAAACGACTTTCAGCAAAGCTAGCCAAGCGCATCACTTTAAATGCGATAGCACCACTCACTAAAAATGTGAGGAGGAAAAGGGAAAAACCGGTTTTATACAAGCCTTCGCTATAGTCGATACTATTAGACACCTCACGAAACCAGCCAACTTGCTGATACTCTAGTAAATTTTTTATAGACTGATCTAAGGATTCGTACATGACGGCCAATTCATCCGGTGAAACATCTGGCTCTGCAACTTCATCCTCATAAAGCGAAAAATAATTATATAAATACTTCTGCACCTTATCGACTTGTTCAGACTTATAAACAGCATGTTCGATAATTTTTATTTGTTCTGCACTGGATTCAAGCTGACCTAAGCTTTCAATAGCGTTATTAAAATTTAGCGTGCCTTTTTTATAATCATCATCAAAAAGAGAGAAATCTTTATAACCTCTACCATAAAGAAGCATCGTAGACTGGGATCTATAGTAAGTGGTGGAAATCATATCGCTGACAATAGCCACTTTAAGACCACGCAAAAACGCCGCATCCCTTAAGCTATTATTGTGCTGATACACCCCCCCAAAAACCAGCTAAAAAAACCACACTAACAATGGTGATAATAACAACAAACCCACTGACAATAATTTTTGTCAAGGTGAAATTATCAGAAAGACTTAACTTCGGAATCATGCTCATAAAGAAGTCCTATAAAATACCATGTTCTTTATAATATTTTTCTGCCCCCGGATGAAGTGGTGCTGTCAAACCATATTCTACCATCGACTCAATTGATAAATCAGAGAAGGCCGGATGTAATTTTTTAAACGATTCCAGATCATCCATCACTGACTTGACTAGATTATACACGACGAATTCTGACACCGATTCATCGGCTACCAAAGTTGCCCTTACTGAATAAGTAGGAACTTGTTCAGGATTATACTGATAGAGTCCCGCTGATATTTCATACTTAGAAAAGTACGGGATCTTGTCTAAGCCTATGGCAGCAGTACCCGTAACCGGAATAATTTTAGCTTTACAGTTAGCCGTACTTTCGCGGATATTTCTCGCTGGATGCCCCACTATATAAATGTAAGCATCTATTTTTTTCTTGCAGAGTGCATCTGTGGTCTGGTCTGGCTTCAAATCACTTAATGCAGAAAAATCGGCATTTTTAAAACCCGCTAAGTCTAATAATTTTTTTGCCCCAATGCGAGTACCAGAGCCTAATGCGCCAATATCCACTATTTTCCCCTTTAGATCGGCCATAGTCTCAATACCACTTCCCGCTCTAGCCATAATCGTAAAGACTTCATCGTGAAGTGAAAATAGCGAACGCATGGACTTATAGGGGCGTTCTGAAGAGAAGCTATCTAAAGCCATATAAGATTTATAATGAATCCCTGCCTCCACTAGGCCAAACATCAATGTTTTTTTTCGCACTGCCTTCACATTAAAGGCCGAACCTGCTGTGGACTCAACCGCACAGCGCATTTTATTTTCAACAAAATTTTGGTTTACCAACTTACAAATAGCATTGCCCGCACTATAATACACACCGGTAATCCCACCCGTACCGATAGTAAAAAACTGAAACTTATCAGCTGTGTGCCCTAAAGAAGGCAACAAAACCAAGACGATGAAATAAGTAAGACGATTCATTTTTTACACCATTTAATCACGCAGTAGTGGAAGTATAGAAGAGAAGAGCAGAAGCCGCGCGACGGGAAGGTGGTTATCTATGAAAACTTAACACATGGGAGATATTGGTTACTTGCATTATCGCCATCAGTAGTCGATCGATACCTAAAGCAACACCGGAACACTCGGGGAAAGCGCCGTGCTTCAATGCATTAACTAGATTTTCATCATAAGGTCGAGCGGGCAAACCATTTTTTTGCCGGTATTGCTGATCCAGCTTAAAGCGACGCTCTTGTTCCCTCGCATCGCTTAATTCCCTATAGCCATTGGCGATCTCAAGGCCATTCAAGTAAAGCTCAAAACGTTTAGCAACACACTGACCCTGCTCATCAATATCCAGCTGTGCTAGCGCCACTTGACAGGCAGGATAATCATTCACGCTTAGCAAGCCTGAAGGCAATTGGGGCTCTACACAATGGCTGAACAATAAATCTAACCATGAGTGCTTGTCTTCAGCATCAAAATGACTATCAATATGCTGTTGCGCACAAGCCTTAAGCTCCGCCACCGATGCAGTATGTGGGTCTAGCGACAAGTGCTGTTGAAATAATTCCCGGTAGCTAAAACACTGCCATGAAATGTTTGGCAGAAAGAGTGATAGCAATTGCCTTACCTCGTCCATCAGTGCGTGTTCATCCCAGCCCACGCGGTACCACTCCAGCATAGTGAACTCGGGGTTGTGTCGAGCACCCCGCTCTCCTTGCCTGAAGGCTTTACCTAAATAATAAATATCTTGCTGATAAACCGCTAACAAGCGCTTAAGAAAAAATTCGGGGGAAGTTTGTAAGTACTGCGTCGTTAGCGTTGCTGATTCGGGCAGACTATTAGTTACCATTAAGCTTTCAATAAAAGGGTCTACCGTTGCATGCTCACTGAGTACCGGTACATCGACTTCTAACACCTGACGCTGAGCAAAGAACTCACGTATTTTTTGATAAAGCAAAGCCCGCTGCTGAAGCGCGGGCAAAGAAGCCGAAGGCTGCCAAGACATGGTATTAATCTTTAGCGCGACACAAGTACTCACCATTTCTGGTGTCGACACGAATGAGCTCACCGGTACAGATAAACAAAGGCACTTTTACCACGGCACCGGTAACTAATGTAGCTGGCTTAGTCCCGCCTTGGGCAGTGTCACCTTTTAAACCAGGGTCAGTGTCGGCTATTTCCAGCTCAACATGGTTGGCGGGCGTTATCACCAATGGAGAACCATTGTAGAGGGTCACTAGCACTTGCTCTTGCTCTTTTAACCACTTGTAAGACTCACCTACCGCTTTTTTATCTGCCGGAAATTGTTCGAACGTCACAGGATCCATAAAATACCAAAACTCACCATCGGCATAAAGATACTCCATATCTTGGTCCATGACATCGGCACCTTCTAATGATTCTCCAGACTTAAAAGTACGCTCCCACACTCGCCCCGTGTTAAGGTTACGCAGCTTAACGCGGCTGAAAGCTTGGCCTTTGCCAGGCTTAACAAAATCATTATCTAAAATAGCGCATGGCTCACCGTCGAGCATGACTTTTAAACCGCTACGAAACTCACTGGTAGAATACTTACCCATCATTTCCTCAAATTAATTGCATGTTAAAAACCATCATGATACATCGAACCGCGGCCGCATGGCAGGAAATTACCAATAAAGAGCAACAATTAATCAGTAGTGACCGGAATACTCCCGCAGATGAGACGTTGGGTAGCTGGCAACTACAGTTACAACATGCCGTATCTGACCCGGCACAATTGTTATCATTACTAGCTTTAGACACTGCTTATTTAGAGGCGGCGCAGAGATCTGCGGTGCTATTTCCCCTAAGGGTCCCATTAGCATTTATTGCCCGCATGAAAAAAGGTGATATCAATGACCCACTACTACAGCAAGTATTGCCTGTTGACGCTGAATGCGAAGTCACTGATGGTTACTCGACAGATCCCGTAGAAGAGCAATCAGGTCACATTAATGGCCTTATCCACAAATATCATGGCCGTGTCTTACTGATGGTAAACGGCCATTGTGCGATTAATTGCCGCTACTGCTTCCGTCGACACTTTCCTTATGATGAGCACAAACTAAGCCGAGAACAATGGGCCGATGTTTTACAACATATTCGTGACGACCACTCCATCAGCGAGGTTATTTATTCTGGTGGTGATCCTTTGGCATCAAACGATAAACAGTTACGCTGGTTGACCGAAAAAATTGCCGATATTCCACATATTAAACGGCTGCGAATTCATAGCCGTTTGCCCATTGTTATTCCCAGCCGCATCAACGATGCATGTATGCAATGGATGAGTGAAACACGCTTAAAGGTGGTGATGGTACTGCATAGTAACCATGGCAACGAACTGGCAGATCGCACACTGAAAACGGCCGTGCAACGGATGAAATCAGTTGGAATTACGGTACTTAACCAAGCGGTTTTACTGAAAGGCATTAATGATGACGTAATCTCACAGGTACAACTCAGCGAAGACTTATTTGAAATGGGGGTATTACCTTATTACCTTCACGTGCTTGACAAAGTACAAGGCAGCGCTCACTTTGCCATTAGTGACTTAACGGCCAAGCAGCTGCACGCCCAAATAACTGCACAGCTTCCGGGGTATTTGGTGCCAAAGTTAGTTCGCGAAATATCAGACGAACCATCAAAAGTACTTATCTAACACTATATTCATCCATTTATGCGACCTAGCTCATGACACGCCAGCTCGATAACAGGTACTATATTCACCACACCCCATTACAGCATTGAACAGATTATGAATTCAGCCATATCATCCTTTAGCCTTATTATCGTTCATGACTCACCGCAGGAAGCCCAACGCTTAAGCAGTATGTTTCATAATGCTGGGAACCCCTGTCGGGCACAGCACATTAACGCCGAAGCGCACCTAACCAAAGTGCTTGAAAATCAGAACTGGGATTTATTAATCACCTACGACGATAGTAAATGCTTGTCGCCTGCTGTTGTGATTCGACATATTAAAAAGTTTGAACGCGACATTCCGGTGGTGCTACTCACTCAAGAACCAGATAACAAATCCATTGTTGATGGGATGAAACTAGGCGCCTGTGATGTTGTTCAAGTTGATAATGATCAACACTTATTATTAATTGTTAATAGAGAGTTAGAACATCGCCGTCAACGTAAACTCACTCGTGTAACCGAGAGGAAATTAAAAGACGTTGAGAGAAAAAATCAACGGTTGTTAGATAGCTCACGCGATGGGATCGCCTTTGTACAAGATGGCATGTACCTCTATGCAAACGATTCTTTTGCCGAATTATTAGGGTTTAATGGTAGGGACGACATTGAATATATGCCCATCATGGACACGATAAAAGAAGATGAGCACCCGCGCATTAAAAAAGAATTAAAAAACTTCACACTTCAATTATCAAAAAATGAAGCCATTTTACAATTCACAACACTTTTGCCTAATGGCCAAGAAAAATCAGTTTCCGCTGACCTACTTCTTGGAGAATACGAAGAGGAACCGTGCACCCAATTAATATGCCATGCGCAAGTTGTCAATCATGTATTGAAAGAAGCGGAACTGCAGAGCATTAAATATACTGACCCCTTAACAGGCCTATACAACCGCACAGCACTCATCGAAGAAATTGAAAAAACTGTCGACGTGGTCATTAAGCAAGAAATACCGCAATCATTCTTGCTCATCGATATAGATCGTTTTTCTAAAAGGATTAAGAATACCTTAAGCATCACTGACGCAGACAAACTTATTAAGAATATTGTCTTGTTTATGCGAAAACACTATAAAGATGAGAGTTTTATAGCTCGGGTTTCCGACCATACTTTTGCAATCATTTCAGAAAATCATGACGTTAAAGAAATTATCAATCATGCGGAAATGCTGTGTAAAAAAATATCTGAACATTTTTTCGAGGCTGACAAAAAGTCCTTACAGCTTACGCTTAGCATTGGGATATGCATCATTAATGAATCCACTAAAAACTCTCAAACACTGATTCACCATGCCTTAAAATGCATCGAAGATTTACGCAAGTCAAATGACGGAAATGGTGTAACACTTTACCATAGAAAAACCGATGGCGACGAGATTCTCGCTAGCACCATAAAGAAAGCGCTGAAAAACAATGACTTAACACCTCTATTTCAGCCCATCATTAGTTTGCGCGGAGAAGAGACTGAACGTTATGAATTATTATTGCGCATGCATATTGACGAAAAAGAAATGCTGCCATCACAATTTTTACCCGCCGCAGAAAAACTAGGTCTAGGCAGAAAGATTGATCGCTGGGTAATTTTAGAATCCATCAAACATTTACAACGCGCTCACAGAAGCACTCAACACTTTATTAACTTAACGGTAGCTAGCTTGCAAGATGACAGCTTATTACCGTGGGTAAAAGTGGCACTCGAAGCAGCAAAAGTCAGTGCAAGCTCGCTTGTTTTTCAAGTAAAAGAAGCGGATGCTATACAGCAAATTATGTCCACTAAAACTTTTGTCGCCAACGCAAAAAAAATAGGCATTGAGTTTAGTATCACTAACTTCGGTAGTGCTGCTATAGAACCATTGAAAACCTTAGAACATATTGATACAAAATATATAAAAATTAATGGCTCACTAGCGCTAGAATTACAAGAGAACCCTGACAATAGTAAAGGGCTAGAAGAACTTGTCGCACAGCTCCATGAAAGAGGGAAAATAACCACGATTCCACATATAGAGAAGGCGAGTATACTATCTAAGCTGTGGGAGCTAGGGGTACATTACATTCAAGGTAATTATTTACAGGCGCCTAGTGCTGAAATGAATTATGAATTCTCTAGTGAAGATTGATTTTATTTTAATGGGCTTCGATATCTGTAAGAACAATGATTTCATTTTTAGCTAGAGCTTCCGCTGCCTGCTATCGCCCCTCACCTACATCCGTGTAGGCAAAACTATTGAGGAATACGACTCGCTAATCACTCTATATCCGCCGTATTAAAACCCATCAAGTAGAGGATGCTATCCAGCCCCAAATAACTTATGTTGAATTTTGCTGCCGCTGTCACTTTGGGTTTTGCTCTAAAGGCGACACCCATTCCGGCTAAGGCCAGCATGGGTAAGTCGTTTGCGCCATCGCCCACGGCTACGACCTGTGATAACAGTAAGCCTTCTTTCTCCGCCAGTAGCCGAAGTAATTCCGCTTTGCGCTCACCATTAACAATATTGCCGATGACTTTACCTGTCACTTTTCCATCTACAATATCTAATGTATTAGCATAAACATAATCGATCCCTAACTTTTTTTGCAAGCAACGCCCAAAATAATCGAATCCACCCGATAGAATGGCGGTTTTATAACCCCGCTTGTTCAAATTAACTAATAATTTTTCAACGCCGGGGTTAAGCTCTACACGCTCTGCTATTGATACCAAAACAGATTCATCTACACCTTCTAGCAACGCCATGCGCTGCCGAAAACTTTCATCAAACGCTATATCACCTCGCATAGCTGATTCCGTGATAGCCGCAACTTGCTCACCCACGCCTATCTCTTTCGCCAACTCATCGATCACTTCGGCGTTAATTAATGTGGAGTCCATATCAAAACAGACTAACCGTCGGTGACGACTGTCATAGGTGTTTTCTTGGAAATGGATATCGAGCTGCAAGTCGCTTGAAAGCTGAAGTAATGTGGCACGTAATCCAGACTCACTGGCAGGTAATTGTGACGATAAAAACTCCACGACTGTAGGACGACTATCGGCATTAACCCCACCCGTGTGACTAACTCGGTCAGACAACCACTGAACCGTCTCGAACGTTATACCACAGGTTTTTGTGACATCATAAACTGCAGCAATATCTGTAATCGATACACTCCGCCCTATTAACAATATCCGGCAAGCAGGCTGAGCTGAACGTGTTAGATCAAGAGGCGATACGCTGTCGACCTTCACTAAACATGCGTTATCCTTTGCGTATGCCGTTATGGCTGCCGATAAATCACCAAAAAAACGATGATAATCATTGCCATCATTATCACAAATAATGATCTCAAATAACACATGCAGAGAGTGACGAGTTGACGTGCGTGTTTGCTGTATCTCTTTGAGACTTGCAGAATAGATCTCTGCCAACTCACCCATCGCAGCTAACAAATCAATATTTTTTGGCCCAGACAATGTTACTAGCATCATGCTATTCACGGCTTACCCTCTTCTTAGGTTGTTGTACTATCAAAACGCCGTACATTAAAATATCGATATAGCGTTTAACGGCCTTTTGGGTCGCTTGTAATGGTCTATATTATAGCGACAATTTTTACGTTAAAATACCCGTTATTAATGCACTAAAATAATCGCGCGTAGAGTGCTTCAGCACATGTCGTAACGAAGAAAAATCATAGGTACAGTGACGAGTATGTTCATATTGAGCACATCCATCAAAAATCGGTTCGTTCAATTTTTTACGGCCCATCGTCGGCCATACAGAATGGCCGCTTTAGTAACATTAGCAGCCCTTATTGGTTGGATGATAAGTTATACCATTCAATCGAGTCATCATTCTGAAAGGCTGGTCTCGGTGGTTGATCAATACGGTAAAAACATCTCGTTACTAGTGAGTGATCAACTTGCTCACAGCGTGGCACAAGCCGACTCAATTAGCACTCAGGCTACGGCACAAAACATTGCACGTAAGGCAGCGGTTTCATCCATTGTAGTTTATAACAATAACAACCAAATTTTAGCCCAGGTAAGCGGGACAAACACACCTAAGCACATTGCACTAAAAGAGTATACATCGCCTATTTTATCCGGTGAAAATATTATTGGCTCAACGGCTGTCGCTATTGACACCCACTCTTTTAATGCAACATCTCAGACGGCGTCGGACCTATGGTGGGCTGTTGGCCTTATTCTATTAGGTATTATTTTTTCAATAAAAGATATACTGACCGTTCACCAAAATAGTGATAACTCCGGCGAATCGGGTACGAACGGCGCAAAAGAAAAAGAGGATGCAAGACGGAGAGCGGGAAGTAGCCACACAGATATTATCCCCACAGTCATCGAAAAATCAAAAGATAATACCAATGTTATTTACGTCATCATCACCATGCATAATATCGACACACTGAACAAACAGCTCAATAGCGAACTAAGGCAACAACAAATGTTGTTGCTAGATAAAAACATTGCTCATGCCGTAAGCTTATACGGCGGAAAGATATTGGTTGTGGGCAACAACGAAATAATATTTATTTTTGACAAGAAAAATATTGAAAATTCAATTTACAGCCTGCAGCTGTTACTCGCGCTTCATAAAAAGGACAAAAATGCATTGATCACTATGAGCGGGCTGATAATGGAGACAACAGAAAAAGGCCCAAGTTCTGTTTTTATACATCTTAAATTATTGACCAACAACAAAAAGCCTTTCGGTTCTTACATCCAGTCCAGTTTAATTGATAAATACACATTAGAAACATACTTAGAATATAAAAAGGATACCAGTTCGTTTACAACGACCGTCAACGGCCTGCAACCTCATTATCAAAAACTACTCGATAACCAGCTAACCCACCTCTTTAATAGCGAAATATAAGTCACCATATTAAGACAATAACATTAGCGCTGTTCTAAAATAAGCACGCCATTTTCAGTCCGCATATCAACACCGCTTAAAAAACTATTACCTAGCAATATAACCGGCAAAGCATCATTCAAGGCAACGACAGCGGAAATATTATAACGAGATATTGCACCAATAGTGACTTTTTTAAGTACAACCATTCTGCCTTCCGTCACA
>Ga0307488_10002323_pt1 | contig 16128 bp, 23 predicted proteins | sample SB02metaG_FD_202248 | JGI IMG/M metagenome (GOLD analysis project Ga0307488, IMG submission 202248) | Sea-ice brine microbial communities from Beaufort Sea near Barrow, Alaska, United States - SB 0.2 | ecosystem: Environmental > Aquatic > Marine > Coastal | place: USA: Alaska | collected... | reverse complement strand
AAGCAACTACTGTTGCACTAGCACAAACCTTTTAGCGGTTTGCTGACTGTCTAATGACCTAGCCTCTGACTCTTGCGTGTACTTGACTGAACCACTCGGTCCATGCTGTGTTATCAAATTAAAAAATAAAGAAGCAGTTTAATAATCCATACAGTCTAAAGCATCTGCTTGAAATGCTCTACTAATATTACAATTAGTTTTCTTTAATATAGATTCTGAATGTGTTACATCTTCTTTTAATGTCACCAATTGTTTTTTAGTGTCATTGCACATTTTCATAAACTCTTCCACATCCATATCTGCATGCCTTTGAGTTATCCTATTGAGCATTTGGATTACGTGTTCCTGCCCATTGATGAAGTTTTCATACTCCGCTATTCTTTTAGTATTTACCATGATTTCTTATATTACTATTAATTGCTCATTTTAATGACATGCTTAGGTGAAATCATTAGTAATGCTTGCTATCAGCAGTACTAATGATTTGTAAAATATTGTTCCGCTCCGAGGCAAAAGCTTTTGCTTCTGCTTTAGAGGAAAACCAAGAGAGCTCTTTGCTCTCCTGATTTTGCATGATGACTATGAAGTTCATATTATTCATATGACATGTCTGGTACATAGTCACCTTCTACAGGTGTAGCCTCTTCACCTTCAAATAGTTGCTCATTTATCATCTCCTCTTCAACTTTTTCCCTATATGCAGCCACTGCTTTTTCATCATACTCTCCTTCAAAATAGTTGAATTTTCTACATATCTTGTCGGCTACAGCACCTTCCCACTTACACTTATACCAGTGGTTCATTACCTTATTATCTGCAGCAATAGTCAGCAGTATTTCATGAGGTAGATGCGCCTTGTTGATGAATATGTGTTTCATGTCCTTGATTGCATCTTCAATAATAGCTAAAGGCAATTCCTTTTTAGAGTGACGGCTGATGCAAAATCCTTGCAGACCGTACTCTATGTCACTGTAGCCATTCTTATATCTTGACTTGATTGTGCTAAAGAAATTAAAGTTAATCTCCTTATTAGCATGTAGCGTTAGCCTTGAGGCTAATGTTGCTATCTCTTCGTGGGTTTTATGTCCTAAATACATTATTACTTTGGATTATATTGTTTCCATTCAGTTCCATTCCATTTCAAATCTCCATAGTCACAATCCCATGCAGTATCTCCTACAACGTTGTCGTGTGTCCAGTACATGACAAACTGCCCATTATATGTGAAGCTTGGCTCTCTTTCTTCTTTTTTGGTAATCATGATGATTAATTTAAAAGTGAATAAAGGGGAGAGCTCATTGCCCTCCCCTGTTCTGATGTTATACGGCTTCAGCCCACTTAAGGGTTGTTTCCTCACCAGTTGCCAAGTCCATCACAGGATTATTTGACAGTTGAAAGCCAGGCATTTCCATGCCAGGTTGAAGCTTCTTCTGCAGCTCCTTAATCATAGGATGCTTTGCTTTCATGACCAGACCTGTGTCAGGGTCTATGAGAGACAGCACTCCGAATACTACATTAGACTGCGTGCGTGTTGCCACGCTGATGCCAGCAAGGGTAGTTGCCTTGTTGGTGAGAGGTGCATCAGTTACAATCAACGTGGCTGTGCCTGTTGACTGATTGATGTTCATTTTACGAAAGTAGACCATGAATGAAATTGAATTGAACTAAGTTTGGGTACCACTTTAAAGCACGGGGGTACCCTGACCGCAAAATTTTGATGGGGAGCAGAAAGCAAGATCCCCTAGCACATGCCAAACACATTATTTTTTTTGGTAGGAAAAATTTTTTTTTAATACCGCTTGATTAGTAGTGGGCTATAATTTTTTAAATTTCCCTAAAATATTGTATATTGTTTATAGAGGAGTATTACACTTTAACATTTATACTATGTCAGAAGAAGATAGAGACGGCCCATTAGACGATATATACCAAAGAGAGGTAGAGTTAGAAATGGTTAACACTGCTTATATCAATTCATACAGAGTTCTTATTGGTGAGATTACTTTTGATAATTTAATACATGACAGTTTTAAAGAGGGTAATACAGCTTTAATGGCATTTGATCCAGATAACGGTCCTATGCTAGAAGAATTAGAAAGTATGATAGAGTGGTATGAGGACAGCGAAGAATATGAAAAATGTATGAAATTAAAGAATATAATGAACATCGAATTTCCAGAAACTATATTTTAAAAAAATGAGCAATTTATTACAAGACATGATGGGTATGCTGTCAAGAAAAATGACAGTAACACCAAAGGGTGATGACTACATGTCATTAGCAAGATATCCAAATCCTCAAGAGAGGATGAAACCTAATCCTAAAATTCAAACGGAATTAGTAAAGATATCTGATTTAAAAACATTTATGGGTGGTGGAGGAGGTGGAGGTGATCAAACACTGTCTATAGCAGGTCAAGTACTATCACTTACAAGTGGGGGTTCAGTAACATTACCAGATGAGTATGTTAGTTCAGCAGCATTTGATGCTCCCGCTGATTCTTTAATTCTAACTAGAGTAAGTGGGGATAGTGTTGTAGTAGATATGAACCGTAAGGATGTTAATGAATTTGTTAATTATACTGCATTAACAGCAACCATTGGTACAACAGTTAATTTACCAGTAGCAACACCGGGACAACTAGTTATTATTGAAAATGTAGGTGCTACTGGAAATGCGTCAGTACAATTACCTTTAGCTAATGCTACAGCATGGCAATTTAGAAAAATTACACTTACAACAGACGGAACTACTACTCCTAGTAAAACATTAACATTAGATGCTCAAGGTTCTAATACTATTAATGGCCAAGCTAATTTTTTACTTTATAGAACGTATGCATCGGTCACTCTTTGGTCAACCGGTGCTGATTGGATAATTTTATCATCATCACAAGTAACAGATGTACCTACATTTACAGCTTTAACAGATAGTACTTTTAACGCAGCTATGCAGCTGTGGTTTAGTAATCAAGCTGCTGCTGAAGCACAATACGGACCCATTGGACAGTGGAATGTTACTGCTGTAACGGATATGACTTCTATGTTATTCGCCAATGTTACCCAGGATACTGCAGGATATACAAAAGTCAATGCATTTAATGAAGATATTTCAGCTTGGGATGTAAGTAATGTAACTATTATGAAGGATGCTTTATCTGGAGTTAATAACTCTACTGCAGGTATTGCTGGGGGGACTTTCAATCAAGACCTTTCGAGTTGGAATGTAAGCAGCGTGACGGATATGGAAAATATGTTTAGAAACCAACCAGATTTTAACCAGCCCTTGAACACTTGGGATGTAAGTTCTGTAACGACTATGGTCAATATGTTTGCGGAGTTCTCATTTAATGCTGTTAAAAGAAAAGCTCAGTTTAACCAACCCCTTAATAATTGGGATGTGTCAAGTGTGACAACTTTCCAAAACATGTTTGATGCCCCTGATTTTGTGTCATCAGAGAATAGCTTTAACCAAGACCTTAGCAGTTGGAATTTAAATAGTGCAACAACTATAAGACAAATGTTCCGTGGAGCAACGGATTTCAATAATGGAGGACAACCTTTAACTTGGACTTTGGGTAGTAATCTAACAAACTATTTTACTGCGTTTTTTGGTGCTATTAGTTTCAATCAAGACGTTTCCTCTTGGGATGTGAGTGCCGCAACGAGCATGGCTGGCCTGTTTCATGATGCAACAGCCTTTAATCAAGACCTTAGCTCGTGGCAAGTACAAAATTGTTCGGATTTTGCTAATATCTTAGATGATAGCGGAATGTCTACCACTAATTATGATGCTCTCCTAAATGGTTGGTCAGCCTTGACATTTGCCAGCACCAACTTAATATTTGGAGCTGCAGGAGTTAATTACACAGCAGCGGGTGCTACAGCACGTGGGGTATTGACAGGTGCTCCTAATAGCTGGACAATAACAGACGCAGGTCAAGTATAATGGCAACACCTAGAAAAGGAAAAGCAAAAGTAAAAGTTACAGCTAGCGGTAAGAAAGTTAGCTATGGCCAAGCGGGTAAAGCTAAAGGAGGGGGGCCACGGGTAAAACCGGGCACCTCCAAAGGCGATAGCTATTGTGCTAGAAGTTTAGGTATTAAAAAAGGATTATCAAAGAAAAAACAAAATGATCCTAATACACCAAATAATCTGTCTCGTAAACGTTGGAAATGTTCAGGAGCTAAATCTAAAAAATAATGGCGGCTAAGAAAAGTACAGTAAACAGTTCTGGTAATTATACAAAGCCAGGAATGCGCAAAAGATTATTTAATTCAATTAAAGCTGGAAGCAAAGGTGGAGGTGCTGGACAATGGTCTGCACGTAAAGCTCAAATGTTAGCTAAACGTTATAAAGCAGCTGGTGGGGGTTATAAAACAAAGAAATAATGGACTCAAAAAAATGAAAAATTTACTATTAACCCTAGCAGTTGTAAGTTTAATGGCTTGTAACTCTACTGAAGAAACAATCAACACCGAATGTTGTCATAGCGATGCTACAGATTTACCTTTTGATATTGATTCAATTACAAATGTAAGACAATTATTAGATTCACTTAATGAAGTGCCAAAGAAAAAGAAGTAATGGCAAAGACTAAGCAACAGAAAAGCCTTACTAGATGGACTAAGCAAAAATGGACAACTGCATCAGGAAAAAAAAGTTCTGAAACAGGTGAAGTATATGCTCCAAAAAAAACCATCTCTAAATTAAAAAGCACTGCTGCAGGTAAAAAGAAACTAGCTGCTGCTAACAAAAAAAAACGTGCTGCAACTAAAGCGGGTAAACAACATGCTAAACATGGGTTGCATGTCGGTAAAAAACGTTGAATTGAAAATAAACTTTAGATAAACGTCTATACACTTTTTTTATTTAAACTATTTATATATATTTGTATATAATTAGTTTAATAAAAATCAAAATGAATAAAGTTACAGACAACAATCCCATTGATGAAAAAGAGCCAATTCTTTCTAAAGAAGAGTTAAGTTCAAGAAGAGAAGAGATCACTGCTTTTTACAATGATAATATCCCTCACCTAAAGGTGCAGGCTGAATATGAAACACTTTTAGCAACTATTGAAAAGGGTAGAGCTGAAAGATTACAAGCACAGATGTATATGGCACAAGCATATGCTTCTCAAAAAGAAGGTGATGGTGTAGGTGTAGACTCAGAAGAAGCACAAGCTTTTAAAGAAGCAATGGAGCAGGCAGCATCAAACATCGACTAAAATGAAGATGTTAAAGAGGGGTGATTCTGGACTAGATGTTAAAACTCTTCAGATTAAGTTGAAGTTATTAGCAGATGGGCAGTTTGGACCTATTACAGAAAAAGCTGTTATAAGATTTCAATTATCTAATAACTTACCTGTTAATGGTATAGTTGAATCTGATATGTGGGTTCTTATGTTTAATTTACCTGAAATTTCGTCTGATGAAATTGATGAGGATACAGATATTTCTGAAAACTATTTTAGAACTTCTTATGATCAATTAATTCATAAATATTATTTATCTAAAAAAGAATATATTAGTTCTAATACTAAAAATGAATATGTTTTTTTACATCATACTGCAGGAAATAATAATCCTTATAGAACCATTGATCATTGGGGGCGAGACAGCAGGGGCAGGATTGCCACTGAATTTGTCTTAGGTGGGAGAAACCACAAAACAGGTGATGATGAGTATGACGGAGTTATGGTTCAAGCATTCCCAGAGGGGTGTCAGGCATGGCACCTTGGTAAAACTGGATCTGGATGGATGAACCGTCATTCTGTAGGTTTAGAAATTTGTAATATGGGTTATTTAGATAATGAAAATAAAACATATGTTGGGTCTTCTTGTATTCCCAATGAAACCATTGCTTTAGATACTCCCTTTAAAGGTCATACACTATGGCATGCTTACACAACCGAGCAGATTAAGGAAACTGAAAAGTGGATTAAATTTGTTGGAGAAAGGGATGGTATAGATGTAAGGTTAGGATTAAAACAGTATATACAAAAATATGGTCCCACTAAAGGATTTGACTTTCAAGAAGACGCATATAGTGGAAAATTAAAAGGATTATTAACACATACCAATGTAAGGAGGGATAAATCAGATTGTTATCCTCATCCTGATTTAGTTGATATGATATTAAGCTTATAGTAATGGCATTAGTAACTAACGTAGATTTAAAATTAAAAATTAATCTTGATACATCTATTAAGTATCAAATATTAACACATTGTTTTTTTAATAATATTTTAATAAGCAATTCAGATTTAAAATTTTTAACAGTTTTAGCTGAAAACTCTAAAATTGAAATTTCTAAGTTCTGTATATTACTTACTGATAAAGGTATTTTTAAAAGTCCACAATCAGCAAGAAATGCTATTTCAAAAGCTGAAAGAAAAAATTTATTGGTTAAAAGTGGCACTAATAAAAAGACCATTAGTATAAATAAAAGTTTAAATGTGCAAACAAAAGGGTTGGTCTTACTTAACTATAAAATTTTAGGCAGTGAATCCCAAGAAACATAAAGAATTTAAAGAAGGGATTGCTGAAGAGGTGGGTGTTCATCCTCAAGTGGTAGATGACTTCATATCTTTTTATTATGCAAAATTAAGAAAAAAATTATCTCAACTTGATTATCCAAGAATAAACGTAGATGGATTAGGAACATTTCATCTTAGAAAAAATAAATTAGAAAATGCCATTAAAAGACAAAAAAGCATGTTAGGTAATATTGCTAAACGCACTTATAATGGTTATGCTAAAAGTGAAAATATAATTGAAAATATTTCACAAATGGATAATGCACTTAAACAAATTGAATTAGATATTTTAAGAAAGAAAGAATTTAAACTTAAAAAAAATGAGTAAACCCTGGTCAAAATATATTGATGCTTTTAAAAATATTGATAAAATAACTGAAGGCATTAAAAATAATATATTTAAAAAAGAGCATATTGAGGCTGTAGCAACAGAAAGATTTCAAGTTTGTATTAATTGTAGTTTATATGATGCAAAAGGAACAGACTGTATTGCTTCGGGTACACAACCATGTTGCTCTGATTGTGGATGTAGTTTAGCATTTAAAGTAAGATCATTATCAAGTGAGTGTCCAAAAGGATATTGGAATTCTTTAGTGACAGAAGAGTTAGAAGAAAAAATAAATCAACAAATAAAATCTTAATATCATGACAGTAACACAAATAGTTTCAGATTTATTAAAACATAATATGATAACTCCTGGTGCCGCTATTGTATTGTTAAATGCTGATATAAAAGCTAAAGCATACGAAGGCAAAACCCTTGTTCCAACTGAAACTTTTAATAATATAAAAGGGGGAGTTATAAATTGGACACTAGATGAAGTAGATGAAGGTTTACCATATTGGTATATAACATCATCATAAAAAATAAATCATGGCAATTATATTCAAAGAAGATGGGCACCTATATGAAAGTATAGACCAAGATAATATTGATTGGTTAAGTGTAACATCATTTATAAGTAAGTTTAAACCCAAATTTGACAGAGATGGTCAAGCTATTAAATCTTCTAAAAATAAAAGATCTAAGTGGTATGGTATGACCCCAAAAGAAATTATAGCTGCTTGGGATGGTGAAACACATAGAGCTATTACTCTAGGTAATTTTTATCATAATCAAAGGGAGGCAGATATGCTTGATTTTAAAACTATTGAGCGTGATGGAACAGAAATACCAATTGTTAAACCGCTTATAAATAAAGAAGGTATTAAAATGGCTTCTGAACAAAAATTAGAGGATGGTATTTATCCAGAGCATTTAGTATATTTAAAATCTGCTGGAATTTGTGGGCAAGCCGATATAGTAGAAATAGTTAATGGCTACATTAACATTAATGATTATAAAACCAATAAAGAGATCAAAGAAAAAGGATTTACTAATTGGGAGGGTATAACAAATAAAATGTATAAGCCTGTCAATCATTTAGATGATTGTAATCTTAACCATTATAGTTTACAACTCAGCATTTATGCGTATATTATTAAAAAGCATAACCCCAAACTAAAGATTGGAAAGCTTACTATTCAACATGTAAAATTTAAACAAGTGGGGGAGGATTCTAATGGATATCCAATTAATGAACATGTAAATGGAGAACCAGTATTAGAAGAAGTTAAAATGTATAATATACCATACTTAAAAGATGAAGTAGCTTCATTAATAATGTGGTTAAAAGATAATAAATAATGCTAATAAGATTATTTGATATACAAAATAGTAAAGTCATTCCATCAGAACATTGTTATGCATTACCTTTTTTAAAAGATATAATGGATGAATATGCTGATAGTCATTTAAAAGTATATCAATATATATTCTATATGACTTGTCCTAATCCAGATTTAAATCCATTTTTTAATCTTCCTGAACATGAGAAAGAAGATATTATAATTGAAGAAGTTCAATTAGAAGATTCTCCAGAAGATGTTAAAATAAGATATGCAATTGAAATGTGTAAAAAGCTTTATGAAACCCCAACATATAGAGCATATGTGGGTATTAAGTCTATGCTAGATAGATTAGCAAAATACATGGAAGTAACAGCAATAGAACATGGACGAGATGGCAATATTAACTCAATGGTAAATGCAGCTGCTAAGTTTGAACAAATAAGACATTCATATAAGGGTGCATTTACTGATATGAAGCAAGAACAAGAAAGTTCAGTACGTGGAGGAGCTGGATTAGCATATGATCAATTATGAATAAAAAAAATACAACTTGGCATTTCTGTTATTGGGATGAACAAGAATTTGAAAATAAAGAAGTTAATAAAACTAAAAATAAAACCAAAAATAATGGCACAACAAGTAATTCCAGTGGGGAAAAAATTGCTACTCAAGCAAAAAGAATCTGAAAAGTATTTTAAAAATACTGATATTATTATACCTGATGCAGCACAAACTAAAGAGAATATAGGAACTATAGTTGGTGTTGGACGTGGGGTAGAGGAAATTAAAATAGGTGACATGGTTCAGTATACTGATCATTGTTTACCTGTGCCAATGAAACATAATAATGAAGAGCATTTACTTATTCAAGAGGGTGATGTTTTTGCAATTTTAGTAGATGTATAAATCTATACCAACATATATAGATGGGGTATGGACAACAACTGACTTTAATTCTAAAGAAGAATTTATTGAGTATATTTTAAGTATTTTTAAAAAACCGGGTGAGTATAGGTTTAATGAACTATCATATAAGTTTAACAAGCAAGCTCAGTTATTTAATAAAAACGGATATTATTGCAATAAACCTTTTAGATCAAAAGATTTTACTAGCTACTGGGAAGATGAAAAAAATAAATGCCGAGAGGGAGTTATCTATAAACAAGGTGAAGAGAGTTGGTATTTAACTAGGGATTATTATATGTGGTTAAATTTTTTACCCATATTTGATAAAGAAGAGAAAAAATATGGATTTGCTAAAGTGCGGGATGCACAATATCATATGGCTTTGTATGAAATATTAGCTGAATTAAATAATAAGCATTCAGCAATACTAAAAAAACGTCAAATAGCATCTTCTTATTTTCATATGGGTAAGATTATAAATACTTATTGGTTTGAAGAAGGAAGTATTTGTAAAATTGGAGCTTCACTTAAAGACTTTATTAATGATAAAGGTTCATGGAAATTTTTAGATGAATATAAAATTTTTCTTAATGAACATACAGCTTGGTATAGACCAAGTAATCCAGAAAAAGTTTTATTATGGCAACAGCAAATTGAAGTTAAAGTAGGGAATAGAAAAACAGCACGTGGACTAAAATCTAAAATACAAGGAGGTTCATTTGAAAAAAATGCAACTACAGGTGTTGGTGGTCCTTGCACATACTTCTTTCACGAGGAAGCGGGCATTGCACCTAAGATGTCAGATACATATGAGTATCTACGCCCTGCTATGTCATCGGGTATGATGACTACAGGTATGTTTATTGCAGCGGGTTCAGTTGGTGATTTGCAACAATGCAATCCACTAAAAGAAATGATACTTAATCCTAAAGCAAATGATATATATGATGTAGAAACAAACCTTATGGATGCTGACGGTAAAATAGGTATGGCGGGTTTATTTATTCCTGAGCAATGGTCTATGCCACCTTATATTGATTCTTTTGGAAATTCACTAGTTAATGAAGCTGTTGAAGCTATTATTACAGAAAGATCTCGTTGGAAGAATGAATTAAATGGTGAGCAATTCCAATTAAGAATTTCTCAAAAGCCAATGAATATAGCAGAGGCATTTGCTTATAGAAAAGAATCAATATTTCCTCAATCTATATTATCTAAACAACAAAAAAGAGTTGAGGAAAAAGAATACCCATATGAGCTTATTGAATTAGATAGAGATGAGACAGGGATAATTGCTAAACGAACTAATAAACTACCCATTACAAAGTTTCCTGTTGATAAAAAACAAATAGATAAAACAGGAGCATTAGTAGTATGGGAAAGACCTGCAAGTAAACGACCTGATTTTGGTTCATACTATGCATCTATTGACCCTGTATCTGAAGGAAAAACAACTACATCAGATTCTTTATGTAGTATTTTTGTATATAAAAATTCAATTGAAGTTACTAGAACTACTGCAGCAGGAGATGTAGAACAATTTATAGAAAAAGATAAAATTGTTGCTGCATGGTGCGGTAGATTTGATGATATTAATAAAACACATGAGCGTTTAGAGTTAATTATTGAATGGTATAACGCATGGACATTAGTTGAGAATAATATATCATTGTTTATTCAACATATGATAGCTAGAAAAAAACAAAAATATTTAGTCCCTAAACAACAAATTTTATTTTTAAAAGATCTTGGTTCAAATAAAACTGTATATCAAGAATATGGTTGGAAAAATACAGGTACATTATTTAAGAGTCATTTAATTTCTTATGCTATAGAATTCTTAAGAGAGGTTATTGATGAGGAAACAGATATCAATGGTGTAGTAACAAAACAAACTTTAGGTGTAGAAAGAATCCCTGATCCTATGTTACTTAAAGAAATGTTAGCGTATTACCCTGGACTAAACGTAGATAGGTTAGTTGCATTTGGAGCATTGATTGCTTTTGTTAAAATACAACAATCTAATAGAGGATATACTAAAAGACGTGAATCAGAGGATAATTCTTTGGTAAATTCAGAAAAAATGCATAAATTAAAGTATAATCCGTTTAAAAATATAGGACGTAGTAAAACGGCAAATACTAATAGACCAAATAGGTCTGGTTTTAAAAATTATAAATAGACTAACTAAATATATCTAGGATGAGAGTACTTAATGCAATGCAGTTAAAAAATGGAGCTAAAGCTGAATCCGGCCCAACCTTCTCCAGTTTAACTCAACCGATTCAGTTTTTACCTTCCTCAGAAAAAACTGATGATTGGGCAGCATGGAATTTAGATTGGTTAGAACTTCAAGGAATAGAATTTTTAAGGATTAATGCGCGAAGACTTTTAAAGAATTATAAGTTAGCAAAAGGGATTATTGATAAAACTGATTATATAGTTGAGCCAGATAATGAGTATAAGGAGTTAATGGATGTATTAACTAAAGAAGAAGAAACTGCTTTAGAACTTAAATTTTATCCCATTGTTCCTAATGTAATAAATGTTTTAACAGGAGAATTTACTAAAAGATATAATAAAGTTCAATTTAGAGCTGTAGATGACAAATCATATAATGAGATGTTGGAGCAGAAAAGAATGCAAATTGAAGAATCTTTATTAGCTGATGCTGAAAAACAGCTTATAACTAAAATGGTTCAGATGGGTGTAGATCCTGCTTCAGAAGAAGCACAACAAAGTCTTTCCCCTGAAGGTTTAAAATCACTACCAGAAATTGAAGACTTTTTTAGTAAGTCTTATAGAAGTATGGTTGAAGAATGGGCCTCTCATCAATTAAATATAGATGAAGAAAGGTTTAGAATGCAAGAGCTTGAAGAAAGAGCATTTAGAGATAGTCTGATTGCAGATAGAGAATTTTGGCATTTTAGAATGCTTGAAGATGATTATGATGTAGAGTTATGGAATCCTGTACTTACATTTTATCAAAAATCTCCTGATCAAAGATATATAGCAGATTCAAATTATGTTGGACAAGTAGATTTAATGACTGTATCTGATGTTGTAGACAGATATGGATATTTAATGGATAACAAGCAATTGGAGTCTTTACAAAGAATATATCCAGCACGTTCAGCTCAGTATCAAGTTAATGGTTATCAAAATGATGGTTCATATTATGATGCAACTAGATCACATGAGTGGAATACCAATGCTCCAGGATTAGCATATAGACAATATACAAGCAACTATATGGCTGACCCAGCTGTAGGTGGTGATATTCTTTCTCAAATTTTAGATCAAAGTGAAGACCTAATTCAAAATGGAGATAGTAACTTAATGCGTGTTTCTACCATCTATTGGAAAACACAAAGAAAAGTAGGGCACTTAACTAAAATTGAAAAAGACGGTGAAGTAACTCAAGAAATTATTGATGAATCTTTTAAGATAACTGAGAAAGCAGTTTATGATACATCTATATTTAAAAATAAATCTAAAGACACTTTGTTACAGGGTGAACATATAGATTGGATTTGGATTAATGAAGTATGGGGAGGTGTTAAAGTTGGACCAAATGTGCCAGCTATGTGGCATACTACAATGGGAGATAATGTTAATCCAATTTATTTAGGGATTAACAGAACTAAACCTGGGAGATTACCATTTCAATTTAAAGGTGATAATTCTCTATATGGTTGTAAGTTGCCTGTAGAAGGAAGGGTGTTTTCTGATAGAAATACCAGATCTACTTCTTTAGTAGATTTAATGAAAGCTTATCAAATAGGCTATAATATGGTTAATAATCAAATAGCTGATATACTAATAGATGAATTAGGAACAGTTATTATGTTTGATCAGAATGCTTTGCCACGTCATTCAATGGGTGAGGATTGGGGCAAAAACAATTATGCTAAAGCATATACTGCTATGAAAGATTTTAGCATGTTGCCTTTGGATACATCTATAACTAATACAGAAAACGCAACAAACTTCAATCACTATCAAACTCTTAACATGGAGCAGACAAGTAGATTGATGTCTAGGATTCAATTAGCTAATTATTTTAAACAACAATGCTTTGATGCAATAGGTATTAACCCACAACGTCTAGGAGGAGCTGTATCAGCTCAAACAGCAACTGGGGTAGTTAATGCTATGCAACAGTCTTACGCTCAAACAGAGATCTATTTTGTACAGCATTCAGATCATTTGATGCCTAGAGTGCACCAAATGAGAACTGATTTAGCACAGTACTATAATAGTACTAATCCAAGTGTAAGATTATCATATATCTCTACAGAGGCTCAGAAAGTTAATTTTGTTATAAATGGTACCGATCTATTACTTAGAGATTTTAATGTATTTGCAACTACTAAGACTAATCATAGAGCAATCTTAGAACAACTTAAGCAAATGGCATTAACAAATAATACTACAGGAGCTTCAATTTTTGAGTTGGGTAATATTGTTAAAGCTGATTCTATTGCAGAAGTAACTGACATCTTAAAAGATTCTGAAGTAAGGGTTGAACAGCAAAGAGCTCAGGATATGCAGCAACAACGTCAAATGCAAGAGCAACAACTTCAAGCTAAAGCTCAAGAAGATCAAATGAAGTTGCAAGTTGAAATACAAGAAAATGATAAGGATAGACAAAATGATTTAACTATTGCTGAAATTAGAGCTGCTGGATATGGTGCACAAGTTGATATAAATCAGAACCAAGTATCAGATTATCAAGATGCTATGAAAGATATTAAAGAAACTACTCAGTATAGAGAGCAGATGAATATGAAAAGAGAGGAAATGGTCAATAAAGGAACTCTTGAAAATAATAGGTTACAAGTAGAAAGAGAAAAAATAGCTGCTAGTAAACAAATTGCTGATACTAAATTGGCAATAGCTAAAGAGAACAAAAATAAATATGATATCAAAGATTCTAAAAAATCAGATGATAAATAATTTGCGTTAGCTATATACTGCAAAATACTTTAGATTAATTTAAAATATAATAAGTTTATTTTTTTAATTATATATAAACTTTTATTATATTGTATATATAAGGATTAAATATTAAAACCAACATAATATGAATACTAAAACGAATGCTGTGAACAGTAACGTAGAAACAATAGATGTCAACTTAGACGAAATTTTTAATGCTGCACCTAGTGGTACAGATATTACGTTGCCTACAGAAGAAAATACTAAAAACAATATTTTATCAGGATTAAATAAAAAAGCAGATTTTTCATTTGCTGATCCTGATGTAAATGATGTAGAAGATGTAAATGATTTAATTGAAAAAGCAGAGAGTAATGAAGAAGCAATAGAAACTTCAGAAAAAACTACTGAAACAATTATTAAAGAAACTGAAAGTATTATTGACTCACTAGGTGAAGAGGACCGTGAGGATGAGGACGATGTGAAAAAAGAAAAAAGAGGTAGAAAAGCTATTTCAGGAATTTCTGATGTATTTAGTAAATTAATTACAGATGAAAAAATTGTTCCATTTGATGATAATAAAGCATTAGATGAATATACAGCTAAAGATTGGGAAGAATTAATTGAAGCTAACTTAGAAGAAAAAGCTAATCAAGTAAGACGTGAAACCCCAAAACAGTTTTTTGCTAGTTTGCCTCAAGAATTACAAATTGCTGCTCGGTATGTTGCTGATGGTGGCCAAGACTTAAAAGGTTTATTTAATACTTTGGGAACAGTTGAAGAAACTAAATCTCTTAATGTTAAATCTGAATCTGATCAGGAAACCATTATAAAAGAATATTTGGGCGCAACAGGTTATGGAACTTCTGAAGAAATAGCTGAAGAAATAGAAATATGGAAAGACTTAGGAAAATTAGAACAACAAGCTTCTAAGTTTAAACCTAAGTTAGATAAGATGCAGGAAAAAATTGTTGTTAAAAAATTGCAAGAGCAAGATTTAAAAAAGAAACAACAAGAGCAGGCATCAAAACAATACATGTCAAGTGTATATGAAACTCTTAAAGATGGAAGCTTAGGAGATATTAAAGTAGATAGAAAAACTCAAGCCATGTTATATAATGGTTTAGTTCAACCTACTTATCCATCGGTTAGTGGTAAAAACACAAACTTACTAGGACACCTTTTAGAAAAGTATCAATTTGTTGAGCCAAATTATACATTAATTTCTGAAGCATTATGGTTACTTCAAGATCCTGATGGATATAAAGCAAAAATAATGGATAAGGGTGCTCAAAAAAGTGTTGAGCAAACTGTAAGAAAATTAAAAACTGAGCAAGTAAATGCGGGTGGCTCTAACTCTCTTGGTATTCAAGATAAAGAGGAGTCTTCAAAAAAATCAACTGGTAGGAAACTACCTAGAACCAACAACATATTCAAAAGGATTTAACAATCAAATATATTAATAATAATTATTTAACTAAAAACAATTAAATTATGGCAACTCCAGTATTAAATAATGGAATTTTCCTGCGAGATACAAGCTACAAAGCTAGTTCTCATGTTGATTCTTACCACCTAACCCAAATGCTCGGCAATGCTGAGCCTATGGACATGGGACCAGTAGATTTATGGGCAATGACCCAAAAGGTAGAAATGCCTTTGTATCAAATGGCTTCATTCGGTGGAAAGAATACTATCATGGTGGACAACGCACGTGGTGAGTATAAGTGGCAAACTCCAATTGCTCAAGATCTTCCGTATATCATTGCGGATATTGAAGTAGGCAACACAACAAAAGGTGTAGATGGAACTACATTTAAAATTAAAATTTCTAAAAGAACTTTTGGTCATGGTGATATTATCACTTATGATAAGTATAATGGTTTAGAACTGTACATTACAGCTGATGATATTATCCCAGCAGGTGACGGTTTTATCTATACTGTTCAATTAGTAAATAATAACAACGCAGCTAGCTTAGATAATAAGTATTTAGCTAAAGGTACAAAGTTCTTCAGAAAAGGTTCTGCAAGAGGTGAGTATGGAGAGCGTTTTTCTGACATTGAAAC
>Ga0307488_10002319_pt1 | contig 16129 bp, 13 predicted proteins | sample SB02metaG_FD_202248 | JGI IMG/M metagenome (GOLD analysis project Ga0307488, IMG submission 202248) | Sea-ice brine microbial communities from Beaufort Sea near Barrow, Alaska, United States - SB 0.2 | ecosystem: Environmental > Aquatic > Marine > Coastal | place: USA: Alaska | collected... | reverse complement strand
TCCTGGTATACCTCGCTTTGGTAAGGCTAAGGTACGTAAATGGCTTGATAACGAATTACAGCTTACTGAAGAGCAGGAAAAGATATTTGAGAAGAATATGAAAGTATTTAATCTTGATGAAGTTATGTCTCATACAGATGAAGCTAACTACTATCAAGAACAGTTAGATGTCGATGTAGAGTATGCTTGGTCAGAGTTTGTGTATGAGTGTGAAGAGCTCGAGCTTATTAACATTATCAAGAAGAAAGAAGATTGGTATAGTACCTTTATACTAAGTCATCGATTGACTTCTATGTTCGGATGATATTAACACTTCCTAGAGAGTATGTTGTAGCTAAATTCTACGAGTATGGTAGAAGTCCATACTACAATAAGTTTAACAACGTTTATCAATGCTCTTGTCCGGTGTGTATGGAGTCACCGAAGAAAAAGCGTTGTTATTATTTACCAGATAATGATAACATATATTGCCATAACTGTGGATGGTCAAGTAAGCCTTTTAAGTGGATCAAGGAAGTAAGTAATTGTAGTAACTCTGATATTATTGAAGAGGTTAAGGATTATGAAGTAATTATAGACATAACTAAGGATGATGAGGTTATTGCAAAAGTGCAAACAGAAACTCTACCTAAAGATAGTATTAACTTATCTGACAAGCTTCAATGCAATTACTATAGTAATGATAAGATCTTTAAGTTAGCTAACGAAGTAGTTCATAATAGGCGTTTAGATACTGCTGTTAATAGACCAGATAACCTATACCTCTCACTTAATGATATGGTTCATAAGAATAGATTGGTTATACCCTTTATTAATGAAAAGGAAGAGATTGAGTTCTATCAAACAAGAACCTTACGACCTCAGGATAATAAAATAAAGCCAAAGTATCTTGGTAGGGTAGGTAGTGAGAAGACATTGTTTAATATTAATAAAGTATCAAGTGATCATGATAAAGTGTATATCTTTGAAGGTCCTCTAAATGCTTTTTTTACTAAGAACTCAGTAGCTGTAGCTGGTATTACAGAGCGTGGAAAATCATTCACCGCAAGACAAGAAGAGCAGTACAGTGGTCATCTTAAATGGTATGATAAGGTGTGGATCCTCGACTCTCAGTGGGTTGACCGGGCTTCATTGATAAAGTCTGAAGTATTACTTAAACAGGGGGAGAGCGTGTTTATATGGCCGGAAAAGTTCGGTAAACGCTTTAAAGACTTTAATGATATTGCAATGCATTGCAAAATTGATGAGATTAGCTGGGACTTTATAGAGAAAAATACCTATAGAGATCTCGAAGGAATTATTAAGATGACCCAAATTAAAAAATACTGCAATGGACGGTAACCGTTAGACCGTATTTAGAAGAGCAGATTAAACTCCTTTGAGTACTGGGTTGTCTGACTGTGCTAGATAACCGCGCATAGTTTCATTAAGAGCAGCAAGATCGGTAGCTACTTTAGAAATACGACGTTGCTCACCTTGCATCTTATCAAACAGGGTGTCTGGTTCAGCATTACCTATAGCATATGAAATTGAGTTAGGATCTTCACTATCATTAAGCTTTTTAAGGAAATCGTCACCACTTGCAATCCAGCCTTTAAGGGTGCTAACCATAGCAGCGTTTGCTTGACCCATCGCTTCTGCTGCTTTAACAGCAGGATCAACTTCAGCAATCTCTGTATCTGCTTCCATGTCTATATCAAAATCTTCTGAAGAAGTATCATCATCAAGCTCAAGCTCGAAAGCTTCTTTTTCGTCTTCGATTGCTTCTGTTATAGCCTTAAAGAATCTCTTTTCGAATTTACTCATGTTAATATTTAGTCTAGGGCATAAATAATAATACATGAATGCTGCAAGTAATCCGTATTATGTTGGTAAAGCCAAAAGTCCTGTGAATGCACAACTTAGTGTAAAAGCTCAGGAACTTCAATATAAGAACGACGAAAAATTTCAAAAAGCTCCACCTATTATGCCACACGAACTTGAACAGATTACTGCTACACTTGGAAATACATTTGTATCGCTTGCCGAACTACAGCGTATGCTGGAAAATATTAAACAAAATGATACTGTAGATGAGAAGTATGTAAGTCAGCTACAAGATAAGATTGATCGCATTAATAATCTTATTCTTGAACTACCAGAAGAACTTGCTAAACTCTCATTATAGTAGTTGCAACTACTAAAAAAGATGCTATACTATAGTATATGTTTAGATCTCTACTACTAACAGCAATTGTATCAACGTTATTTGCTTTCGGATTAGCAGACTCGGTGGGGTTCTGGCAGGCATTTGCACTTACTACAGGTGTCCAGTTTGTCGTCTTTTGGTTTGTAAATTCCTTTAACGTTACTAATAAAGAAGTTTTATATTCAGAGTTTGAAGGTGAGATGGATGCTGTACTATCTCTTAGTAGAATATCAGCAGAATGTCCGTGTGGTGAATATACCTTCGATGTAGATGTCTTCGCAAATACAGAGAATGTCTTTAGGTGTCCTAAATGTAGTAATAATGTAGAGCTTGGTATGTTAAAGACACCTGTTCTACAAACTAATCCAAATGAGGTCACTGGAGAATAAATAATTATATGTATAAATTTATAGCTGCATTTATTGCATTGTTTCTTATGAGTTGTGACGGTGTATATACCTCTTATTCTTATAATCCGACTCCGACAACTACTGTAAGGAATATACCTACGCAAACTTACTTCGCACGGGAACAGCTTTCATATACTACGAAGCAGTATTATGTTCCTTATTATGCTTCACGGCATTATCCACCATATATCTCCTATTCACGTAGAACCTACTGTCCGCCAACGTACCGCTATACTCCACGTACATCACATTCAGTACGTGCACGGCCTAGCAACTATAAGAGGGGTAAATAATTCATAAGGAACTCTCGTATAATTAGGTATGGAGAATGATAATAATAATCAATCGAAATACAAACTATAATACAATAATAAATGAATAATAATATTACTCTAAATAAGAAAGATGGTACTACGGAAGAGATGACTCAGGAAGCTTTTTCTCGATGGGCATGCTTAGTTGAAGGCATTCAAGCAGTAGATCAGAAGTTAGTAGATGCTAAAATACCTGATTCTGATACGAAGTGGGTAAAGCCGCTTGCATTTGAGAAATATATTCAAGAACGTTATCACTCTATGCTACGCGACGTTGAAGTTGAGCATCAGCTAGGTAATATTTAACTTTTTAATCCGGAGTAGCTCAGCGGTAGAGCGGGGGCCTGTTAAGCCTTAGGTCGTAGGTTCGAACCCTACCTCCGGAGCCAATTTAACAGTTGCATAAGCAGCAAAATACTATACAATAACTACGATATGCTAAAAACTATTATATTAACAACGTTGGCTGCAGTTGGCTTTGCCTCTGCAGATATTACAGTACCTCCAATCGAAGTATCCTCTACTTATAGGGATACAGATATTTGGCGCGGTGCGAAGTTTGGTGAAAGTGATAAAGTAACTGGTCTTAGTACTGGTTATGATTTTGACTTTGCACGATTGGAAGCTTCATTCTCTTACGCTGATAACTCTCAGCTTAATAACACTAATCTATCTGTTGGATTTACTCGTGACTTCTCATTTGAAGGAGTTGGGGAGTTTACAGCAGGTGTAGTTTATAAGCATTATACAGGAGGAACAGATATTGCTGGTGATGTAACTAGTGAAATTGGAGTTTCAATTGCTAAGGAGTTTTCCTTTGCTGATGTATCAGGTACTCAGTACTTTGCTACAGAAGGTAACGGATTGGGGTACTTTGAACTTACCGCTAAACGCTCAATTGATCCATTCCCGTTTGTACAAGATAACGAAGTGTTTATTGACCTAACTGCTACTGTTGGTTATAGCTTTGATGAGTCAGAGTTTACTCATACACAACTAACCTTTAGTAAAGATTACGATCTTGACTACTTTGGTGGTATTACACTTACACCATTTGCTTCTCTCGTAAATGCAGCATCTGATACTGCTGGTACCATCTATGCTGGTTCAGATGATGAGACCTTTACAGGAATCTCCTTTAGTAAATCCTTTTAAACTAATAAGCTAAATTAAAAACCCCTCGAATTTAAATTCGAGGGGTTTTTTTTGTCTTAATTTAACAACAGCAGCAACCCCCGCAACTACCGCAACCAGGAGTACCGGTTGGTGTAGGTGGTGGAGGTGCTGGTGTCGAAGACGGCGTTTGTGTAACTGTAGCAGTATTAGATGGCGTCTGAGTAGCTGTATTAGGCGGTGTATTAGTTGGTGTCTGAGTAACCGTAGGAGTATGTGTAGCTGTTCCTGTAACTGTATTTGACGGTGTCCTCGTAGCAGTATGTGTTTTAGTAGTTGTCGGTGTCTGAGTAACTGTACTAGAAGGCGTCTGTGTAGCAGTATGTGATGGTGTATTACTAGGCGTTCTTGTAGCAGTTTGTGTTCTAGTAGTCGTCGGGGTAGGTGTAGGCGTCCCGGTTTTACTAGGTGTTCCTGTAACAGTTGATGTCTGTGTCGGTGTTCCTGTTTTACTAGGTGTTTTTGTAACAGTTGGTGTCTGTGTTCCAGTAACTGTATTAGTCGGCGTTTGAGTTGCAGTCTTAGACGGTGTCCTCGTAGCAGTATGTGTCCTAGTAGTTGTCGGAGTAGATGTCGGTGTACCTGTAACTGTATTACTAGGCGTCTGTGTAGGTGTATGTGATGATGTCTGAGTAGCTGTATTAGTCGGCGTTTGTGTACATGTACAACACGGCGTACCACACGGTGTAGGTGTTTTCGTACCTGTATTACTAGGCGTCTGAGTAACTGTGTTAGACGGTGTTTGTGTAACAGTTGGTGTCTGCGAACCTGTAATTGTATTACTAGGCGTCTGTGTAGCAGTATGTGTATTTGTCGGTGTTTGTGTAACTGTATTACTAGGCGTTTGAGAAGCAGTACGTGTAGGTGTCTGCGTACCTGTAATTGTATTACTAGGCGTTTGTGTTGCAGTCTTAGACGGTGTCCTCGTAGCAGTTTGTGTAGCTGTATTAGTTGGTGTTGGTGTCTGCGTACCTGTTTTACTAGGTGTAGGAGTCTTTGTTTCAGTTGGAGATGCTGAAGCGTTGATAGAGCGTGTAGTAGTCGGAGTAGGAGTCCTTGTCTCAGTATTAGACGGAGTAGGTGTCTTAGTAGCTGTATGTGTTCTAGTTGTCGTCGGTGTCTGAGTATTAGAAGTTGTCTGTGTAGCAGTATGCGTAGGTGTCTTAGACGGTGTCTGAGTAACTGTATTAGTTGGTGTCTGTGTAGCAGTATGTGTAGGTGTCTTACTAGCCGTTCTTGTAGCAGTTTGTGTAGGTGTTCCTGATTTTGTAGCAGTATTAGACGGCGTCCTCGTAGCAGTTTGTGTAGGTGTCTTAGTAGCTGTATGTGTCCTAGTTGTCGTCGGTGTCTGAGTATTAGACGTTGTTTGTGTAGCAGTATTAGTAGGTGTCTTAGTAGCTGTATGTGTTCTAGTTGTCGTCGGTGTCTGAGTAACTGTATTAGTTGGTGTCTGTGTAGCAGTATGTGTAGGTGTTTTCGTAACAGTTGGGGTCTGTGTCCCTGTAACTGTATTAGACGGTGTCTGTGTAGCAGTCTTAGATGGTGTTATACACGCTGTAGGTGAAGGTGTACCTGTTTTTGTAACTGTATTAGACGGTGTCTGTGTAGCAGTTTGTGTAACTGTATTACTAGGCGTTTGAGAAGCAGTCTTAGACGGCGTCTGAGTCACAGTATTACTAGGCGTTTGTGTAGCAGTATTAGTATTAGACGGTGTTTGTGTAACTGTATTACTTGGCGTTTTAGTAGCTGTATTACTAGGTGTTCCTGTTTTTGTAGCAGTATTCGTTGGCGTCTGTGTAACTGTATTAGACGGTGTCTGTGTAGCTGTCTTACTTGGTGTTCTTGTAGCCGTATTAGTTGGTGTCTGTGTTCTTGTAGCTGTATTAGTTGGTGTCTGTGTTGCAGATGGAGTAATAGTAGCGGTAGGTGTGCTAGGCGGCGTTGGGTCAGCTGTAGGGGTAACTGATGCTGTTATTGTAGCTGTCGGAGTCGGTGTCTGCGTACCTGTTTTACTTGGCGTCCGTGTAGCTGTATTAGTTGGTGTTTGTGAACGTGTTGTAGATTGTGTAGTTGTCGGTGTAGCAGTTTTTGTTGGTGTTACCGGTGGAGTAGGCTCAGCTGTTGGTGTTTGTGTTCCTGTACTTGTAACTGAAGGTGTTGGTGTTTGTGTTCCAGTATTAGTAGGTGTCTGCGTTTGTGTAGCAGTACCGGTATTTGTTGGTGTTTGTGTTCCTGTAGCTGTACTGCTAGGTGTTGATGTTGGTGTAGGTACACCATTTGTTGGTGTCTGTGTTCCGGTATTCGTTGGTGTTTGTGTCTTAGTAGCAGTTGGAGTAGCTGATGGGCATATTTCCGGGCATTCTAATGTATAAGTCCACGCTGGTTTATCATGTACAGGTGATGTAATTGTTACAATAGCTTCATCAGTTACAAACCGTGCAACTCTAGCTTGTAAAGTTCCAGATGTAGTATTACTTACATCAGGGAAGCCATCGTCGGATATTAAAAGCCCAGGAAATTCATTAGCAACGTAGCCTAGATCGATTAAAGCATCGATAAATATCTGTCTTTTACTACCACTAAAGTTATAAGATGAATGGCCAATAAAACCAGAATCAAAAATCTCTACATCTTCATAGGTAACTACAAACCGATCTGGTCCATCAACAACATTATACTTAAGATTAACACATCTCTCAAAAGTCTTTGACGGGGTAACACTTGGTGTAGGTGAATAACTAGGAGTTCCGGTTTGTGTAGGTGTACTAGTAACTTTAGCTGTAGGTGTAACTGTCTGCGTAGCTGTATTACTTGGTGTAACACCGAAAGTCAGTGTCGTAGATTGTGTCTGTGTAGGTGTATGTGTCGGTGTCTGGGTGGGTGTATCTGTTTGAGGTGGTGTAGTACTTACAGCTAGCGAATTACTAGGTGTCTGTGTCGTTGTTTGACAAGGAGTAGGTGGCACGGGGCATGTACCTGATGCAGTAGGTGTTCCTGTACCGGTCGATGCAGGAGTAGGTGATAACACGACAGGACAACCAGAAGGTATACCTGGACTACCTGATGGTGGTGAAGGTATACTAGAACCGCAACCGGTTGGGGTCTGACTAGGTGTTGGTGTCTGGGATGCTATTATTATTGCCGGCCCTGAAACAGAATGGCTAATTGTTGGTGTTGGTGTTGGTGAGACAGCAACACTATTAACTGACACCTTAAGAATCTTATCCGCTTTCTGTGGAAAGTAGTAGATAACATTACCAACAGCTTCTCCAGATGAATAGTAATCTTTATCACCACTACCAACACTTCCACCACCAGCTTGATCAAGTGTAGCAGATATGTCCGAGTAGCTAATGACATCTGTAGATGGATCAATCCAAATAAGATAAGGTGCGTCAACTGGTACAGAATAAATATTACCTTCAGGACCTAGAAGTGAGTTAACGGATTTTTCAGCGAAATCTCCTGCAGGTAATTCAGCTTCATATTCATCAATTGCAGTAATAAGAGCGGTAGGTAGTGCAATTTCAGTTGCTGAATCATCTGATGTATCAATCTTAAGAATAGCATTTGCACGCTTAGGCATCGCGTAAATGGCATTATTTGATGCTAATGTACCACCAGAGTACATGTTAAAGAAAGGAAATGGATCTAAATCTTTTGTAGATGAATCGATCGGATTAGTATTTGGTGTTAGACAGCCAGTGATAACATCACTACCAAAACTTACTTTACTTGCATCTGGTTCTGTTGTATCTATTATGAGAATACCTTCACTAGACATCGGAGTTCCATAAATCTTATTGTTACCACCATCAGTTGCACCACAAAATCTTCTATAAACATCATCTACAATACCTTCATCTACTGCGGTATTTCGTATACTATGTATTGGACCAGATGTTGGAGTTTCAGGAAAAGGTAGATCAGCACCAAATGAATCTGTACTAGTGACCATAGTCCGTACCTTAGCAGGTCCAGTAAAAGGTACCATAAACAAACACTCACTCGCACCAGAGCCTCCTAAAACCCCACCGGCTGTTTGAAGACAGCAACGAGAATTGCAATCTGAAAAGTAACTTGGTGCAACTGTAGCTGGTGATACTGCAGTATCAATAACTAATGGTCCAGTAATTGCGTTAAGCGGGTTCGCGTAAATTTTTCCACTAGTTGGTTCTAAAATACCACCTGCATACTTATTTGATTGCTCACAAAGTGAAGGATCAATTACACCAAGATCAGCAAACTGATTAACAGTAGTATCAGTTCCTGGGTCAAACTTTGTTACATAACGAGCATCATCTGGTATAAGATAAAAATTCCTATCAAGCCCAAGAACAGCGCCTTGAAACTTTGATCCTGTTGTACAGCCTGAAGGTAACGTATCCGCGAGACTAGAACCTATATAGTTGAGAGTAAGGTTAAATGCAGATGGCGGTGATGGAGATGATGATGACATGACTTATGAATATTCTGGGAAGACTACCTTTCTAAGTGTTTCGTGTTGTTGTGTTAGACCACATAAGTAGCTATCTTCAGTACCGCAAGATAATGTGTAAAATGGGCAACCAATGAAAGCTACCCAATCGGTTGATGATAAAGGTGAATACACATTTAGTGTAATACGTGAAGAATCGGTATCTTTATAAAAGTAACTACTACCTGCTGCCTTCGAAGATGCAACAACCGGATAACCATCAGCTGCTATAGCACTTAAAGGTAATTCTTTGTCTGATCCATGTGAATAGCTCGATAAAAGACTAGTAATAAAAGTGGAACGAGCTGATCCCTCGTAATTATATATACTATTACCTACATAGCCGGTGTCATATACTGTATTATTTTCATACTCGTAAACAAATCTTGTAGGAAGTTTAAAATTTGGAGTATTCCATTGTATATCAACATCACCAATAAAGGCAGAAATAGAATACAGAGTAGAAGAAGGAAAAAAGTCACCTTTTGCGTCAGCATCTGTAGCACTTAACCCACAGCTAATATCTGGACACCCAACATCAGGTTCAATACCCAAAAACGGTAGAGGTTGTTTAGCTTCAGTATGAAGTACAGCATCTTCTGGTTCAACTAAATTAATTGAAGATAGTGTAAATGGTATGATAGGTTCGAAATTAAAGTTAGCCGCACTTAATTCAGTAGTAGCTTTACCCTCTACATGAAAATTAGATATAATTACTTCACCTCTTACATTACCTGAAGATAAAGGCTTAACAACTGTAAATCCTGGTCTGTATCTGCTGAGAGAGGTAAATGGTAATCTTGTAATATTAGATGTAAGCAAGTTAGTATAGAATACATCACCTTGTGATTTGTAATCCACCTGTATCCTACTACCATAATTTCCTAATCTTGCTCTTATAGTTTTAATCCCATCGCTTATAAGGTTAAATGCACTTACAGTACCTATACCAGTTAAATAACTGTAATTACTATCACGAACAGAAATACTGTTTACAACTCTATCATCTGCTCCAATACCATCACGTGTCAGTCCATTTAAGTAAGTAGATGATAAAGCAAAAATACCGAGAGAGTCTATACCTATTCCTAACACTGCTCCAGATAAAGCTTTACCTGTAGATGCACCTGAATCGGTCATACCTGAATAACCTAAATCAGAACCAATACCCCCACCTAATAAAGCAGTATCTGCATCTTGTAAAAACATACAAAACCCTAACTCATCAGCTGGTGAAGAATTACTTAATTCATAAGTAAATGACCAAGTAATATCAAACTCTGGTGATAAACCCTCTTCGAAAATTGCTACTGATGTAGCAGATAGTGGTAGATTAGACATTAACACCTATATTTAATCTGGTGTATGTCAGATACAAGTATAATAACTATAATTTACATTCCCCATTCGAATTTAACTAACCCGTCTTTAGTGCTAACACCAGTACCTCCATTTGGAACACTACCACCAGCTCCAGGCGCTTGGTCTGATCCCCAGAAAGATGCTGGTCCTTGAGATTCTTCATCTGATGAATTTGTATCCATCCCGCCGGCACCACCTACAATAATGTGGCCTCCGATAATATATGGACTACTAGTGTTTAATGTACCGTTATTACCACTATTTAGAGCTGGATCTGTATGTACTGCAGCACTAAGCATAGCAGCTCCATTACTTATTACTAGATCAGTTCCACCAATTGTAATTTTACTCAACTGACCGGAAGAATTAGCAGTAGTTTGACCATAACCTACATATACGTCAACAGTAGTACCAGGTTGAGCAGAAAGTATAGCATATACTGTTGCTGCTGCACCACCAGTCATCGTTCCACCTTTAGCACCGGTCCCGGTAACCCATACTTTTGTATGTTCAGCTACTGTTGTAAATGATGTTTTTCCACTAGCAGATAGATTTGTAGCAACTGTAAAGGTTTCTATACCTGGAGGAACTGGACCAATCTTAATTGCACCAGCTAAAGTATTTATAGGAACACCGTTACGTACTACTACATTATTGTTAGTAGCGGTTAACCCACCGTTAATTGTTATTGTAGAGGTAACTACTGCATCCGGTAGTGCTTTAATATAATAACTTACTGCCTTAGTTGTGTACGTACTACCGGTAGAGTTAAGAGTCCCATTGCTAAAGCTCTCAACGTCCGCTTGTCCTACATGTACAACATCCTCATAGTTAGGTAGGTTAAAGTTATTGCCAGAACCACCATACTGCGCACCGATAACACTTGAAAGTACACCATACGCTGTATTAGATACTGACGCGCCATTGCAAAGTAACCAACCAGTTGGAAATGCCCGACCACTTGCAGCAGCCATAATAGTGCCAACAGGTATAAAGGCGCTAGCTGAATTAACATAAAACTGACCTGTATTAAGCGGTGTAGTCCATGAAAGCTGGCCAGAAGAATCTGTACCTAAGAATACATTATTAGCAACTCCACCAGTAGGGAAGTTATACTGAACAGCGTTAATATTAAGCTTCTCCGGAAGCTTGAGATAGGTAGCACTATTTGTGTTAATTTGATCAGTTTTAATCTGAGTAGCGCTCAGAGAAATTCTACCACCTACTAATTCGAGTGAATTGCCAAGTGCATCGTTATCAAAGTTATTAGCTGATAGTGTACCTACTCTTATTTTACCATTTACATCATCAATAATAATTGTGCTATTATATGCTTCTAATACTTGTGAAACCTTTACCCATGCACTGCTAACGTAAGCATAAAGTGATTTAGTTGTGGAATTAAAGGCTATATCACCTTCTACCATACCGGTTATAGTTAAATGATTGGCTACGGATCCTAAAAACTTGTTACCAGTTATAATACCCCCCAAAGTCTGACCATCACCTACAAACAAACGTTTATTATCAGTAGTAAAGCCTAGCTCTCCTTGATCTAGTACAACATTTTGACGATCCGGATCGTCTCCACGACGGACTAAAAGCTTTAAGAGAGTGTTTTCTAGAATTTCTATTTTCTTAGACATAATATTTTTTAGCAATAGTTAAATACAGGAATTGCAAGCTTACCACATGTACCAGTGTCAATTGTAATAAACCCAGCAGAGCATAAGCAGACTGTGGTCGCTGCGACATTACTACCGGAATCGCATGCGAAACTTCCGGATGTTGCGCAGATGACTGTTCGACCGGCAGTTGTTGTATCAATAAGATCACCATAAAAGGTTACACCAGCTCCGCCCGTGTTTATACCTGAGAAGTTTTGTGTAATTGTGTTGCTTGTGCTAGTAACTCTACCAAATTGATCATAAGATGTAGTATTAAACGGTTTACTTATACCGGCTCCAATAGTAGCCATACCTAAAGTATTAGCATTATTATCTACTGTTAACCCATTTGTAACAGTAGATGCAACAATTGCGCATGCGCAAACTGTATTACATGGTGCATTGAGGAATGATAATTGACCTCCAGGTAAGCCAAAGGACGAGGATGTAAAGACACCTATTTGATCGCCTCCACCACCACTTAAACCATTACCAATACAACTAGAAGGTACCGGGGCACCTAAAACACTAAGTTGTCCTGTAGTTGAATTTACTCTAATAGATGTACCATCAACAGCAGCTGAAAGACCTTGAACTGGGTTAAGTGTGATACCACCGTTAGTAGCTACAACATCCGAATTCAACGAAGTAGCTGAAATAGCACCAGTAACTACATGTAGTTTGTTATTTACATCATAGCTAATAGATGCAGTATCTGTTTGCGATCCTATAAAAGCCCAACTAGAAAGTAGAGCGGAATCAGTACCAGAAAGCTGATATAAAAGGTTATTTTCATATACTAAGTCATTTTGAACAGCTTCAGCTAGAGATGTTTTTGCACTTGTTGTAAGTGGTGCAAATACAAGATTGCCAGCAACATGGCCACCTGCAGTAAAGCCATCACCAACCCAGACCCTTTTCCGATCTGTAGTATATCCCAATTCACCCTGCTCAAGGATGACCGACTGACGTTGAGTGTCAGTACCTCTTCTTAATTTTAGTTTTACGATTTCGACGTCAGGCATTTTTTTAATTGTTAAGATGTTCTTTGCCACACATACAATCCAAATGATGGTGGCATATTGTTATGTGGCGTTCCACTCCCGGTATCTTGAACTACATCATTTGATAATCTATCATTACCATTAGTTGAATTACCTTTAGATACTGTATCACCACCTAAAGATTGCGAACCACCTGCAGTAAACTTCACCTCATGTCTATGTGAAGCTAACTCAGCTGTAGTAAGTTGGTGATTATACTTACCAATTGTATCGTTACCAGCTGGTATAGTTTTAGATTCTGTACCGTCATTACCTTGACCTTCCCCGGCTATAAAACGGCCCTTTGATATCTGTGTCCAAGAGGTTCCAGTAAAACGTGTACCTGGATTATTATTATTTTGTGAAAATATAACTGATCCTATAGGATAGATCGCCTCAGCGATAGCAGCTTTAAACGAAGTACCTAATGTACCATCTATATCAATTCCAGCTCCTGCTCTTCCTACTTTAAGAGCGCTTTTATTACCAAACCCATCATAAATATCTTCTTGTCCGGGTAACTCCGGTAACGCTGCGCCCTTTGCGTGCAGTACACCAACGTAGGTTTCGCTGATGTTAGTATTGGTTAAGGAAGTACTTGCCATACGTATATTTATGTCAATGGCAGTATTAAGCAATTAAATTTTTATGGAATCAACCAGAGTAAATGAAGGTTGCACGTTAGCTTCAACATTTACTTGTACTATATTAATTAGTTTTGTTTGTAACTCGTAAATTAAGCTAAAACATCTATTTAAAACCCCTGTAAGATTTTCTTCATTACCATGTACGTACAGATTCTCAATACCCTGCGTTAAAATTTGGTTAAAATCTACTTCGTAATTATAATCATCCAATTCAAGGATATCATTTTTAAACTTACCAGTAAATCTACCTATAATATTGTTTTTAATATTAAGGATGTCATTAAGAACCTTATACAGCTCCGTATTTACTATAGATTGTTGTATGAAGCTATCTGTATTTAAAGAAAATCCTGCACTACCGTAGTTGTTATAATTAGAATCCTTTAATACTCGTTGATATGCAGAAGCAGTTGGCTCATCAAAGAAAAATAACCTACCAGTCGTTAGCATAATAGCCCTATCGAATGAACTAGTACCCGGAAAAATAGAAAACGAGGTTATATTATCATCTAGAAGTCCGTCAATTTCCGCTGTTTCTTGAAGATCTTCACCAGCGACGGCAGTACCTATGTTCCAGTTAAAATTAGCATTAGAAAAATTAATATCATTGAAATTCCACCTATTATTTATAGTTACAATTTCCTCCGTATTAACTACTTCTTGTGTAGTGTCAGCATAGTTAAGTAAGTAGAGTCGCTGGGTACGAAATTTACCGATAACCTCTACTGGTCTAGTTTTAAACTTTTTATAAATAGTTTTATTTGTACCAAAATACCAGTAGTTACTATCAGTACCAGAAAATGATAGCGAGTTAACCTCTTCTTTATCTTTAATCGATAGAGTATCATCCAGTATAAACTCCTCTTTAAAGCGATAACCTTTCCCACTAAATCTATATAGATATGTAGTTCTAACAGTGATATCATTTGTTGTAACGTCTCTAAAAGTAACAACATACAAAGAACCGAAATCTGGATCAAAGCCCATTGCACCAAAAGTCTCTGTATTAAAGTTAATTGATGTTATTCTAGTTATAAAGTTAAGGTCACTGTCAAAGAGTTTAATTACTTTGTTACCAGAATCAAAAACAGCAAGCTCTGTACTAGTAGCTGCTAATTTAGTAGGTCTTAAAAATTTAGTTTGTCGAGTTTCACCACCAAACCCTCCTACTAGTTCAATATAATTTCTCCTGTTACGAAGTGAGCTATCATTATTACTATAACCAGCTATGTCATATTTTAAAACTACATTATTTCCTGTGTCTGATAGATATAAGAAATCCTTAGTAGAAGCAAGACCGCCAATTTCGTTAAAGGCTAAATCATTTTCGTTACTTTCATACCCAGTAGAATCCTCAATTATAGTGAGCTTATTATCATCCCCAGTTAAGCAAATTAAATTAGTCGTAGTGGCAGCAAATAAAGCAAACGCGTTACTAGTACTATGAGAGTTAGTCTGTGCTGTTGCTGCTACTATATTACCAAAAGCACTCAAGTAATAATTTTGAGAGAATTTTTTATTACTAATAAAAGCCGGATTATTATTATCTGAAATATTAATTGTAAACTCTTGCGCATTTACTGTTGGTACAGTAGCATATCGTAAAGTACTTGCAAACGGTAATTTATTAGATGGTATAAATAATTTAGAATATACAAAAGAATTATTATCTCTTACCTTTTCTAACTTATACTTAAAAAGATCGTAATTAAAGTTATCGTTAAGATTAAAAAGACATTCATCCTTTGTATTAGGTAGAGTTAAATCGATATCACTTACTACACGATCTTTAAAATATTCAGTATAAAAGAGATCCGTTTTATAGGTACTTTTAGGTACTAATGTTTTACCAGTAGATGGCTCTTTAGCAATACCATCAGCTGTCTCGGCAAACCCATAGAAATCACTACCAGTTAATGTAAACATATCACCGGAAGTGTAAATCTTTTTGTAGCTATAATAATTAGGAATTGCCATGATCAATGAATGTTATGTTATTAATTTTTGTACCAACCGGTAAAAACTGTTTAGCTTCTGCTAATATACTAGTTTTAATCTGATCTCTAACTTCTGTATTTGTAATGTTAAGATCTCTAACAACTACGTCTATTAAGTTAGATGAATTATGTCTGTTAAACTTAAAGAACTGCTGTATTTCAGTCTTAGACGTTCTTTGTCCACCTGGTAAAGATAAAGTAATATCATCTACATCTTTAGATGATAAATAAATTGCATAAATTTCCTCTTTACTAATAGCTCTATCATAAATGAGCGGATTACGTACGGTCAAATCCTTAGAGTAATAATAATTAGGTTGTTTTAAATACGTAGCGAGATCCAGGTTGCTTTGAAAACCAGTTGATCCTATAAAAAACTCATCGGAGAAAATGTCTTGAATTTGATACTTTCCAGGCTGAAACGTTTGATTATCATATAAATCACCATTTATATATAGTGTAGAATTACCTTGTAATGTGTCGAGTCTATATGTAAAGTTGTAAAATCCAGGTTCAAACGAACTTGGCTGAAACGATATAGTTTGATTTAGTATATCTTCAGTATTTAGATAGTTTGTCAAGCTCAACTTAAAATCGATAGATGTTTTATCATATATGCGGTTAAGATCGTTGTAATTTGTTAAATTACTTTTTTTAGTATTATCTGCCACTGATACTCCTGATAAAGCAGCAGCTGTTAACGTTGGAAATGTACCTTTTGCTAAGTATAAATTATTAGCACTGTCTTTTGCTAGACATACTGGGTAAGTAAACTGGTCACCCTTAATATACTCATTTACCCAATCTATTGATATAAATGAACCTCCGGTTAACGATACAGTAGTGGCTTC
>Ga0307488_10002318_pt1 | contig 16131 bp, 14 predicted proteins | sample SB02metaG_FD_202248 | JGI IMG/M metagenome (GOLD analysis project Ga0307488, IMG submission 202248) | Sea-ice brine microbial communities from Beaufort Sea near Barrow, Alaska, United States - SB 0.2 | ecosystem: Environmental > Aquatic > Marine > Coastal | place: USA: Alaska | collected... | reverse complement strand
ATCGTGTTTCTCGTCGACGACATGGGGTGGACTGACGTTGGCGCGTTCGGGAGTGATTTTTACGAAACACCACACATCGACGCGCTTGCCGCAGCTGGAACGAAGTTCACCAATGCCTACGCTGCCTGCACGGTGTGTTCACCCACGCGAGCAGCATTGCTGACGGGCCAATATCCGGCGCGACTTCGTGTGACCGATTTCATTCCGGGGCATCCTTTCGTAAACACCCCGCTGACAATTCCCGACTGGACTCAGGTTTTGGAACATCGCCAGGTGACGATTGCAGAGATTCTTAAAGAAAAGGGCTTCAAAACCGCGCATTTGGGAAAGTGGCATCTCACTCATCGCGATCGAAGCGGTCCCGGTGGGTCGGATAATCCGGACCCGACTTTTTATCCAGAAAGTCAGGGATTCGATTTCAACATCGGCGGAAATGAGCATGGAGCGCCTCCCAGCTATTTTTGGCCGTATGGAAAAGGGAAAACAGTCGAAATTAAAAAGAAAAACACGATCTACGCCACGTTGCCCAAAGACGGCAAAGACGGTGAATATTTGACGGATCGACTCGCTTCGGAAGCGGTGGGTCTGATTGATGGATTTGCTGAATCGGAATCGCCATTTTTTATGTATTTCTCGTTCTACAACGTCCACACGCCGCTGCAGGGCCGACCTGATTTGGTGGAGAAATACGAAAAGAAGCTCAAATCCAGTCCCAAACCGCTCCACGGAAATGTGAAATACGCGGCGATGGTCGAAAGCGTGGATGAGGCAATCGGGCGAGTCATGGCAAAGCTGCAGGAATCGGGCCTGACTGAAAAAACACTGATTATTTTTACCTCCGACAACGGCGGGCTTGATCCTGTCGCGACTGACAATGCTCCGCTCCGTCAGGGCAAAGGCGGAATTTACGAAGGCGGGGTGCGCATCCCGACGATTATCAATTGGCCGGGCGTCACCAAAGCGGGAACGGAGAGCAGCGAACCGATCATCACGATGGATTTCTTGCCTACTATTCTGGAAGCGCTTGGTCAGAAAGTTCCGGATAAGATCAAATCTACAGTTGATGGAATTTCGCTGACACCTGTTCTGAAAAATCCCACGACGAGCCTCGATCGGGACGCGATTTTCTGGCATTACCCGCACTATCATTCGATGGGAGCACAACCCTACAGCGCCATTCGAATGGGAGATTGGAAACTGATCGAGCTTCATGACGGCAGACCGCTGGAACTCTACAGTTTGGCCAAAGACATTCACGAAGATCACAATCTCGCGAAGAAAAATCCTGCGAAAGCTACCGAACTTCACAAGCGGCTTTCAGAATGGAAACAATCAGTCGATGCGCAGATGCCAACAACGAACGCCGCGTTCAACGCTTCTAAAAAAACCGGGGTTCAGCGAAATGGCAATGCTGTCAAAGCCGCTGCTGCCTTGAGAAAATAATTCCCATTGTTGATCCCCATGAACAATTCGCTTCGCTTCCTAATTTATTTCGTATTCCCGCTTTCCGCTTCCATGACTGGGTTCGCTGATGAAAAAGAAATTGTGGATGATGCCATCTTCGTCCTCGAACAGAATTGCATCGTTTGCCACAACGCGGAAGATGCCAAAGGTGAAATCACGCTCGATCGGGATCCTTTGGGGCTGGATGATCCATCGCTTATTTTGGAGGCAATCGAAGGCTCTGACCCTAAAATGCCTAAAGATATCGATCCGCTGCTTGATGAGGAAATCGCAGCCCTCAAAAAATGGATCGCTGCAGGTGCAAAGATTCCCAAAGGCCGGATTTTAAAAAAACCGGACGGCGAATAAATCAAACGATCCAACAGGGGGAATTCGCCGAACCGCCCCTACTCCGAAATTTGAATCGCTGTCTGGATTCGGCGAGCGGATCATCGCGCAAGCGGGAGGCGACGACGAAATTGCGGCAGCTACCCGACGAAAAAGCCCGATTCCTTGGATTAAAGTGGCACTTTTTGCCGTGATCACTGCGGCCGTTGTTGGTGGTGCCGCTCATTTTGTTAATCAGCTGTTGAACTGGTTTGACCGTCAATCACTTACCGAACGGCTTCCAGCGACAGATTACGAACTGAAGTTCTTTGCGACGGATCCTCTTGGGGAAGCAACCGCAGAGACTAAACCGGGAACTCAATCCGACGCGGACGAAATTGACGCCACCGTTGGGCGGATCAATGCCGGGAAATTGGAGCAAGCCGCCCAGTATGCGCCGCAAGCCGCCTGGTTGCTTTCCGAATATTACCTGCGTCGCGATCGTGCACTCGGACTTCACTGGTTAAAAAAATCAGCTGACTCCGCTCTTCCCGCTGACATGCGCAAGCTCGGCATCATTTTGACTCAGGGGAAATTTGCCTCCGCCGACCACTCCGGTGGTATGAATTGGCTGAAACGTGCCGCTGATAAAGGCGACGCTGAATCACAATTCCTATACGGCGAATGCCTGATCTGCGGTGAATTCGCCGACAAAGCCCCTCATCAGGGAACTGATTATCTCAAACTGGCCGCCGATCAGGGATACGCGGATGCCAAAGAACTGCTCGGCGTCTGCATGGTCGAAGGGATCGGCATCAACCCGAGTCAGAAAGCCGGATTTCAACACCTCGTCGAATCCGCCGAACTCGGAACCATCACCGCCAATCTTCAAATCGGCTTGTGTCATCTTCATGGCGACGGAACTCCCCGCGACCAGTCAAACGCAGTCGCGGCTTTCAAAAAAGGGGCCGAACTCGGCGATCCTAAAGCAATGTATGCCTATGCGCTGTGCCTCGACTCCGGAGCCGGCGCGCGCATTTCATCAGACGACGCCAGCGAATGGATGAAAAAAGCCGCCGATCTGGGGCACCCCGGCGCAAAGGCCTGGCATACTCCAGCCGCTGCGGCTGATCAAAAAGAAGATGGAACGAAGTAGAATTACTTCAATTCAGCCAGCTTTGCTTTAATCGCATCGAAGTTCGGCAAATCACCGGGGCTATCGCTGCTTTCGGAATACTGAATGACCCCTTCGCTATCGACGATGAAAGCGGAACGCTTTGGCACACCGCCCATGGTCAGATTTTTCGCGGGGAGAAACGAATCGTAAGCTACGTCGTATGCTTTGGCGACGTCGTGCTCGTAATCGCTCAGCAATTTCAAGCTGATGCCCTCTTTCTCTGCCCAATTTGCCTGAGCAAAAGGATTGTCACCGCTGATGCCGAACACCTTAGCGTTAAGGCTTTCATACTCCGCAAGCTCACTCGTAACCGAGCAAAATTCCGTTGTGCAAACGCCGGTGAAAGCCATTGGGACAAACAACAGCAGCACGCTGCCATCGCCGAGCTGATCGCTCAATTTCACAAGCTCAGGACCATCCGCGCCGAGCGAGGTCATTTCAAAATCGGGTGCTTTTTCGCCTACTGAAAGTGCCATAATATATAATTCGTTGGTTTGATTAAACGTTCTAAGACGCCCGAGTATAAAAGGACGTCGCCACCCGTCAACGGAATTGGTTTTTCAATCCATCGAACGCGGCAGCCGCGAATCCTGCCGATCCAAATCGATTTTTACGCTGGCGCGAAATTCACGAGGCGTCTCACCCTTGATCTCGCGAAACCGGCGATTGAAATTCGAGAGATTGTTGAAACCGGAATCGAGCGCGATTTCCGAAATCGAACGATTTGTTTCCAACAACATGCGGCAGGATTCACCCACGCGGAGCTCATTCAAATACTGAACCAGCGTTCGCCCCGTATTCGCTTTAAAAAAACGGCAAAAGGACTTCGGCGCCATTTTTGCAACCGCCGCGACATCATCCAACCGAACTGCATCGTGTTTGTGTTCACGAAGATATTCCAGCACCGCACCGATTCGAGAAATGTCCTCGTCCCTCAGCGACGGTGAATACGCCGGACTCGCGAGCGGCGATTTTTCATCCGAAACCGCAAACAGATTCAGAATTCGCAGCAGCTGCACAAATCGCCCCAACGGCGATTGGTCCTGCATCTCCAACATCAGTTCCGACCCGCGAGCCGCCGTCTCGCCATGAAATTGAAACCCGAACTTCGCTGATTCCAGAAATTGCCGAATCGGCTGGAGTTCGACTTTCCCCAACAAATCTTCCCCGATCGATTTTTCCGAAAATTGAATCACCGCCAGCGATGGCTTTGCCCAATCCCGATCATCCGGCCGCCCCGAATGCAGCGAGTGCGGGATATTCGGCCCGTTCATGAAAAGCGTCCCCCGCTCCATCCGCCCGATGTGATCCCCTGACGTGAATTCCCCCGCGTGATCTTTCAACGACAGCAAAATATCGTATTCCGGATGGTAATGATAGACCGGCCACAAATCACGATCGATTTTATAGACCAGCGCACGTGATTCGCCGGTCGGGATAAATTCGAATTGTGGTTTGGCCATGATGAACGAGTCGGCCATCAACTTACCGTGAACCGCGCGAACGTCATCTCACCAAATTGCGGACACCTACTCCGCTTCGTTGCTTTCTTTGTAAGCCGCGTAACGCGCTTTCTGTTCATCGGTCAGGTTCGCCGGATCAAATCGCTGATCGGGGACGCCGTTGACCTTGCTGTGAAGCACGTTCGCCATGTCCTCGGCGCAGCGCGCGATGTGACCCGCATTTTCACCCGCAAACAGTTCATCGACAGACGCCCGAAACAGCACCAGCCAGTGATCAAACTTATCCCGCCCCATATCTGTGAGAGGTCCCAGTTTGGCATGAGCCGTGACCGGATTTCCTTTAAACGTCATCGAGCGAAACATCACCGTGTCCCAGAAATCATACATTTTGGGCAAATGTGTTACCCAGTCGACCTTCGCGATGTCATTAAAAATCGGCCCCAGAATTTCGTCGCTCCGAATCCGTCCGTAGAAAGAGTCCACCAGCCGGATGATGTCATCACGATTGGCCAGGTCGGGTGGGGAGAGAGTTTCAGTTGTCATGAATAAAACATGTATTTCAAATGCATTTTAATTCAAGCCCATTCGCGTTGATCTACTCGCTCACGCTTGCCGCCACAAATCGCTTGCGGAAATAGTCGTTCTCCTACTTTTTCTCGCCTTATGAAATCGCGTTGCCAGGCTCTCGTTGCGTCTCCCCTTTTTAACCGTTTTATCATCGGGGTGATTCTCCTCGCGGGTACATTGGTCGGCATCGAGACGCATGAGCCGGCGATGGCGATGGCGAAGTATCATGATTTGCTGAAGACGCTGGATGCGGTTGTTCTGTTCATTTTCATTCTCGAAATCGTCATCAAGATGATTGCTCTGGCTCCGAGACCGCAGGATTTTTTCAAAGATCCCTGGAATGTATTCGACTTCATAATCGTCGCGGTGTGTTTGGTCCCCGCGACTGGAGGCTTCGGGCCGGTGCTGCGGCTCTTCCGATTGCTCCGGGTGTTGCGGCTGCTTTCTGCGGTGCCAAAACTTCAACTGCTGGTCAGCGCTTTATTAAAGAGTCTGCCTTCGATGCTTTACGTTTCGGTTTTGTTGCTGCTGCTCTTTTACGTTTACGCGGTCGCCGGCGTGATGTTTTTCGCCCAAAATGATCCGGTTCATTTTGGCCATTTGGGCGATGCACTGCTGTCGCTCTTCCGAGTCGTGACCTTGGAAGACTGGACGGACGTGATGTATCTCCAGATTTACGGTTCCAATTTTTACGATGGTTACAACATGAGCGCAGAAAATCTCGCGGCGCACTACCCGGAGTTCAAACCTCAAGCGCAGCCTATTTTGGCAACGATTTACTTCGTCTCGTTTGTCCTCTTGGGAACGATGGTGATGCTCAATTTGGTGATCGGCGTGATCGTAAACGGGATGGACGACGCACGGGTCGAAGCCGAAATCGAATCGATCAAAAGAGCAGAGGAAGCTCTCGACGGAAGCTCGGCGGTGCTGGATTTGCCGAACCAGGTCGCCACGCTTTCGAATCAAATTCGCGAGTTGAATGCGGCCATGGCTAGACTCTCGATGACCGTCACGACAGAAGCGACGCGACCGAAAAGGTAAGTTTTCAGATTCAAAACCGGTTCACGTGGCTCAAAACCCGTCACGCATTCGCGTATTATTGACCAAAAAGGCTGTTTCGGCGCGAAAATCGTATCACTGTTTGTCATTATCCGATTTGTGGGATCGCCTGAAAATCGTATTCTAATACTCTGATTTTCACCCCCGTATTTTTCGCGATGAAGGCAATTCTCTTAGCACTTTCGATTTCACTTCCGATTCTTGGGGTCGGTGCGGAATTTCCGCCGGAACAGCTCGATTTCTTCGAAAAGAAAATCCGGCCGGTGCTGGCGGAACGCTGTTACGAATGCCACAGCGCGAAAGCGGAAAAGCTAAAAGCAAAGTTGCAGTTGGATCATCGCGAACACATGCTGACGGGGGGCGACACAGGGACGGCGATGGTTCCAGGCGACGTGGAGGCTTCGTTGCTGATCGAAACGATCCGCTATGTCACGACGGATTTACAGATGCCACCAAAGGGAAAACTGGATGATGCAATCGTGGCGGATTTTGAAAAGTGGATTTCAGATGGTGCCGCGTGGCCGGAAGAACCGGTGCCGATACGTGAAGGCGGGGCGACAGTGGAAGCCTTTGATCTGAAAAAACGCCGCGCGGAACATTGGTGCTGGCGACCGATTGCAGATCCAGCTCCGCCAACGGATTTGAAAGATGCGACGTGGGCACGCAATGAAATCGATCGTTTTATTTTAAAGAAAATTGAAGGGACCGGTCTGAAACCAGCCCCCGAAACGGATAAGCGAACGTGGCTGCGACGGGTGTCATTTGATCTGATCGGCCTGCCTCCGACCCGTGATGAGATCGCCGCATTTCTCGCCGACGACACTTCAAAAGCCCACGAAGCGGTGGTGGATCGATTATTGGGGAGCCCGCATTTTGGTGAAAAATGGACGCGGCACTGGATGGATTTGGTTCGCTACGCGGAGAGCTACGGCCACGAATTTGATTACCCGATCGATTACACTCACGAATATCGTGACTATCTGATTAGGGCGTTCAACGCAGACCTTCCCTACGATGAATTGGTAACGGAACACGTTGCCGGTGATTTGCTTGAGGAGCCGCGACGGAATCCCAATGAGCAATTTAACGAATCGATTCTGGGAACCGCGTTCTGGTATTTTCATGAAGCGACTCACTCGCCGACAGATGTGCGGCAGGATGAGGCGGATCGCATGGCCAATCAGATCGATGTGTTTGGAAAGACATTCCTCGGACTAACGGTCGCATGTGCCCGGTGCCACGATCACAAATTCGACGCAATTTCGACGGCGGATTATTATTCGCTGACGGCTTACTTGGAAAGCAGCGCGCGTCAGGAATACCCGATGGATCCCGGTCGAGCGCGCGAAAAAACGGCGACGCAGCTGCTTGATTTGCGAGAGAAAGCGAATGCTGAATTGGCGAGCATTTCGTCGGATTACAACCCGGGGGACTACCTCGCTGCGGCAGCGGATTTGGTTCGAACAGAGATGAATGCACCGAAAGCCGATGGCGATCCATGGAAAGGGAATGTCTTTGATGATTTCGAATCAGGAACGTATTCGAAATGGAAAGTTGAAGGCGATGCATTCGGGACTGAACCTGCGGATGGAAAACGCGGCGCTCAGAAATTGAAGGGTGATTTTGGGAAGCGCTTCGCGAATTCATATCCAGGAAATGATGGTGCTCGGGGAAAACTGATCTCGGAGAAATTCACGATCGAAAAGCCATTCATCAATTTTCTCATCGCAGGCGGGAATTACAAAAACACAGCTGCGGAACTTTGGGTGGGTGGCAAATCAGTTCTGGCGACGAGCGGAGAGAACAATGACCAATTGAAGCCAGCGAGCTGGGCAGTAGCGGCTTTCGTTGGGAAAGAAGCAGAGATTCGAGTCATTGATGACAACCGCGGCGGCTGGGGACACATCGAGGTGGATCGATTTGTTTTTTCCAATGTGCCTGCGGGCGAGACGAGCGGGCTGCCGATGCCCGGAGCGGACAAAATTTCGGAAGCGGCAAAGAAAGCCGGTCTCGGTGCTGACAAGCTTGCCGCTTGGTGTCGAATTTTCGCTTCACCGGAAAAGGACGACAAAAAACCGGGCGGATTTTTCGTAAAGTGGCTGACCAAACCTGACGTCGCAACGGGGATCAAGAATCTCGCCAACCGCTATAAAGAAACACGGGCGACGTTCGAAAAAGAAGCGACGAGTTTCGAAAACTTCGACGGCGATTCATTGCCGGAAGGCTGGTTGACCAGCGGTGAAGCGTTTCGGACGGCGGGATCAACATCGGGGCTGAGCTTCTCGAAAGAACAGCCATTTTCAGTCCCGGGAACGGCGACGAGTTCCCTATTGGGTGAAAAACAAAATGGAGTTCTGCGCTCGCCAACCTTCAAAATTCCTACGCGTCAAATTCACGTAAGAGCCCGTGCTGAAAATCTATTCGCCCGCGTGGTGATGGATAACTATCACATGCAGAAATTTAACGCTCTAATTTTTCGCGGGACCTTCCAGAAGAGCGTGAAGACCGAAGGCGAGTTTCGCTGGTTCACGTTTTCCGGTGACTTGAACAAGTACATCGATCACAACGCATTTCTCGAATTCGTCGATAAAGGCGACGCCACAGTCGAGATCGATGAAATTTGGTTCAACGATGAAGGTGATCCGCCACAGGAATTGTCAGCCGCTTTGATCGCGGTGACATCAGGTGAGGGAACCGTTCCGGAAAATTTGAACGCAGCTTGGACGAAAGCAGTTGCTGATTTGAAAAGCGGAACCGCAAAAGCAAATGATTCGGAATTTCTAAATTGGATGGTCGCAAATGAACTGATCGATTTCGACGATTTTTCAAAAAACATCGCTCCGATTTTGGCCGAAGGTCGAACTCTGGTTGATAAACTTCCAGGCGAACGCTACGCCCTCGCGATGGCGGAAGGCACGCCTGAGGGCAGTTTCGTTTATATTCGCGGGAGCCACAAGAAGTTGGGCGAACCGGTTCCCACTCGTGCGATTACGGCGCTCGGCGGAAACGAGGGAAATCGGGTTTCACTCGCAAAGAATATCACTAATCCAGAAAACCCACTGACATCGCGGGTGCTTGTGAACCGGCTCTGGCATCACCTGTTTGGTCGGGGCATTGTCGCGAGCGTCGATGACTTTGGACCGATGGGCCAGGAGCCGAGCCATCCTGAGTTACTCGATTTGCTTGCAACCGATCACATGAAAAACGGTTGGTCGATGAAGCACACGATCCGCAAGATTGTTCTTTCGCAAACCTATCGCCAATCCAGCAGCGCCGATTCCGCTTTGGATTCTGAGCTGATCGCCACGGTCGATCCGCAGAACATTTTACTCCATCGCATGCCCGTTCGTCGATTGCAGGCCGAAGCGATTCGTGATTCCATGTTGGCGATCTCGGGTAGGCTCGACCCCACCCTTTACGGAAAGAGCATTCCAACACACCGGACCGCATTCATGACGGGCCGCGGCGGACGCGGAAGTGGTCCGCTCGATGGTGCGGGACGTCGCAGCGTTTACGGTTCGATTTATCGAAATTTCCTCAGCCCGATGATGCTGACGTTCGACATGCCGGGACCTTTTGGGCCAAAAGGTCGCCGCTCCGTTTCCAATGTCCCCGCGCAGTCCCTGGCGTTGATGAACGATCCGTTCGTGATTGAACAAACGACCCTTTGGGCAAAAAATTCCGCAGGAGAAGACGACAGCAAAGCGCGGATTTCAGCCATGTTCGAAACCGCTCTCGGAAAACTTCCGAACAAAAATGAACTCGACGTGCTCGATGGATTTTTAAATCAGCAAGCCGCCGAAAACGGGGGCGCAATCAATGAACTCACCTGGGCTGATCTCGGACACGTAATTTTTAATATGAAGGATTTTGTGTATTTGAATTGATGAACCCATGAAAAATGAGAGACTGATAGTATGACTGAAACCCTCGAGAATTTAGCGGCACTCCCTGTTCCTGAACGAATCCAACTAGTCGAAGATCTCTGGGATACTTTAGTTGCGGAAGACGCTGACATTTCGATACCTGAAATGCAGATGGCGGAAATCGAACGCCGGAAAGCCGAAATGGAGGCTGATCCCGCCATCGGAATTTCGTGGAAGGATGCGAAAGCCCAATTGGTGAAAAACCAGCCATGAAAGAAGTGATTCTCTCACCATGCGCGCTGTGTGATGCCGATCAATCACGCGAATGGTATGAAAAGAGAGAAGCCGGTTTGGGTTACGATTTCATCCATGCGCTCGATGAAGCGTGCTCCCGGATTTCGAGGGAACCCGATTCCTCTCGTGTAGTCTCGGGCCAGATACAGAGATGCATGATGCGCCGATTCCCATTCAACATCATTTTTGAAGAACGAGATGATTGCATCTGGGTTTACGCCGTTTTTCACACATCCCGAAACCCGGAGGATTTAACAAAACGAATTGAATAATTTCGAACGAACAGGGTTGGTTCGACGATCAGCCCCTGTTGGTTCGCGAAAATGATTGTGTGATTTCCGAAACGGTTTCACGGATCTACTTTTACGAATGATTTCGCGCCTCCAGGTTTTCTTCTTCGCCTTTGTCTTTTCGGCCCCGCTTTTTGCAGCCGAAGAACCCAACATCGTTTTCATTATCGCGGATGACTGCACCTACCTCGACATGGAGGTTTACGGCGGTCAGGCGAAGACACCGCGATTGAATGCACTCGCGAAAGAAGGGATGCAGTTCTCGCGTTGTTTTCAGACCGCACCGATGTGCTCGCCAACACGACACAATATTTACACGGGAATCTATCCTGTAAAATCCGGGGCGTGGCCGAATCACACTTGCGTTTATGACGGCACGAAATCGATCGCGCATTATCTGCAAGACGCTGGCTACCGGACGGCTCTTTCCGGGAAGACACACATTGCTCCCAAGGCATCGTTTCCGTTTGAGTATTCGGGTGAATTCAAAACGGCTGATCCAGCGAAAGAAAATCCCTATCCGGCGCTGAAAAAAATGATCGTGGAGTCGAAGGCATCCGGGAAGCCGTTTTCAATCATGGCTTGTTCGAACGAGCCACACTCTCCCTACGATAAAGGCGATGCGTCGGCGTATCCGCCGGAGTCTCTGAATTTGCCACCATCGTGGGTCGATACCCCAAAGACCCGTTCAGCGTATTCAAAATATCTCGCGGAAATCACCTACTACGATGCGCAGTGCGGCGCGCTACTGGATTTGCTGGAGGAGCAGGGAGTTGCGGAAAACACCTTAGTGATAGCCGTCTCCGAACAAGGCTCCGGATTTCCTTTTGCCAAGTGGACATGCTTTGAGTTGGGCCTCGCCTCAGGAATGATTGCTCGCTGGCCTGGACACATTGAAGCCGGATCAAATTCCGCAGCACTGGTCGAGTATGTCGATCTCGCCCCGACTTTCCTTGCTGCTGCCGGTGAGCCAATTCCGGAAACCATGGATGGAAAATCCTTCCTTCCTGTTTTGAAAGGCGAAGCTGAAGAGCACAAAAAATACACATTTGGACTCCACACAACCCAGGGAATCATTAATGGCCCCCAGAATTTTGGGATTCGTTCTTCCGCGACAAAAACGCATCGCTACATTCGCAATTTGAATCCCGATGTGAAATTCACGAACGCTATAACCAGAGAGGGTGGCGACAAGATTGCGTTTTGGAACACGTGGATTGAGAAAGCGGACGCTGGCGATGAGCAAGCGATCGCGATGACGAAGAAGTATTCATTCCGTCCCGCCGAGGAACTCTATGACGTGGAGAACGACCCACACTGCCTGAACAATTTGATCGATGATCCTAAGTTGGCTGATCTGAAAGCCGAACTCAGCGCGGAGTTGGATTCGTGGATGAAATCGCAGGGTGACAAAGGCGCTGAGACGGAGGCTATCGCGAACACGCGGAAAGCTGGATACGGCAAGAAGCCAGCGGCCGGAAAAGGGAAGAGCAAAAACAAAGCTAAGAAGAAAAAGAAAACAGAGGCCTAGGAAAACCATGCACTGCAACAATTTCACATCCCGCCCGACGTCACGTCGCGAAATGCTCCGAAAATGCTCGATGGGCTTCGGCGGCGTTGCGATGACTGCACTTTCGGCTCAGGCAAATCCGCTGGGTGTTTCAGGCAGGCCTTCGGCCCTGGACAATCCGCTTGCTCCGAAGGCTCCGCATTTTCCTGCGCGGGCGAAGAATGTAATTTTTCTCTACATGGATGGCGGCCCCTCGCAGGTCGATACGTTTGATTACAAGCCGGCCCTCGAAAAATACAACGGGCAAGACCCCAGGACCGCGATTGGAAACCTCGCGCCAACGCAGTTTGATAACATCGGCAAGGTACTGAAAAATCAGTGGGAGTTCAAACAACGCGGCGACAGCGGCTCGTGGGTTTCGGAATTGTTTCCTCACATTGCGGAAAAAGAAGTGGTCGATGAACTCGCGTTCGTTAAGTCGATGACATCGAAATTTTCTGAGCACACATCGGCAAATTATTTCCTTCACACAGGGAACGGATTGCAAGGGCGGCCGAGTATGGGCGCGTGGATGGGCTACGGGTTGGGAACAGAAAACGAAGATCTTCCGGGGTTCGTTGTCCTGAACGGAGGTCTGATTCCACCGGGTGGACTCGATTGTTTTGGCTCGGGATTTTTGCCAGCCGCGTATCAAGGTTCGATCTTTCTGCCGAAAGATCAGCCGATCGCGAACGTAAAACCAACAGAGAAAAATCCCAAATTGCAGCGCAACAAACTCGATGTGCTGAACAAACTTGATGGCGAATCGCTCTCACGAGATTTTGGAAATGACCCGCAAGTTGAAGCTGCGATTCAAAATTACGAAACCGCTTTTCGAATGCAATCAGCCGTGCCGGATTTGATGGACCTCAGTGGCGAGGGCGATGCGGTAAAAGAAATGTATGGCCTGAATGCCGACTTCCCGGGGACAAAAACCTTCGGCCTACAATGTTTGTTGGCTCGACGCCTCGTCGAACGCGGGGTTCGTTTTATCGAACTGACTTGTCCGGGAGGGAATGGCGATCGCTGGGATCAGCACGGAGGCCTGATTGAAGGTCATGGGAAAAACTGCAAGACGGTCGACCAACCCATCGCGGCGTTGATCAAAGATTTAAAACGAACGGGGCTCCTCGATTCGACGCTGGTGGTTTGGGGCGGTGAATTCGGGCGCACGCCATTTGCACAGGGCTCCAACGGTCGTGATCACAATCCATTCGGCTTCACCATGTGGATGGCTGGCGGCGGTGTGAAAGGCGGTGTAAATGTCGGTCGGACAGATGACTTCGGATATCGCGCAGTAGAAAATCGTTACGAAATTCACGATCTCCACGCAACGATGCTTCACCTGCTTGGCATCGAACACACGAAATCCACCTTCCGTTTTTCAGGGCGAGACATGCGCCTGACCGATGTTCATGGGCATTTGATGAAAGAAATTTTGGCGTAGAACGAAGCAACAGGGTTGATTCGTTGAACTTACCCTATCTGATCGTAGCGGCGATTTCTCCAAGCTCGTTTTGCCCAAGCAGCGTTCGCAAACTGGCGACGAAGCGCTTTTTCGAAAGTGAATTGGTATTGTCGCCCGTGCCTTTAGTCAGTTCGACTGGATAGGTCACCGGGATCACAATTTCTAATTGCGCTGGGGTTTCGTGAATCTCGCCGCCCAATCGTTCGAGCCACTTTGCTATAGGTCGGTTGCCGGGCTCCACCACGGCGAAAAACTGCTCAATCCCTGCTTCAAAAGCGGAAATCCATAAGGCGTCGAGAACGAGAGTTCCCAATCCTGCGTTTTGCCATTCGTCAGCTACGGTGAATGAAATCTCGGCACGATTTGGCGTTTTTAGATCGCGCCAAAATGAAGCCGCTCCCAACGCCGGAAATTCAGCATCGGGCGATGGATCAATGATCACCCAACCCATGTGATCGCGGGAATCCGTGAGGGTCAGGCTTTTCAATTGTGCAGGAGAGAGCGCTTTCAACCGACTCAAAAACCGGCGAAACGGGGACAATTCTGAAAGTCGATCAAACGCCTCCGAAACCAGCTGCTCATCCTCCTGAACGATGGGACGCAACGCGATCAAGCCGACCGTTGGATAAACCAACCCGAATCGGGCATCCTCAAGCCGTCTTTGATCTTTCATCGCGTCAGTTTCGACTACACCACATGGGCAAACGAATCGTCTTTCTTGATCGAGCTGACAAACGCAGCCATGAAATCGATCACGTTTTGAACGTCATCGAGATCCGCCATTTCGACGACTGAGTGCATGTAACGCAGCGGCAATGAAACCAGCGCGCTCGGGATTCCACTCTTAATGTGATAAATCGAATCGGTGTCTGTTCCGGTCGCCCGGGATGATGCTTCGTGCTGCAGGGTGATTCCTTTTTCCTCAGCAACTTGCATCATGCGCTGAACAACCAGCGGATGGTTTGCTGTTCCGTGAGTAATGGATGGGCCACCACCGAGCATCACCGTGCCGTGCTGTTTTTCTTCAATGCCGGGCGAATCCGTCGCGTGCGTCACATCGAGAACGAGGCACAAATCCGGCATTAGGCGATACGACGCCATTTTTGCCCCATAACCGCCGATTTCTTCCTGAATCGCGTTCAACGCGATGCATTTTGAGGCAGGTTTTTCGGCCGCTAATTTTTTGATGACCTGCGAGATGATGAATCCGCCAATTCGATTATCAAGTGCTCGCCCAATAATCTGATTTTTGCCAAAAAGTTCGGCGGCATCGGAATAAACCGCAGGATGCCCCACGCGGATTCCCAACTCAACCACCTCTTCCAGGCTACTCGCTCCGATATCGATCGCCAATTCATGAACTTTTGGACCTTTCTCCAAATTTTCGCGATCCCGAATGTGAATCGCTGTGTTTCCGATAATTCCCCTCACTTCTCCTTTGTCGCCGAGAATTGTGATTCGCCGACCGCGAGCTGTCGCCCAATCGGAGCCACCAATACGATCCACAAACAGAAATCCTTCCTTGGTGATATGTTTTACCATGTAGCCGATTTCGTCAGCATGAGCCTCAATCATCACAGTTATCCCCTCACTTTCAACTCCTTCTAGCGTCGCCCACGTGTTGCCATAGGCGTCATTTTCAACCGAATCAGCGTGTGAACGGTTGTATTCCGCCCAGACTTTTTGACCGGGAATTTCGAATCCGGTCGGGCTGGGCGTATTGAGGAGGTTAAGAAGAAAATCGCGTTCGGAATCGTTCATATCAAATTTTAAGGAGTTTTGGGTAATCTTACTCTGGTTAGCCCCAAAAACGGGCAGATATCGGAAATTTACAAATTTTTACGGAAAATACATTTAAAGATTGCTATTTCTTTTTAAAAAAGATACAAGTATTGAGTCTGAGTTTCGAAATTGATAATTTTAATGAATCTATTCAAGAAACCTCTCAACTCAATCGCCGTGATTTTCGGCGGGATCCTTGTCGCTCTCTTATGTGCCGACTTTTTCATGGAGACCAAGAACGCTCCTTTCGGGAACGGAGTGAGCACCAATGTCAAAGAAGATTCCGTTTTAGCAGTTAGTATCCTCTGCTTGATCATCGGGATGCTTATCGGCATCGGAATGTTTTTCGTCTATCTCGTTATGCGGGAGAGAAAGCAGAATACCGAACAAGATGAGTTGGCGTTGCTCCTGGACGAAGTTTCGCGCGACGACACGGTTTTCGATGCCGAAGATTGGCTTTCAGCAAATGAAATGCCAGAAGTTCGCGAAGACAATACTCAGGCACTTGATCCCTGGGAACGTGGCGCGGATTGGTGGAAAAACGAGGAGTAAGCCCCCCCCGTTTGGTTTACTCCTGTTCAGTGAACTCTACCTCCGATTCAGCTGAATCGATTTTACGGAAACTGGTCTTTCCGTCTGGCCAAATCACTTTTATCGATCCATTCCCTTCTGGTTTTTTGAGAATCAAACCTGACGAATCTTGAGTCAAATAGCCTCCTCCGGCATGGATCTCACGGATCTGGACTTTCTCATCATCGAATTCAGCAATCACTCGTGCGCCAATCGCATTCGGATTGCCCGCCTTTCCGATCAACCGAATCGAAATTCCCGGCTGGCTTGACTGAT
>Ga0307488_10002317_pt1 | contig 16136 bp, 23 predicted proteins | sample SB02metaG_FD_202248 | JGI IMG/M metagenome (GOLD analysis project Ga0307488, IMG submission 202248) | Sea-ice brine microbial communities from Beaufort Sea near Barrow, Alaska, United States - SB 0.2 | ecosystem: Environmental > Aquatic > Marine > Coastal | place: USA: Alaska | collected... | reverse complement strand
GCAAGGACAGAGATCTGGTATCGACAGCGTCATTTGGTCACGGTCACATCACATCGCCGACCGGACTCGGCCACGCGAAAGTAGTTTCCACACTTGGGACCGGCCGACCAAAACGCAATTTTTTCTACGACACAGGGGCCTGAGTCCCGTAGTGCGCTCTGAGGCATGAGTGAAGACGCGGCGTGCGGCCCTGCCTCCAGCGTGGGGTACCACTTCTCCAGCACCTTGTCACCGAACGAGAAGGGGTCCTGCTCGAACACCAGCTTGCGCACCGTCACCACGTTCAGGTGGTACCCCGTCTTCTCCTCCAGGTCCTGATCCCAGGGCCGGGCAGATGTTGCTCACCACATCATTCAACCCAGTCTCCGGCACAAAACGTGCAAAACATCCAGCTCATCAAATCTCAATCAATCACTTCCTCGACCGATTACACGAGGGCCTTCGGGGTGATCAACCACCCGGAAACTGGGTTTGGACTGAAAGAACGAGGGTTTGAAGTGTAGTGGCTGGCAACGCGGGCAATATGTGGCAGTCCGAACCTTGAGCGAGTTGTTGAGCGACCCCGACGCGGCGCGCGACAGCAGCTGCCCGTCGTCCACGATGTAGCCCTTGAATGACGCTGGCGCGGGTGTCTGCAGGATCTCCAGCTCGGACGCCACCGCGGGTGCGCCCATCGCCAGGCTCGCCGCAGCGCCCAGCCCCACCACCGCGGCACCCAGCCTGCGACAAAACACCGCCAGGGGTGGAAGTACAGTGTGAGTGATATATGCGACGCGTACGCTATGCGCCGTTTGATGTGTGTGTGGCAACACAGCACAGGGGGTGGATGCACGTGCGCACGGTGTACTCGTAAGCGATGCGATGCGACGCGGTGCGTACGCATACACCGTGCGGTGTGCGGTGAGTGACGGTGGAGCGATCAAGGAGAGACCGAGACAGCTCGAGCTCACGGTCGCTCCGCCGCACTCGTGTGTGACGTCGCGCCAAAATGCCGCGCGGCTTTGACCGCTCTTTCTCGGTGTCGATTGGGATACCCTCCGACTCGCGACTGCCATGTCCCCCCACGCACGGTCCTCGCGGGCCATACTTCTCGGATTGTTACATCCGTTCCCCGTACCGGGTCCAGCTCAGCAATTTTGTTTCGGGGCGGGGGGGGTGTTGAAGGTTTGCGGGGCGCTCACTTCTTCATCGGGCCGGGAGCGTCATCGGATCCCACGGCGGAGCAAGATACCGTGGTCTTGCCCGCCTTGGCGGCGCGGCGGACAGACACGTTACGCCTCGACCTGACTGCGTCTCGACGGGGGGTAAATGGGGACGGTTTTCGTCAGTGTTATCCTGCAAGTCAGTCGGTGCTCGGGCGAGCCGGTGCTCGTGAAGCGTGCTGCGTGCGCATAGAACTGCGGCCTATGCCGTGGTGCACCTGGCTCACAACGACGACCGCTATGCTGACCAGGATGCACCTCAGATTTGCTCATCATATCCCTCAGGTACCGATGTCGTACCAACAAACAACAGTGTGTTATCCTGCAGTTTCCGATAAAAGTTCTGCCAAAATTGTTCAAGGTCGATCAGCGCGCGTCGTGGTGGGGGTTGTGGGGTTTGGCGGCGGCGGCTATGCTCACCAGCCACGGGCGCGCGCGCGAAGGCGGCGAGGTTCATGGTGCAGCTCATCGCGTGAGCTTCGTGCGTGCTGCAATGGTTTTCCGATCAGCCATCCATCTCCCAGAGCCCTCGGGAGCTGCCGACGCTGCCACGTCAGCTCCAATCCTGTGTTTCGGTTGGTGATTGGCTGCTGGGCCTGAGTAATTTCTGGTATCGGTGCTGATCGGTCGGGAGGACCAGTCCAAAGTCCGGCCACCCTGAAAACTTGAAAACATGAAATGAAAGATGTTTTGACAGCGAGAATCTTCCTCGACGTGCGTCAGTGCTTGGGCGTTCCCTGCCTCGATACACGTGGGAGGGTGTCATGGCTCTCCTCCAGGCGGCGCACTCGTGCACCGCCAGATGCGCGTCGCCCGGCGCCCGGGTAGGGGTGAGGAGGGCGGCGCCGGAAGCCTCGAGGGTGCGAGCGAGGGCGGGGGTGGCGGGAGCTGACAGGATGGTGCTGGCAGCATCAGCGGGAGGGGGGCGCGCGCGCGGGGTGGGGGCCGCGGCGGCGGCGGCGTCGCGGCTTCGGACCGTCTGCGACGCCGCGAGGCAACCACGGTCATTGCTACCGCCGCCCAGGGGCGCGGTGAGTAGGGACCGACGCGGCGGTGTGCGAGTCGCCGCGCTCTCGTCAGATCCCGAGCGCGTGCCGGCGTTGAAAAGTGAGGACGGGGTGAACGGGGATGGGGGCGCGGGCGAGGAGGAGGGCGAGGTGGGCATCTGGCAGCGGCCGAGCGGGCCCGTGTCCAAGAAGATGGAGGACGCGGGGGACAACATCGCGGCGTACCTGAACAGGACGCTGACGTTCGAGCCCCCCAAGTTCGTGTGGCGCACGCTGTACACGGTGCTGCTGTTGGGCCTGGTGGTGAGGCGCGTTGTGGGACAGGCAGGGCTGCCACCAGGGGCTTACACTCGTCCACTGTTCAGCTCAACTTGAGCGCTTTGTGTGGGATAGGGGGTGCGCGTAGGATTTGCGGAGCCCGTGTTAAGGGGGTGTGTAGGGTGTGTAGGGTGTTTTATTGTGTCAGACATGGCTCAAGTTGAGCTGAGAAGTGGACGAGTGTAAGCCCCTGCTGCCACCGCGCACTGTCTCTGCACGGGTGCGATACCCTGCATTTGCACGAGCAGCTGTAGCTCCATTTTGCTCCCCACTGTTGTTCACCGCAAGTCCACGGAGGGGGCAAGACTGCACTTAAGTATTGTCGCACGCGAGAGGTGTCACGTCGTATCGTACCGGTACACAACATTTTCTCGCAGCCTGACAGACATCAGGGGGATGACCTCACCATCCCCCCCAGCTCTGCCTGGATGTCAGCAGCTATGACCCCGAAGTGGTCCTGCAGAGGCTATCGTATCGCCACGGGTATACATTTTCGGTTTTTGGTGGCGGACCCTGGCGGCAGCGTAAGCTGAACATGCAACAGACGCTGCAGCAGCTGGCGCGCGTGGGGCCGGAGACCCTCGCCGTGTCCATGCTGACCTCCAGCTTCGTCGGCATGGTGTTCACCATCCAGTTCTGCCAGGAGTTCTCCAAGGCAGGGTTTGCGGGCTCTGTTACTCTGCACTTTGCACTTTGCACCGGTGAAAACTTCCGGGAGTTTTTGGTTGCTGACGAGTACCACCAAACTAGGCTGCGGCTGTGTCGATAGCATATCGCCCTGTGGATGTGGTCCAATGACCGAATGATTATGATTTGTGTGTGCGGTTGCCACGCGCGCCCTACCCCGCGGTGGGGCTGACACGGGCGATCGGGGGGCTGCTTGGGCTGGCGTTCACGCGCGAGCTGACACCCGTGATCTGTGCCATCGTGCTGGCCGGCCGTGTGGGCAGGGGCTTACACTCGTCCACTTCTCAGCTCAACCTGAGCTGTTTCTGACACAAAATGCACCCTATAACACCCCGTACTACCCCCATTACCCCCTGACACCTTCTACAGACTCCCTTAAGATCCCCTAACTCCACCCCCTATCCAACAGAAAGCGCTTACGTTGAGCCGAAAGGCGGGCGAGTGTAAGCCCCTGCGCGTGGGCTCCGCCATCGCCGCCGAGCTCGGCACCATGCAGGTCTCCGAGCAGGTCGACCAGCTCCGCACCCTCGGCTCCGACCCCGTGGATTACCTCGTGGTGGGGTTTGCCACGTCACTCACTTTGCCCCATCGAAACATTTCGGTCTATCGCCAGTGGCGGCGGCGGCGATAAGTACTTCCTGTGTTTATAGACCGTATTTGGAAACGCTGCCCGACACACTTTGGGGGCAGCCCGGGAGGTGACAGATTCCCGTAGATTAGGAGCTGGGAGCTGATGCGCGGGCCAGCTTCCCACTCTCATCTAACGGAGGAGCGTGGCGACATGGTTACCTGAGCAAACGGTTGAGTGGCTCAGTGCAGTTGCGGCCGTACCCGGCGGCGCCGCGAGTAGTGGCGTGCGCGCTGTCGCTACCCATCTTGTCGGCAGGGGCTTACACTCCTCCGCTTCTAAGCTCAACTTGAGCCGTTTCTGACACTCAACGCATCCCCTAAACGCTTACCCCCCCCCTCCACCCCCGCCTTACACAATCCCTAAACACCCCCTAAATACCCTTTGTCCCACCAAAAGCGCTTACGTTGAGCTGACAGGTGGACGAGTGTAAGCCCCTGCTTGACGGTCATCTCATTCACCAGCGGTATGGCAGCGAGCGTTTCCCTCGCGGACCTGCGGTACGGCATCTCCCCCAACGCCATCCTGGACTCGGCGGGGAAGTACCTGGTGGCGTCGGACATTGGGATCATGTGCCTCAAGAGCTTGGTAGGGCGGTGCGGGTTTCAGGTTGTTGACAGGGACAAAATCTGTGTTGAAAGCGCCTATGGTTTCAGCGCTTGAAGCCACAATATGATGATTTGCTTTCAAATGCAACTTGCGCCGCTACAGCTTGGTGTTTGGCGCAGTGATTGCCACCATCAGCTGCGGGTGGGGCCAGACCACCACGGGCGGTGCCAAGGCAGGGGCTTACACCCGTCCACTTATCAGCTCAACCTGAGCCGTTTCAGACACAAAAAACACCTCGAACACCCCCAGACACCTCGAACACCCCCTGACACCTCCTAAGCACTTCCTAAACGACCCCTGAATGCACCCCTATCCCACAGAATACGCATAAAAAAGTTGAGCCGAAAAGTGGACGAGTGTAAGCCCCTGGGCCAAGGGCGTGGGCGAGTCCACCACGGCGGCCGTGGTCATCTCCCTCGTCGCCATCTTCGTCGTGGACTTCTTCATCTCCATGATGTTCTTCAACAAGTAGTACCGAAGGAAAGAAAACATCGCGAGCGAATCAACCGAGCGTATGCATAGAGCGAATCGAAGGAATTTAGGCAACGAAGAACAGAGTTGTGTTTAGATCATACAGTTCAATTACAAAAGCTTTAGCCCCCGGCCGCTAGATGTAAGCTTAAACAACTACTCAGCCCTCTCTCGCCGAAATGCGCCCCGCACGCGCGCCGAGCACTGCACAGACACATCGTTTTCAGAAATGGAATCGCATTAAAAGTGGCTAGCGGCGGCAGTGGTATACAGGTGCACAATGTGGAAACAGCGAGAGCGCATACGGATGACTTTTACAATTAGATCTGGCGCTGCGCCTGGAGGATGCGCATCATCATGCCGGGGGGCATGGCGGTGATGAAGTCGGTGGCGGAGATGGCGCTCATGTCGAACGCGTTCAGCTCCGGGTACTGCTCCATGTACCCGCGCCCAGGGCCGCGCACAACCGTATCCCTCCTCGTTTCATGGGTGTTGAGGGGGAACAGTGTCACGGGGGGTGCTATGGGGATCAGGGGATTACACTCGTCCACCTGTCAGCTCAACGTAAGCGCTCTTGGTGGGACAAGGGGTATTTAGGGGTCGTTTACGGAGTGTATAAGGCGGGGGTGGAGGGGGTGTTGAGGCGTTTAGGGGATGTGTTGAGTGTCAGAAACGGCTCAGGTCGAGCTGAGAAGTGGACGAGTGTAAGCTTCTGATGGGGATGCGTGATGCGCGCCGCCCTGCCCGCTGAAGTCGCAGCTCTGGAGGCCCATGAATGTGGAGATGGGGATGGCCCCCGTGTAGGGGCTTACACTCGTTCCCATTTCAGCTCAGCTTGAGCTCTTCCGTCCATCGTATGACCCAACTTAACTCATGAATGTGCCCTGGAGTTGCTCAACTTGAGCTCTAACGTGAACGAGTGTAAGCCCCTGCCCCCATGTAAGCCTCGATGTCGGGGGCCATGCAGTCCACCATCCACTTGGCCGACACGTCCGCGTACTGCGAAATATCCATGGTGCCGTTCAGGGCATCGAACTGGGGGCCCAGCCACTTCACCATCGACCCGCTGCAGACGGTTGAGAACAGAAGGAGGTGAAGACTGTGAGAACGGAAAGAGATTCAAAACGTTGCCCCCAGCTGACGGGTACCGGCACGACTGAGGCACCGGAGGGCGAGCTTCAGCTACGAGTATCTTACGCAGACGCTCTTGAAACTGGAGAAGAGCAAGGGGACTCACATGCAGCCGTCGTCGTTGTCGCACGCCTTGGCGGGGTCCTGGCAAGGCGCCTTGATGACGTCGATGCCGCTCATGTCGATCTTCAGGCACGCGGGCTCGGGCGACTTGTCGGCGGCGGCGGCGGCGCCGTGCGGGAGGGTCGTTGAGAACACGTACTGAACCGATATCGGAGCATGACTCACCTTCAGTACACGTGCACACTGCAACCGACGTACGGAGGAGGAGGAGGAGGAGGAGGAGGAGGAGGAGAAGGAGGAGGAGGAGGAGGAGGAGGAGCAGGAGGAGGAGGAGGAGGAAGAGGAGGAGGGGGACAACTCATACACTCAAACGCGCGGAGGTGGAGGAGGAGGTGTTGTCGCGTCGGACGGGTGCGTGCACCCTCAATAACCGCCCTGCCGTGTGACAGGACGCCGACGACGGCGGCGGCGACGGCCAGGCAGGTGGCGAAGCGAGGCATGGTGGGGGATAGGGTGCGACGAAGGTTGTGAGCAAGGTGTTTGGGCCGACTCGAGTATAACCACGACCCCGCTGCTGGCTACCTGGCTTTCGCCAAAGCGAGGTGCCCCGAGGGCGCGGGCGAAGGTTTGTTCACCTTCTCGTGCGAGGCAACGAGGTTCGGACTTCGCTCTGAGTGTCCGCCCTTCAACGGTCCGGCCGGCAGGCCGGGTTGCTGGGTGCAGCTGTTTGACGTTTCATCTTCCAAGTATGGAGTTTCAGGTTTGACCCACCCCAGGGATCTGGTAACCCCGAGGCGCCTGCAGCGCTGCAGGCCTCACGATTCTACACGACGGTTCGTGTGTGCTTGAGAACACTGCAGTCTCAACGCCATCTGAGGCGCACGGCGCTGCGCAGAACGAGCATCGTCGTCGTCGACACTTATTGGGTAGGTCGGTGCAGGTTGATGGTATCAAACACCGTGTTGAAAGCGCCTACGGTTTCAGCGATTGAAAGCGGAATTTCATAAACTGCTTTCAACGTCTGCTTTCAAATTCAACTGGCGCCGCCACGGCTGGGGTGCGCGCTGACCTTCACGCGCATCAAGCGCAACCTGAACACGCCGGGAAGCCACGACGATTCACCTCGCAACACTCTCCCGGGCCCCCGCTATTTCCAGTCGCTGGTGCCCACGCTGTCGGCGACGCTAGGGGGGCAATTTCACCGGTACCAGCTGGCGCTGGTGAGCGAGTACGGCGAGAACGTGCAACTGCGCTTCCCGGCAGGGGCTTACACTCGTCCACTTCTCAGCTCAACCTGAGCCGTTTCTGATACTCAACACATCCCCTAAACGCCTTGACACCCCTTCCACCCCCGCCTTAAACAATCCCTAAACACCCCCTAAATACCCCTTGTCCCACCAAAAGCGCTCACGTTCAGCTGAGAAGTGGACGAGTGTAAGCCCCTGCTTCCCGGCGCCGTGGAACCATATGGTGTTCCTCTCGGAGCCCGCCGCCATCCAAGAGGCAGGTGCTTACACTCGTTCACGTCAGAGCTCAATTTGAGGAACTCCAGGACACCGTCATGAGTTAAGTTGAGTTATATGGTTGGAGGAAGTGCTCAAGTTGAGCTGAAATGGGAATGAGTGTAAGCCCCTGCCAGGAGGTGATCGAGGTGGCCAACCCGTCGAAAGCGCCCGAGCTTGTGCGCGGCATGGAATGGGCCACCAATGGGGTCGGTGGTCTGATAACGGCCGAGTGGGAAGAGTGGATGGTGCAGCGTCGTGTGGTGTCGCCGGCAGGGTCTTACACTCGTTCCGATTTTAGCTCAACTTGAGCTCTTCTATCCACTGTGTAAACCAACTTGACTCGTGAATGTGTCCTGGAGTTGCTCAAGTTGAGCTCTAACGTGAACGAGTGTAAGCCTCTGGTCGCCGGCCATGTCAGAGCGCCTCGTGGGGTCGTGGCAGGGCGGTGCAGGTTGACAGCATCAAAATCCGTGTTGAAAGTGCATATGTGCGCGTTGAAGGTGCCTTGGGAGCTTGGGTGTCTGCAATCAGCGCTTGAAACGGGGATATGAAACAATAATTTCAAGTTTTGCTGCCAAATTCAACTTGCGCCACTACGTTGTGGCAGACGATATTCGAGGAGGAATCCGCTCCGCTGATGGCGCAGCTCGAGGCGGCGGCGGCGGATGACTCAGTGGTGGAGATGGACGCGCTCCTGGTGCAGGGGTTTCTCGGCATCATATTGCGCGTCACCCTCGGCCGCCGGCTGGACGACGCCACGGCAAGGAAGCTCGGAGCGGGTATCAGCGACGTATTGGCCGAGATCATGCGACGATCGGTGCTCCCGGCGGTGGTACGTTGTCGACACGCTGGGGGCGGCGACGGGGCGAAGGTGCCACGACGCGCGAGCGACGGTGATGGCGACGATGAACGACAACGTTGGGCGGCGGCGCGAGGCGAGGGCAGCGGCGGCGGCGGCGGCGGCGGGAGCGGCGACGGCCGCGGCAGCGGCAGGGGCGGAGGGGATCCGGATCAAAGGCGACGACCAGGGCGGCGGCGGCGGCGGCGGCGCGGCAAGAGCTGGAGATCTTCTCGACCTGCTGCTGGATGCCGAGGCGGAAGGGGCGATCTCTGCGTCACAGGTGTCGGCGCAGCTGTTCACGTTCATTGTAGCGGGGCACGACACCACCGCGCACACGCTCTCTTTCCTCTTGTACGAGGTGTGCGCCGCGCCCCACCTCCGGGACACGCTGGCGGTGGAGGCGGCGGCGGCGCTCCCGGGGAGGCTCGATTTCCCCACACGCGCGACTCTGCGCTCGGTGCCCCTCCTGGACCGCACGTTCAAGGAGGCGCTCCGGAAGCACCCAGTGGCAGCCACCGGAACCTTCAGGGCGCTCTCCACGGCGATGCGTCTTCCGTCGGGCGAGCACCTCCCCGCCGGCGCGCGTGTGCTCGTGCCCCCTTTCGCCGTCCAGCGCAATCCCCGCCACTGGCCCAATCCCGAGAGTTTCGACCCGGGCCGATTCACACCCGAGGCGTCGGAGGGCCGGCACAAGCACGCGTTCCAGACTTTTTCCTCCGGACCCCGTGACTGTGTCGGCAAGGGGCTGGCGAGGGCGGAGGGGCTGAGCGTTCTCGCCGCTCTGTTTCGGCGGTTCGAGCTGCGGTTGGTGGATGGGCCCGGCGGGGAGCCTTACCCTGATGGTGCGGCGATCCCCGAGCCGGCGGACCACCACATGATCACTCGCAAGCCGGCGCACGGGCAGGAGATTATACTCGTCCGCATCTTTGCTCAATGCTCACTGCTCACTGAGACCAACACAGCACCAGCACACATGGGACAAAAATTGCTCACGCTGAGCTGAAAAGTGGATTAGTGTAAGCCCCTGCGCACGGGGTGTGGTTCAAGGTGACAGCGAGGCCACCAGATGATCATTCGCAAGCCGGCGAGCAGGTTGTGGTTCAGGGTGACGGCGAGGTGACGGCGAAGAATCGGTGAGCGGCGGGTACAATAATTAGGGAGGAAACAACGCTCTCTAGCTTGGCTAGTAGGATCGACGCCGTAGACCCCTCACGCTGCTGACCGCGCTACTTTAATTGATTTAATTTGAAACCAAAGATTGAAAGCAGTTGCCTCGTATGATAGTTTCAGGCGCTGACGAAGATCTGCGATGTGAAGACGAAACATTGACTCTGTGGGTTTAGGGTTAAGGGTGTATTCGACGCTGCGCGCTGCGCTGCGCTGGCGGTGGATTGTAGGCTTGTAGCGCTCAGCGGACGCTGAAAATCAACAGTGTCCGCCTTTCATCTGTCCGGCCAGTGGCTGGGGGCCGCCGTTTGACGTTTCATCTTCCAAATTTGTTTAATTTTTCCCTGGAGTGCCCAGGCGTTCGGCAACCCCTCCTCCCATATCCTCTTTTTCGCTGACGTGTTCCCGCGAAACGACGTGTGGTCCCCAGTTATCATAACCCAAAACCGTCACAACCTCGCGCCCCGGAAGTCGCAAGACCTCCCCCGGCCCTCGCAGCGCCTCCCCCGCATCACCAGCTCCAGCGCACACGCTCACGCGCACCGCCGCCCTCATCCGCACGCGGAGAGACTCCTCTCGTCGAACTTTCGGTAAGCGGCCTCTATCCCGCGCCTTGATAACGAGCCGATGAAACGACACGAGGTGCCGCGCGGCGCGCACCCACGTTTATGCTGGCTATGCTGGCTATCGCGCGACCCGTTAGTATCCCCGCGCCGTTCGTCAAGTCGGACTAACGGACGCTGCGAAAACGCTGCCGCGATGATGCGACGGGTTGCTGGCGGCGCGCGTGCTTGTGCGTCGTATCGGTGCCACCACAGGCCCGCGCCTCTAGCGCTCGCGCCAGCACACGCGTCGTGATACCTTCACCACCCCGGGCGCCCTGGGTACCTCCCGTTGTGTTGTCCGATGAGTCGGTTTTTGAGGCTCCTCCTGTTGCCGCGGCGGCGACGACATGCGTTGTTGCCGCCGGCTGTAGCTGCTATGTACGCTCTTAGCGCTACGCTGACACCGTTCCCCCGCCGCGCCCCCTCCCGTCCACCGCGTGCAGAGGTACAGTCAGTGTGTCGCTGGCCCTCCGGCACGTTCGTCCGCCCCCCCACCTTCAACCCCACGCACCGCGACGCCGTCACCGCCGGATACGGATTCATGGAGCCCATCGTGACGAACGCCTTCCTCAGCACAGCATGGACGTCCGACAACTCCTGGTCCGCGGTCGCCATCGCCGCCGCCGTCCTCTTCGTCAGCGCCGCGTGGATGGTGTTCAAGCGAGTGAGTGACGACGGTTCACCCAGCAACACTCTCCCGGGCCCCCGCTATTTCCAGTCGCTGGTGCCCATGATGTCGGCGATGCTGCGGGGGCAGTTGCACCGGTACCACGTGCGGGTGGTGCGTGAGTACGGCGAGAACGTGGGCCTGCGCTTTCCAGCGCCGTGGAGCCATATGGTGTTGCTCACGGATCCCGCCGCCATCCAGGAGGTGATCGTGGGGGCCAACCCGCCGAAAGCGCCCGAGATCGCGATTGGCCTCGATTGGGCGGCCGAGGGGGTCGGGGGCCTGCTCACCGCTGAGTGGGAGGATTGGCTCGTGCAACGTCGTCTGGTGAGGCCAGCGATGTCGGAAGCACTCGTTGGTTCGTGGCCGGCGATAGTCGAGGAGCAGTCGGTGCCGCTGATGGCGCACCTCGAGACGGCGGCGGCGGATGACTCGGTGGTGGAGATGGATGCGCTCCTCATGGATGTGTTCCTCGGCATCATATCGCGCATCACCCTCGGCCGCCGGCTGGACGACAACGTGGCAAGGGAGCTTCTCACGGATATCGGCGACATACTGGACGAGGCCATGGGACGGATATTCCTCCCGGCGGTGGTCGCCGACACGCTGATGGTGGCGACGCCGACGGGGCGAGGGCGCCGCGACGCCCGCACGAGGGTGATGGCGAAGATGAAGGATAGCATCGGGCAGCGGCGCGAGGCGAGGGCGGCGGCGGCGGCGGAAGCGGCGGGGGTGAGGATCAAAGGCGACGACGGGGCCGGCAGCGGCGGCGCGATAGGGGAGATCTTCTCGACCTGCTGTTGGACGCCGAGGCGGAGGGGGTGATTTCCGCGGCACAAGTGTCGTCGCAGCTGTTCACGTTCATAGTGGCGGGACACGACACCACCGCGCACACGCTCTCTTTCCTCTTGTACGAAGTGTGCGCTGCGCCCCACCTCCAAGACGAGCTGGCGGCGGAGGCGGCGGCGGCGCTCCCGGAGAGGCTCGATTTCCCCACCCGCGAGACTCTGCGCTCGGTGCCGCTCCTCGGCCGCACATTCAAGGAGGCCCTCCGGAAGCACCCGGTGGCAGCCACCGGAACCCTCAGGGCCCTCTCCTCGGCTCTGCGCCTTCCGTCGGGCGAGCGCCTCCCCGCCGGCGCGCGTGTGAACGTGCCCAACTTTGCCATCCACCGCAACCCTGGTCACTGGCCCGATCCGGAGAAATTCGACCCGGACCGGTTCACACCCGAGGGGTCAGAGGGCCGGCACAAACAAGCGTTCCAAGCCTTCTCCTCCGGACCCCGGGGCTGCATCGGCCAAGGGCTGGCGACGGTAGAGGGGCTGAGCGTTCTCGCCGCCATTTTCCGGCGGTTCGAGCTGCGGTTGGTGGACGGGCCCGGCGGGGAACCTTACCCTGATGGGGCGGCGATCCCCGAGCCGGCCGACCACAACATGATCACTCGCAAGCCGGCGCACGGGGTGTGGTTCAAGGTGACGGCGAGGATTCTGTGAGCGGCAGTGCAATAATCAAGGGGAAAACAACGCATCTCTAGCATAATGGAGACGGGTGTGGGTGTGCGTGTGAGCATGCGTGTTGGTGTGTATATGTTTGATCACTGGCAAGCCGGCGCACGGGGTGTGGTTCAGGCTTCAAGGTGACGGTCAGGCCACCATATGATCACTCGGAAGCCGGCGCACGGGGTGTAGGTCAAGGTGACGGCGAGGTGGCGGCGAGGAGTCGGTGAGAGGCGGGTATAATAATTAGGGGGGAAAGAACGCTCTCTAGCTTGGCTAGTAGCGCACACCTCACGCAGCTGACCGCACTACTTAAATTGATGAAATTTGAAAGTAAAGATTGAAAGCAGTTGCCTCGTATGATAGTTTCAAGCGATGAAACCAGGCTTTTGACGCGGGTTGAACTGCTTTCATCAAGTTCACACTTCAGCGCCCTAGTCTACTAGTGGGGGATGGAATATTCCCCTGGAATTGCCTGAAAATCTGTGACATGGCGCGTCGCCTACCTTTACGGCGCACAATGGCGTCGACGTCGGCGAAGAGGCCGGCAGTTGGTGCGGCAAAGCGGATGGTCGGAAATCCTTATGCGGGGCGCCCGCATAATCTAAAATTTGCCAGATCGTTATCCTGAGCGGGTCATGTTTTGAAATTCAGCGCAGAAGAGCAGCCCAGTGTGTGCCACCTGTCGTGCCACGTCGCTTCGCGTCCTTCCGGGCGTCCGCGCGTCCGACGCACCTCATACCCTGCTGCTCTGCTCCTCACTGCAGTCACGTTCGCTCGGCTGCTGCGGAGAGGTTGGTTGCCGCCGAGGGACCTTCTCTCCAGTCGCCAGTCGCCAATACCTCCCGCCGACCGCCGACGCCGCCACCGCGGGTACGGATACGGATTCATGGAGACTGTCACCAAGATTGCGACGAACGCCTTCAACATCACAGCATGGACGTCCTCCAACTCCTGGTTCGCGTTCGCCATCGCCGCCGCCGTCCTCTTCGTCAGCGCCGCGTGGATGGTGTTCAAGCGCGTGAGTGCTGACGATTCACCTAGCAGCACTCTCCCGGGCCCCCGCTATTTCCAGTCGCTGGTGCCCATGACGTCGGCGTTGCTGCGGGGGCAGTTGCACTGGTACACACTGCGATTGGTGCGTGAGTACGGCGAGAACATGCAGGTGCGCTTTCCAGCGCCGTGGAACCAGCTGGTATGGCTCACGGATCCCGCCGCCATCCAGAAGATGATCGTGGGGGCCAACCCGCCGAAAGCGCCTGAGTTGGCGCGCGGCCTCGATTGGATCTTCGAGGGGGTCGCGGGCCTGGTCACCGCTAAATGGGAGGATTGGCTCGTGCAACGACGTGTGGTGTCGCCGGCCATGTCCGAAAGACTCGTGGGGTCGTGGCCGGCGACATTTGAGGAGCAGTCGGTGCCGCTGATGGCGCACCTGGAGGCGGCGGCGGCGGATAACTCGGTGGTGGAGATGGACGCGCTCCTGGTGGACGTGTTCCTCGGCATCATATCGCGCATCACCCTGGGCCGCCGGCTGGACGACGACGCGGTGAGCGAGCTCAAGGTGGGCATCGGCGACGTACTGGACGAGGCCATGGGACGAATATTCCTCCCGGCGGTGGTCGCCGATACGCTTGGGGCGGCGACGCCGACGGGGCGAAAGCGCTACGACGCGCGCACGAGGGTGATGGCGACCATTAAGGATAGCGTCGAGCGGCGGCGCGAGGCGAGGGCGGCGGCGGCGGCGGGAGCGGCGCCGGCAGCGGCCGGGGAGTGGGAGGGGGTGGGGATCAAAGGCGACGAGAAGGGCGGCGGCGGCTGTCACGACAGGGGCCGGGGGTCTTCTCGACCTGCTGCTGGATGCCGAAGCGGAGGGGGTGATTTCTGCGGCACAGGTTTCGGCGCAGCTTCTCACGTTCATCATAGCGGGGCACGACACCACCGCGCACACGCTCTCTTTCCTCTTGTACGAGGTGTGCGCCGCGCCCCACCTCCAGGACGCGTTGGCGGCGGAGGCGGCGGCGGCGCTCCCGGGCAGGCTCGACTTCCCCACCCGCGAGACTTTGCGCTCGGTGCCGCTCCTCGGCCGCACATTCAAGGAGGCCCTGCGGAAGCACCCGGTGGTGGCCGGCGGAACCCTCAGGGCCCTCTCCACGGCGGTGCGTCTCCCGTCGGGCGAGCGCCTCCCCGCCGGCGCGGTTGTGGGCGTGCCCAACTTTGCCGTCCACCGCAACCCTCTTCATTGGCCCGATCCGGAGAAATTCGACCCGGGCCGATTCACATCCGAGGCGATAAAGGGCCGGCACAAACACGCGTTCCAGGGCTTCTCCTCTGGACCCCGGGCCTGCATCGGCCAAGCGTTGGCGACAGCAGAGGCTCTGAGCGTTCTCACCGCCATTTTTCGGCGGTTCGAGCTGCGGTTGGTGGATGGGCCCAGCGGGGAGCCCTACCCTGATGGGGTGGCGATCCCCGAGCCGGCCGACCACAACATGATCACTCGCAAGCCAGCGAACGGGGTGTGGTTCAAGGTGACGGCGAGGAGTCGGTAAGCGGCGGGTACAATAATCAGGGGGGGAAACGCGCACAGCGAAACCCAGAAAGCGGTGCTAGCTCAAATATGTTATACAGGATACAATCTACAACTTAGAGCGCCTGTAGCTCACTTGATATTTCATATAGTCTACCACTCGTCCATCTTGCGGCTGATGATCTTGAACTTTTCCTCCGCCTCGACTTTCTCCCGCACCCCCGCGCCCGCCTGCCGATCCGGGTGGAACCGTAGCACCGCCTGCACGGCAGGTTCACGTTCATGGGAGGTTAGGCTCGAGTTGTGGTTGTCAAGTGCTGTCTCTCCGATGGGACGTTGGGGGGAGAGAATACAGAAAGACGGTTTCGCGTGTATATAAAGGACGCACCAGGCTTTCGCCCTGCCCCAAACGAGAGAGAGAGATATAGAAGGACGATTTCGCGTGTGTAAAGAGGCACTCGGCCTTCGCGCTGGCCCCCGTGAGAGAGAGAAATGGACGCTTCCCCGTGTACTCAGGAGGCATCATGCTTTGGCCCAGCTCCCCGGATGATGAAGGGTTTAGGGTTTAGGGTTTAGGGTTTATGGTTTAGGGTTATAATTTAGGGTTTGGGATTAGGGTTTAGGGTCACGCACGCGGGTATGTTACCTGCCGGTACGCCTTTCGCAACTGCACCGCCGTGGGCTTCTGGTTCCCGCCCGGCCCCTCCACCGGGACCCCGAAGGCGCGCAGGGTGGCCGGCAGCTGCATGCCCAACGTCCGCTCGTCCCACTTGCGGCGGAAGTTCCGCCGCACGTGGTCTGCCTCCTTCGCCTCCACCGCCGCCGCCTCGTCGTACGGCCCGGTTGTTTACCTTCTTTATAACGTTCATCGAGCCCCAAGGTGCTTCACATGGTGAGCGGAACCAACCCTCTCTGCAATTTCAAAGGGCCCGGTGGTTCATGATGACGATGATCACGCTCGTCATGATACAGGGGCCAGGGCGAGAGCCTACTGCCTCCTTGTGCGCGCGGAGAGTGCTCTCTCTCTCTCTCTCTCACTCCCTGTCCCTCGCTCGCCGCGGCACTTAGCGCAAGAAAGGAGGGTTGGGTTTGAAATGCAGTGGATTATGACTTTGTGGCATGATCGGCCGAAGCGAGGCCTACCTGGTCGCCGTGCCGCATCTCTGACACGCGAGCGACCTGCTGCTGGCGCAGGGTGCGATCCCTCGCGACCCT
>Ga0307488_10002315_pt1 | contig 16138 bp, 13 predicted proteins | sample SB02metaG_FD_202248 | JGI IMG/M metagenome (GOLD analysis project Ga0307488, IMG submission 202248) | Sea-ice brine microbial communities from Beaufort Sea near Barrow, Alaska, United States - SB 0.2 | ecosystem: Environmental > Aquatic > Marine > Coastal | place: USA: Alaska | collected... | reverse complement strand
TTTTTAAAAAAATAGCGACTCTTCAAATCCTGTGATTACAAAAAAATAGCATCTCGCCCTAACTTGACTTCAACTCAACTCCTTCACCTGATGACTCGGTTTCAGCTCGCGCTGAGCCTGCATCAATAGATTTGCTGGATGCAACACTGACCTTCTTTTTTGCCGGCGCTTTCTTTGTTGCGGGTTTTTTAGTGGTCGAAGGAGTCTCGCCACTAGAGGCTGACCTTTTATCAGCAGGCTTCTTAGCCTTTTTTACCGCTTTCGGCTTAGAATCTGAGTCTTCAGGCTGAGCTGACGATTCCTGATTCTTACGTGCAGATTTTTCAACCACCGAGAGATCCTCTTCTGGGAAGTCAGAAAAAGGAAACGGCCGCTCATTCGAATTGTAGGTAATGTAATCGATTATCTGGGATACATACTGCTGCACCACCGACCCCAGACCTCTGAGGTTACGATTGCTTTCTCCGGTTATTAGAGCGAAAAGTATCTGCGCCGTCATCATTACAATAGCTACAGGAACAAAAATTAAATAAAGAACAAAACCATAAGCCAACATAAACGGAACGCGCACCCAGTGTGATGTCTGTTTAAGGTTATCGACTATGTCTTCAAACTTGTCTGTCATTATACATCCTCATTACTAAGTACTTTCTCTTGATGGGCTTCAAATTCAACATCTAATGCCTGCTCTCCCAGCATTAGAGAGGCTATCATATTCTTTATAGATTGTTGCTCATATATGATTTTGTATAAACCATTAACCAATGGCATGTAGACACCCAGTTCATCGGCCTTTTCTTTCACATGCTTAACTGTACTCACCCCTTCCACAACTTGTCCAATTTCAGCAACCGCATCCTTCACTGTGCCTCCTTTCCCTAGCGCAAAACCTAATCGGTAGTTGCGACTAAGAGGAGTAGAACAAGTAACCACAAGATCTCCCACTCCAGCAAGCCCCAAAAAAGTCATGGGGTCGGCACCAAGTTCACGGCCAAACCTAGCCATTTCAGTAAGACTGCGTGTTATCAACATACTATTAGTGTTAAAACCCATCCCTAGGGCCCCGGCAATGCCTGCGATAATCGCATATATGTTCTTAAGAGAACCGCCCAGCTCCACACCAAACATATCGTCATTGGTATAAACCCTAAACGTATCGGATTTTAACAGCGCCTTCACATCGTTTCTGACTTCTTCGTGACTGCTGGCGATAACAGTGCCCGTCAAATGCCCTGCGGCTATTTCCTTCGCCAAATTGGGACCACTGAGAACGCCAATCTTCGAATTTGGGGACTCTTCGCTTAACACCTGACTCATGAGCAGAAAAGTGCCTGCCTCAACGCCTTTCGTCGTGCTGATAAGCATTGCATCAGAATTTAATTCAGGAACAACCGCCTTGACCACCTCTCTAAAAGACAAACTAGGCACAGCCACAAACACAACTTTACTGTCATGCACAGCCTCCGCCATGTCTATCGTAGCGTGAACTCGGCTATTTAGTTTATAACTAGGCAGGTATTGGGGATTTTCACGTGTGTTATTTATTTGCGCTACCTGTTCGCTGCTGCGCATCCAAAATTGAACATCGAAACCGTTCGTTGCAATGATATTTGCTATGACAGTGCCAAAACTACCACCCCCGATAACCGAAACTTTATTGTTTTGCATATTTACTCATTATGAAGTGTAGACTCCTGAACATTCGTAGGTAATGATAGTCTGCTCATCTTGCAATACCAAGGCAGTTGCCCCTCGCAGTTACGATTTGTGGCATAAAACAAGAACCAAAGGCCGACTTATTGTTTTGGTAGGCTCATTTCCCCAAGCTATTTTTAGCTTATCAATAAGTGCCAGCACTGGATCACCTTCATGAGTCTTAATGTGTTTGTGTGCAGCAGACCAACCGCGAAGAGATTCACGCACTTGATTCTGAGTGCAAGATAAGGACATCGTGAAATTTGAACAAGGGCTTTTCTTATAGGGGAATTTCAACCCATTGTATCCCTGCTCAACTAAAAGCCGCTCTTGCGACCAGTAGCGGCATAGCGTTTAGTGATGAAACTCGTCGATAAGCTTATCTACCGCCTCATCGATAGCGTGAATGCCCTAGGACCAAACCGCCACAATAGCTCTTGCTTTCAATACGGTATCTACAACCTCAAAATCCTCTCCATTTCGAACCAATGCAGAACCTAGGATACACAAATCAAAGCAGCACTAGCCGGCTCAAGGGTGAGATCCTGCGCCAACGCCACCCTCTTATCAATATTATCCCCTCGCGGCGCCGCGTCAATTTGAGCGGCACTGCCATCTATCGCTATCACTTGATCAAAATAATTTGCCAGGGCCAGTGTTGATTATTCATTCTCAGTAGCACAGTCACAAGCCAAATAGTTAGAGCTTGTCACAGAAGTCGAATAGACCTAGCAAGTCGAGCGAGCCTGCGCGCAGACCTTGGCGTGTCCTGAAAAATGATCCGTAAATGTCATTTGACCCAGCCTGCAGAAAAGCTATCCAGTTGGATTGAAAAAAATCAGCACATCATAGATTTTGACTGGACAGTTTTTGACGTGACGGACGCGCTGACAAAAAAGGTCATACTCATTATCCATAGGTATTGTGTGCCAAATTAGGCGCCGGATGTCTCTAACGGTATTGCCGTCAAATAATTTCATCTACTGCGATTCAATGATTCTTAGCATTCCATATAAGCCAGAGCTCGCAATATCCTGAAGTACCCTAGCCCCCTGAACACGTCCAAACATATCGACACCAAATAGCAGATCAACTTCTCTGTCAAAGCCATCCTGAGCCACGGCCGGAATGATAACCATAGTTACCTCACCTTAGGATTTTGCCAAATGAGCTAAGCTGTCATGTCGAAGCCCCAGCGAATTTAACCTCACCCATTCCCCTTAAGTCACATCGCCAGACGGCCGAGCAACATCCGCTAAAAGATTATTATCGTATCTGTTCGCAGGAAGTACATGAGCTAAAGCATTGCGATCCAAATCTTTACGGGTCTGCAAACTCTGAGACTGGCTGGTGCGCGATACGACTACAATTAGCCCAATAATTAAAAATATAACAAGAGCGAGGGAATAGCGCGGAAAATAATAGAGGAGACTGACTACATGTCAGCCAGTATAACCCATTTAGACTAACTCAGTTCCAACTGGGCTAGCCGATGAGCCCAATGGCGTAACCTGGAGCGGCAAGCGGCAGCTAGGAATGGTTAGAGTTTCCAGAGGACGACTGCGAGGAAATGCTAAATAAAACTCGATGCAGATTCAATCAAAGTAACCAACGGCGAAGGATAAACACCTAAAAGAATTAACATGATAAACAGCAGCGCAATTACAAAATACGAACTCAAGCTTTCGATGCCTGCTACTGGAAAATTGATCTTATCCTGCGTTCTCAAAGGCTGAATGATGATGTACACAATGCGTAAGTAATAATACAGTCCAATACCACTACCAATGACCAGAGCCGCCAACAATACCCAAAGGGATGATTCAACACCGGCAAAGAAAATATAAAACTTACCGATGAAACCAACCGTCAATGGAATACCTGCTAAGGACAACAGCATGGCAATAAGCATGGTTGCCAGCCAAGGTGATCGCCAGAATAAGCCCTGATAGTCTGCCACTTGGTCAATCTCATTCTCACTGGAAGAAACTACCGAAAAAATAGCGAATGCACCAAGAGACATAACAACATAGGCAACCAAATAGAAACTAATTGCCTCTACGCTAATACCACCGCCGGTGACATAGCTGCCAATCACTGCAATCAAAAGATATCCCATATGGGCTATTGAGGAATACGCCAAAATTCGTTTGAGGTTCTCTTGCAGTAAAGCCAGCAAGTTACCCATGATTATCGAGGTTATGGCTATTAATGAAAAAGCAATGGGGATTGCGCCAAACGAAAGGGCTTCAGTACTAATCAGAAATCTGAGTAATAGCACAGCCATTGCCATTTTTCCTACAGTAGCCAAATAGGCTGTCGCCGGCAGTGGCGACCCCTCATACACATCTGGCGTCCAAAGATGAAACGGCGCTAAAGACAGCTTGAAGGCCATTCCAGCTGAAACCAATAAAAGAGCTACAACCGTGTACCCCTCACTTAACCTAAACTCAGGGTCAAGCGCGGCAAGACTGGTAAAGCTTAAAGTCCCTGTTTGCGCATAAATGAGGGCCATACCAAAAAGTATAAAACAGGAGGCGGCGGCAGATAGAATTAAATATTTTACCGAAGCCTCTAACGGATGATTTGCGGAGTCTTTGCTGTGCAGTGGATAAGCGATCATCCCGTATAAAGACATGCTTAAAGTTTCCAGCCCGAGTACCGTACTCACAAAATGATTACTGCTGACCATGACTATAGCACCAACTGTAGCGAGGCCGATGAGCAGGTAAAACTCCTCCTTGTTATCGTCTAGCTTGAAGAAATATGGAAAGCTAAAAACGGCGATAAACATCGATGCAATGCAGGTGATTACCGTAAAAAGCAAACTGTATTGATCAATAACTAACAGTGGGGTTACCTGTTGATCGGTCCAAGGGAGCATCACCATTGCCACGAAAGCCGCTAGCATTAATCCCAGTATTGTTAACGCCCCTGAAAGAATAAAGCTTCTTCTAATACCGATCGCTATCATTGTGATAACAACTGTTAAAGACACTATGAGCAGTGGAAGTAATGGCAATAAATCGTCGAAACTAATCATTAGAGCCCTGCTCCCGTGGTTAGGGTCGCGGCCATTGCCGCACTCTTTGTACTAGCCAGTAATGAAGCCAGAACCGGTTCTGCTAAATCTAGAAAAGGCTGGGGATATAAACCCATCCAGATCAATCCAAACATCATTAAAGCGAAATAACACATTTCTCGCCGATCTAAGTCTCTCAGTTTAGAAACGTCAAAATGCGAATCACTATAGCCACCTTGAAAGACCTTTTGAATAACCCACAGAGAATAAACCGAAGCCAATATCAAACCAAAAGCTGAAGCAACAGTGGCATATGTATTTGCTTGAAAGGCACCTAACAAGGCTAGAAATTCTCCAACAAAATTACCTAAACCGGGCATGCCTAAAGCAGCTATAGAGAAAAACATAGTGACAACTGCCATGCGTGGGGCATGAACCCAGAACCCACCCATCTCGTTCATATTCCGAGTATGAATTCGATGCTGTAATCCACCAGCCAGCATGAATAAAGCCGCCGCACTCAAACCGTGAGCCAGCATGGTCATTATCGCTCCCTGCAAAGCCTGTTCGTTCCAAGCGTAAATCCCAAGTGTCACAAAGCCCATATGACTGACACTGGTATAAGCAATTAAACGTTTAATATCTGACTGGGCGAACGCAACCTTGGCACAATAAAGAATACTAAAAGCGGCTAATCCCATCGCGAACGGTGCAAATTGAGCGGATGCTTCCGGAAACAAAGGTATCGCAAACCGAATCAGACCGTAGGCACCTGTTTTCAAAAGAACGCCCGCAAGAATGACACTGCCAGCAGTAGGAGCCTGACTGTGCGCATCAGGAAGCCAGGCATGAAATGGCACCGAGGGTAACTTGGTTGCAAAGCCAATAAAGAAGCCCAGCATAATCCAAAATTGAAGAGGGTTAGCGACAGAGACGTTGAGCAAGTCGTGATAGTTAAAGCTCAATTGCCCAAATTCGTAAAAATGCAAATACGCCATCATCACTATAGCGATAAGCATTAGCATGCCACTCACTTGAGTAAAAATGAAAAACTTCATTGCCGCATAGCTTTTATTCTCATGCCCCCATATCGCAATAATGAGATACATTGGGATTAACATAACTTCCCAAAAGAAGAAAAACAAAAACAAATCTAGTGCGGTGAACACACCGATTACACCGGCTAAAGTCCACAGCAGATTAAAATAGAAAAACCCAGTCCGCTCGGTAATTTCAGCCCAAGCCGAACCGACCGCTATTAGCCCTAAAAAGGCGGTTAAGGCAATCATCAAAACACTGAGTCCGTCGGCAGCCAAATAAAAACTAATTCCGAAACGGGGAATCCAAGGTGCATCGATAGACGCCACCCAGCCTCCATCGCCAGCATCTTGAAGCAGTAATAAAAGGACTACAGCCAACTCAATAATGATGGTTATTAATGCAACAACTTTCGGATAATTTGCGTCAACACTTTCGGAGGCCCAAGCAATAAGTCCGCCGACAAAAAGAACGCTAATTAGCGACAAGAGAATCATAGGTAAACCCCCACTGCTAAGACTGCTATTAAGCCGGCCGCCATGCTTATGAGATACCAAGCTAAATAGCCAGTTTGAGTTTTAGCAACTAAACCGTGGGCAGAGCGTGAGATAGAGATGACAGAGTTATATAGGGCATCGAAAAAGTCATTCCGATTTAATTTGGCCAACCACATAAATGGGTTTATCAACAGGTATTTATATAGGGCGTCCATAGCCCAGCCGCTAAACCAAAACCGATGTAAAATCTTGCTGAACTTATAGGACATTAGCTTATCAACTGACAGTGCCCCGCTAACAAAGAAAAGATAGCTGACAGCAATTCCGATTAGGGGAACCGCAATCATGATCCCATGAATTAGAGCACTCACGTGATGTTCTTCATGAAGCTGCCCATGGTTAAAAACTGATTCAACTGGAATTTGTATCCAGCCCCCTAGCAAGGACAGCATCATCAAAATAAACAGCGGTGCTGCCATGGAAAACCCTGTTTTCTCTTTTTCATCGTGGTGTCCTTGGCTGGCACCAAAGAACACAACAAATACCAATCTAAAGCTATAAATCCCTGTTAGAAAAGCACCAAGAACCCCTCCAGCCCATAGCCAAACACCGGCGCCACCTGTTGCATAAGCCGCCAATAAAATTTCGTCTTTACTGAAATACCCTGAGGTGAATGGGAATGCTGCTAAGGCCAAACTTCCGATCATAAAAGAGGCAAAGGCGATTGGCAGTTGCTTACGTTTGCCGCCCATCTTAAAAATATCGTGCTCGTGATGCAGGCTGTAAATGACCGTACCTGCTGCTAAAAATAAAAGCGCTTTAAAAAAGGCATGCGTCATTAAGTGAAACACCGAAGCAGACCAAGCACCTACCCCAAGGCCCAAAAACATATAGCCAATCTGACTGATTGTTGAATACGCTAGAATTCTTTTAATGTCATGCTGAGTCATTGCTGTAAAGCCGGCCATTAGCAGAGTAGCCAAACCGACCCAAGCAACCAATAACTGTACAGAAGGAGCCAACTCGAAAAGAATATGAGTCCTTGCTATTAAATAAACCCCCGCTGTAACCATGGTAGCCGCATGAATGAGCGCACTAATTGGCGTAGGTCCAGCCATGGCATCAGGCAACCAAGCTTGCAATGGTAATTGCGCAGATTTGCCAACAGCACCACCAAGTAGTAACAATGAACAAGCCACTGCCATTCCTGTTCCAATTTGCCACTCACTTTGTGCGGCTATCATCAAATCTTGAATGTTGAGCGTCCCTAATTCCCTAAACAAAAGAAAAAGGCCTATCGCCATTGAAGTATCCCCTACCCTAGTTACTACAAATGCTTTTCGAGCGGCGTAGCCGTTGGCAGGGTTTTCATACCAGAAGCCAATCAGCAGGTAACTACAAAGTCCCACACCTTCCCAACCCAGATAGAGAAGAACCAAATTGTCAGCCAAAACCAGCATCAGCATAGCTGCAACAAAAAGATTCATGTAGGAGAAAAAACGGCTGTAACTTGGATCGTCAAACATGAAGCCAGTAGAGTAAAGATGTATAAGGAAACCCACGCCGGTGATGATCAACATCATAACCAGTGACAATCCATCTAAGTAAAAAGTAAAGCCGGGGCTAAAAGACCCAACCGACATCCACACCCACGCCTGGTAGACGAAGACTTCTTCCCCCGAGTTCAGAAACTCGACAGCGATTAAAGCCGCAACTAAAAATGCGGCGCCGATACTGCCCGCACCTATAGCAGCAACAGCCCGCTTAGGAAGTGAGCCACCAGTGATTGCTAAGCTCAAAAAGCCTAACAGAGGTAATGTTGGTAATAGCCAGATAAATTCTTGCACAGTCGACTCTTATCGCTCTCTAGTTAGTATTATTATGATGAAGATTGTGTCAGCCTTTCATTTCACTCAGCACAGAAATATCTACTGTTTGAAATTTCCTATACATCTGAATGATTAGTCCCAAACCTACCGCCACTTCAGCCGCTGCCAAGGTCAGAATCATTAAAAACATAATCTGACCTTCAGCATGCCCCCAACGCGCAGCGGCAACTATAAAAGCTAGGCCGCTGGCATTGAGCATGATTTCCAAAGACATCAACACAAACACAATGTTGCGCCTTGTTAGTACACCGATCAGCCCTAGAACAAAAAGAATCCCAGCTAAAATCAAACCATGTTCTGTAGGTATCGTTTCCATTACGGTTTTCTCTGATTCACTATCGTATTATTTCTTTGCCAGATGATAGGCAGATATTAGCCCCGCCAGCAAAAGAATAGAGGCTAGTTCCACTGCGAGTACGTAAGGCCCGAACAACAACGCACTCACCTCCAACACCCCAACGGTTTCTGGAGCCATATCCAGATCATAGCTGCTTAGTACACTGACTAATTGAAAAAGTAAGACTCCCGCCAGCAGGCAAGGTAAAATCCAGCCTTTTAAGCTTAGCCATTGTTTTTCTTGGTCACGTGTATGTTGACCTAAATTCAACATCATAATGACAAAGAGGAACAACACCATTATTGCTCCTGCGTAAACAATTGCCTCAAGGACTGCTGCAAACGGTGACCCCAGCACATAAAAAATCACAGCCACCGATAACAGTGACAAAATAAGATAGATAAGTGCATGCACAATGTTGCTCTGCAAAATAACCGCCACAGTAGATATGACCGCTACAAAGGCTGCTAAATAAAATAACAGACTCATGGTAATAAGCTCCTGACATTCACCGGTTCGGCTTCGTTCAGAGCCTCGCCTTTGTCTTTGCCTTTTATAGTTTTACCTGCAACTCGGTAAAAATTATAATCATGATATTTACCTGTGCCATTGATAAGTAGATCTTCTTTTTCCCAGACCATGTCCTGCCTTACATACTCGGCCATTTCAAAATCTGGTGTTAACTGAATCGCGTTAGTTGGGCAGGCCTCCTCACAGAAACCGCACATGATGCAGCGTGAAAAATTAATCCGAAAAAATTCTGGATACCAACGCCCATCCTCATCTTCTGCTTTTTGCAAGGCGATACAATCCACCGGGCAAGCGCAGGCACATAGATTACATGCCACACAGCGCTCTTCACCGTCAGGATCACGGCTAAGTATTATCCGGCCTCGCCATCTAGGCGACATATAGGGTGCTTCTTCAGGATATTGAACAGTGTCGGCTTTAACAAAGGCATGTTTGAAAACAAGCCATAACGTATGAACCTGACTAGTCAGCGTGTCTTGTATTAACTTGAGCATAAAAAACCCCGTTGCTGATAGCTTTGTATAGAGCCGCTTAGATCCATTCTCAGATAAGCCCACTGGTTTGTAATAATGTCTGAAGAAATTCTGGCATTTAAGTGCTCAATATAATTGCGCCGGTAGCCAGTAGGTTAAGCAGCGACAGGGGCAACAAAAATAGCCAGCCGTAACTCATTAGCTGGTCATAGCGAGGCCGTGGGATTGCGGCCCGCAGCAAAATAAAAAACGCAATGAAGATAAATGATTTGATAACAAACCAGATGATGGGAGGAAGAAATCCAGGTCCCATCCAGCCTCCGAAAAAAAGCACAGTAATCAATGAAGAGATTAAGACTAGTCCGAGGTACTCACCCACAAAAAACATACCAAATTTCATACCCGAATATTCAGTGTGGTAGCCAGCGCAAATTTCCTGTTCGGCTTCAGGTATATCGAAGGGCAAGCGATGGCTCTCAGCAATACCTGCGATAAGAAAGATAACAAAACCGACAAACTGGGGAATCACATACCAACCGTCCGCCTGAGCCAATACGATTTCCCGCAAATTAAAACTGCCACTTAAGGCAACAACGCCAAGCAAAGAGACGCCCATGAATACTTCATAACTTATCATTTGTGCTGCAGCCCGCAGGCTTCCTAACAACGCATACTTATTATCCGAGGACAAACCTGCCAACATAACGCTGTAAGCCCCAATAGAGGCCATGGCGAGAACAAATAGTACGCCAATGTTGGAATCGATCACTCCCACACCTGGCGCAAATGGCACGACTGCAAAGCTTAATAAAATAGCAACCATGATAATCGCTGGCGCCAAAACAAAACTGAATTTATCTGCAAACGGTGGTACCCAATCTTCTTTAGTGAAAATCTTTATCATGTCGGCAACCACTTGCAACAAACCAAACGGCCCAACACGGTTTGGTCCCAAGCGCTCTTGCCACAGACTCAATAGACGTCGCTCAACCCAAATCAGCATCGCCGCGACAATGATTACGGTTAAAAGAATTACACCAATGTTAAGCCCTGATCCAACTTCCCAATTCATAGGCTAATCCCCCTCCCAATGGTCACTTAACTGTAAGCCATCTAAATTACCCACAGCTTGTTTGGTGTCACTTTTGCTGATCGTTCTAATTTCTGCGACATCAAATGGGTTAATCTCACCTGGTGCACAGTAAAGCGCCGCGGTGCCGGGTTTTTGTTTGCTGCGAATAGTGACAATCGCTGTGGCAGAACTTTCCCCGAGGCGAACAGTATTCCCTTGTTTCAAGTCCCGCGAATCAGCGTCTTCTAAACTTAATCCGATATAGGAAGGTGTCATCCGCTCGACTATAGTTGCTGTTTTAGCACTTAGTTCATCGCTACCAAATATCTGCTGTGCGAAGCTAATAGTTAGGTCGGACGACAAAACTTGAGCAGGGTTCGTTATTTCGAAATAGCTCTGCGGCGCGCTCGACTTCTCGAATACCTGTGACCCAACATGTCCCTGTTTTAATTCCCCGTTCACTTCTTCTTGAAATTTGGAAATTGACTGATTGGAATTCCAGCTCGGAGCCCAGCTCGAAGCTAGGATATTGGAATCTTTTGTCGAGGGGACCCCCTCCATAGAAAAAGACATTTTAGACTCTTCATCTACCGGCTGTTTGGGTTCATGGACACTGATGTTCGCTTTCATAGCGGTTCTTCCGCTATAACGGTGTGACTGCCTAGGAACCTTAATGCCCGGAATAATATCGGTCCCGGAAATAAGCTCACTAAGGACCTTTAATTCAGCTATTTCACTGGCGCATAAGGAAATCAGGTCATTCACATGCGCTATATCTGCACCCATGAACCAACGCCAAGAAGGCAATGCGTCACTATGACAGCGGTGTACTTGATAGCTTAACTGCGCCCTTCCTTCAAAATTTACATAGGTCGCTTCATGCTCTGAAAATCCCGTGCTTGGTAAGACCAATGTAGCCTGAGCAGTCGTCGCCGTTGGCAAGTGATCCGCCACAACAACCGACTCAGCTATCTGAAGAGCCGCATCGACGCTGGCGGTGCTAGCTCGGCGATATAAATCATTTTCAAGCACAACAACATTCTTAACTTCACCAGAACTCAGCAGCTCCAAGGCTTTCCCTAAACTGTTTTCAGGATTCACCATAAGACTTAGACCCACCGAGTTAACCTCTGGGCTAAGCAAACATAGGTCGGTGGTTTTCGATCTTTTTGCAGACAAGGCACGAGCAATATTAGCTGCCGCTTTTAGCGTATTAGGGTCACCTGCTGTGCTGCCGGCGATGATTAGAGGTCTCTTGGCCTCACTTAGCTCATTGGCAATTTGACAAATTAAATCTCTTGCCTTTTTATTTGCATCACTACCGGCCTCACTCGAACTCGGAGCCTCACTAGAAATTTCATTGGCGATACTTTGAGCCATCGCTATAAGACCACTTATTGAATCTACAATACTGTGAGTCGTCACATCCTCAAGTCTTGTTGCATAAGGAGTCATCACTGTCAGGGGGCTTAGCTCACGCTGAGCAAGTTCGCGCACTGCTGCATCCTGCCACTGAGGGATCCGATTCTCTTCCGCTAATTCTTGCGCTCGCTGGCGCACTGATTGGCGTAGAGCTAAAGCAATCCGCGGAGCCACATTAGTAACATCTTCCCCAAGAATGAGAATTGCATCGGCCTGCTCGATTTCCCTAATACTTGGGTTATGAAAAGTGTCATTCGTCATAAGGTTATTGATCAGCTGCATTGATTCATGCTCAAGGTCTGAATAACCCGCAAAAAAGTTTTCTTGTCCAACTAAACTACGCAAAGCAAAATTAGACTCGTTACTGGCTCTTGGCGAACCAATGCCCAACACGCTAGTCTTTTTAAGGTTTGCGACAGCGGCTTTCGCATCTCCTGCATCAACTTCTTCAATCCATTCACTACCGTCTCTATTTCGTCTAAAAGCCGCTGTAATTCTGTTCTCGCTATTAACGAAATCAAAACCAAACCTGCCTCTATCACAGAGAAAATAGCCATTTACTTCACTATTGTAGCGATTCACGATTCGTCGCAATTCACCATATCGCTCACCGGGAGAGGTATTACAACCAGCCGCGCAGCCCGTACAAACGCTTGGTGCCACTTGTAAGTCCCACTTCCTGCTATAGCGTTTACTGAATGCCTTGTCAGTGAATACCCCTGTTGGGCAAACCTCAATTAAGTTGCCGCTGAACTCGTTCTCTAGCACGCCATCATCCTGCCTACCGAAATAGACATGGTGATGTGAGGCCTGTGCAGAAAGATCTGTGCCTCCAGCATAATCATCGTAATAGCGAACACAGCGATAACAAGTTATACAGCGATTCATTTCATGATTAATGAAAGGCCCTAAATATTGATTGCGATGCGTCACCTTCTTTTTATCGTAACGACGATAATTGTGCCCAGACATCTGAGTCATATCTTGAAGATGGCATTCGCCGCCTTCCTCACAAACAGGACAATCATGAGGGTGGCTTATCATCAAACTCTCGATCACCTGTTCACGCATCTTTTTTGCCTGCGCGTCTTCGATCGAAATGATGGCCCCGTCCGTTGCAGGAGTCATACACGCCATCACTATCATACCGTTCTCGTCGTTCTCATCCCGGTACTGTTTGACCGCGCATTGACGGCATGCTCCTACCGAACCCATGCATGGATGCCAGCAAAAGTAAGGCAAGTCCAAACCTTGAGAAAGGCTCTCTTGCAAAAGATTGTTACTGGGATTCACTTCATAGGTGACTCCATCTATAACAATTTTAGCCATCTAAAACTCCATCATAATTTGTATCAATGTTTATAAGGACAACGCTGTTCAGTAATATGTTTCTCAAAATCTTCGGCAAAGTATTTCAAACCACTGGCTAACGGAGCTGTTGCCCCCGGAGCCAAAGCGCAAAATGTTCTTCCTGGCCCTAAATACTCAATATGATCATGCAAAATTTGCAGGTCTTTTTGATTTCCAGTTCCTGCTTCAAACCCTCTAAAAATCTCATCGACCCAAGGCAAGCCATCGCGACATGGCGTACAAAAGCCGCAGGACTCGTGAGCAAAGAAAGTCATAAGATTTCCAACCATACCCACCGGGCAGGTTTGATCATCTAAAACAATCATCGTTCCAGTGGCTAATCGACTGCCTGCCTTCCCGATCTCATCGTAGTCCAAATTCAGATCCAAGTGCTCCGGCAGCATAAAATCAGTTGAGCCGCCCCCAGGTAAAAAAGCACGCAGCTCTAAACCGTCACGCATTCCACCCGCATGACCCTCCAAAAGCTCCCGAACCGGCGTACCTAACGGCAACTCCCAGCAGCCAGGATTTTTGACTTTGCCACTGACACCAAACATTTTAGTGCCATGATCTACACCTAAAGAAAGTCCCTGATACCAATCAACTCCGTAAGCTAATATACCGGGCAAGTTACAGAGTGTTTCTACGTTGTTCACTATCGTAGGCTTACCCCAAAGGCCGCTGACCTGTGGAAATGGCGGCTTTGCCCTAGGGTTTGCCCTTTTGCCTTCCAGCGCATTGAGCAGCGCAGTTTCTTCACCGCAGATATAGCGACCGGCACTAGTATGCAAAACAATATCCAGATCGAACCCAGTTCCTAAAATATTTTTGCCCAAATAGCCACGTTCATAAGCTTCTTTAACGGCTTTTTTGAGGGCGTTTTCAGCGTCTATATATTCTCCTCGAAGAAAGATATAAGCCATGTTCGCTTGAATGGTATATGCAGCAACTAACATCCCATCGATAAGTAAATGGGGGTCGCCTTCCATTAAAAGCCGATCTTTGAATGTACCGGGCTCCATTTCATCTGCGTTAACCACCAAATACTTCTGCTTTGGTGATCCATCTCCTCTCGGCACGAAACTCCACTTCAATCCGGTTGGGAATCCAGCGCCGCCACGGCCTTTCAGGCCCGACGTTTTCACTATATTCAAGACATCGTCAGGACTTAACCCTTTGGCGATTGCGTGCATGCTCTGATAACCATCCGCTGCTTCATAGCCAGCAATATCAAGAGGCCCTCGATTGAGGTCAATGTTTCTTGTTAGAGGCCTGTCTGTCACTGTGCGTCCTTATGCTGTGTCTAGCTTATTAATCTGTTGCGACAATTTAGCTGTGTGTTTTTTGTATTCAGTTTAGACATCCGTTCTAGCTTTGGATTGAATTCTAACTTCCGCGACTATCTCGTCTATAGTGTCCCTGGTAAGTTTGCGCTGCATTTTTTCACCTACCATCATTACCGGTGCCTTATCGCAATCACCTAGGCAGGGAACTGGAATCAGCGTGAACTCGCCATCTTCAGTAGTCTGACCAAAATCAATACCTAGGGTGTCAATAATGTGCTGCCTTAAATCGTCGCAACCCATTATCCAACAGGTCACACTGTTGCAAAAAAGAATCACGTTTCGACCAACCGGCTGGCGATAAACCAAATTAAAAAACGTCGCAACACCTTCTAAATCACTGGCTGGTAAATCTAGATACTTTGCTATTCCTAGCAGGCTTTCATCAGACACCCAGCCTTGATGTTTCTGTACTATTTTGAGCGCTTCTAAACCCACCGCCTGCTTATCGGGGTATAAAGTCATCTCATGTTCTATCTCAGCAATCTCTGCAGAGTTAAGCTTGCGAGCCCGGGTAGAAGTAGTTGCGATCATTGAAGAATCTGAAGACATTTGCACACTCATCGATCAACATCCGCCATAACAAAATCTATACTTGCTATAATGGCAATTAAGTCAGCCACCATAAACCCCCTGCTAATCTCTGGAATCATTTGAAGATGAGGAAAGGAAGGTGTTCTAATTCGAGTTCGATAAGAGTTTGTACTTCCATCACTTACCAAGTAATAACTATTGATTCCCTTTGTAGCCTCAATCGCAACCGTCACTTCATTTGGAGGAATCACTGGCCCCCAACTCACACTCAAGAAATGATTAATGAGGGTTTCGATATCTTGCAAACTATTCTCTTTCCTAGGCGGGGTCGTTAGAGGATGGTCCGATTTATAATGGCCAGATGGCATATTGTCGAGACACTGCTTAATGATCCGCAGGCTTTGCCTCATTTCTTCAACACGGACAGCACAGCGATCATAGGCATCGCCGTTGGCCGCTATCGGCACATCAAACTCAAAGTTTTCATAACCACTGTAAGGTCTTTGCTTGCGGAAATCCCACTCGAACCCGGTTGCACGAAGCCCAGCGCCGGTAACCCCCCAGTTAAACGCTTCTTCGGTGTTATACATACCTACACCCTGAGTTCGACGTTTTATGATGCCGTTGTTCATCACCATGCTGTCGTATTCTTTTAAGCGGGCAGGCATGAAATCTAGAAGCTCTGCAATTTTCTTTTCCCAGCCCTGCGGAAGATCTTGGGCAACTCCCCCAATTCGAAACCAGCCTGGGTGCATGCGAGCACCGCAGATGGACTCAATGATATTAAAAATACGTTCACGCTCTACGAACATATAAAATATTGGCGACAACTGACCTATATCTTGAGCAAATGTTCCATAAAAAAGGAGATGACTGCAGATGCGAAACATCTCTGACAACATAACTCGGATTACCTGAACTCTTGGCGGAACAAC
>Ga0307488_10002314_pt1 | contig 16139 bp, 26 predicted proteins | sample SB02metaG_FD_202248 | JGI IMG/M metagenome (GOLD analysis project Ga0307488, IMG submission 202248) | Sea-ice brine microbial communities from Beaufort Sea near Barrow, Alaska, United States - SB 0.2 | ecosystem: Environmental > Aquatic > Marine > Coastal | place: USA: Alaska | collected... | reverse complement strand
GATTTTTTTGCACTCCCCTGTGCTTCTCCGAATTTTAGTGCCATTATGTTCTCCATTTAGCGTTATCTTCAAATAGAAAGTGTACTAGACCATTCTCTATCCGAAGCAATCTGTTGCGATTTACTATGCTTTCACTAACAGGTAGATGTATCAACTCTAGTGTTGTCTGTCCTGTTTGTATGTAATTAAAATAATTTCGGTATGAAGCTACTGCGATATACTCGGCAGCTTCTTTATTGCTATAATTTTTCCTTTCTGCTAGTAGTTGCCTTGGATTGGCGAGAAAGCTATCTCCTACAAAACTCTTTCCAAAGTATTTATAAGTTTTGTCTTTCCTACTTGCAGGAATTCTTTTATATGTTAATAAATGAACTATAGTGAGAATAGAAACAGAATCTCCATTGGTCTCACTTTTTATCTTTTCCCAATTATATTTTATCATATATTATAACAAATTTTGAAATCGATGTCAAGACATATTTTTCGGAGGTCTTTACAGGCTTGATATTTCATAGCCCTGCTTAAGGTAGTAGCCTAGTCGTAGACTAGCCTGTCTCTTTGCTGTTTTTCCAATTAAATTTATATCTACAACTATCGGTTGTTGTTTTCCTTTATAGTCCCTAATTATTCTTCCAATGAGCTGTGTAAGTAACGGCTCATTGTTTACTGGTGTTGCGAGTATCAAACAGCTTAGAATATTTAAAGAAATACCCTCTGAGAATATAGACTGTGTCCCATACAGAACGTCTTTGTCCTCAAAAATCTGTGCTATTATATCTGCTCTATCTTCGTGATGGACTTTGCCCGTCACACAAACTGCGTTGCTACCAGTGAGCTCCGCGCAGTTTCTAAGGAAGTCTACTCTATCAGCTACCACTAACACTTTGTGACCTTTAGCCGCGTATGATGACGCAGCCATTGCCACAGAATGTTGGTACTCTGGGTTGTAAGCTAACTCATTAATTCTGTTTGCCCAAGGTATATTATTTCCGTCCATGAAGCGTATATCTATTGGTAAGATATGCACTTTAGGCATCATAAAGTTTTCCTTTGGGGGTTTTAAGACGTTATTTCCAAAGTAATCACGAAAGACTACATGTCTACCATCTTTTCTTTGTAACGTTCCAGTCAGTCCAATCTTATGTTTAGCACAATTCTTATCTACTATACTAGAAAATGTCTTACTACTAACATGATGCATTTCGTCAAGTATGAGAGTGCCAAACTCTTGTCTAATCTCAGGTATCTTTCTATACAGGCTTTGTATATTCCCAATAACGATTGGACTGTTTAATTCAAATTTACCACTACCTATAATTCCAGGCGTGATTCCAAAAACTTTCTTTACTTCATCTTCCCACTGCTTTCTTAAAGCTAAAGTATGGGTTATCACTAGGGTTTTCTGACCCAACTTTTCAGCTATTGCAAGACCTGTAAATGTCTTACCCCAACTTACCCAAGCGTTAATTATGCCGCCGTCTCCAATCTCGTCATACACTGACTGTTGGCTCGGTCTTAATGTCATATTAAACTCGGGGAAGTCTACTGGCTTTAGTACTCTCTTATCTATAACCTCGTGGTCCGCAGGGATTAGGTCAATTCTGCCCACCGGTATTGCTACTAGTCCCTGTCTTATCATTGCCATATTTTTTATAATGAGTGGTGGGTCACCGAACTTAAACGAGGGTATGGCATACGTAAGTTCGTCATCAATTTTTTTCTGTTGAGCAGGAAGTAACTCCAAGTAAATTCTATCACTTATAACTGCTTTCATATTTTTCTCCAAGAGTCTTTCATTTTTTTACTTGATGTATCGTATAGTAACCAAGGTAGTCCCTTCCTATAAAGTAGCCCTGCCCATGCTTCGCTACCTGCTAACGGTCTATCCATAGTGAAAGGAAAGGGGCAATCTTTTACCCAAAGCACACTTGCTATATCTTTCTTTTCTACTCTTAATATTTTGTGGTACTTTAACTTTACCTTAGTTGTTTTGATTTTTCTAAAGAAACGCCCTGTAGTATCTATATAGTATTTACCTTGATGGTCAAGGTATGCTCTTATATCTTTTAACATATACTTCAAAGGATATATACTAGTCATAGGACTTTGTAACCTTCTTATACCAAGTGTTTCTCCCTTCATATTAGTATCGTCTAACACTTGATTTTCTATCCATAAGATACCATCTACAAACATTATCTCGTCTGTATGCAAGGTAAATATAGGGAATATTATTTTATCATATATCATACTTGGCTTCAAACTTCCCAAACGAGTAGTCATCACCAACATCAAAGTCACAGCCTACAGGAGTTCCTGGGATACTAAATCCTCTATCTTGTTGAATGAAACCTTCTAATGCTTTTGAATACTTTTCTATTTCATCATCTGGCACTTCTGCTAGAATTGAATCGTGTACTAATGCGAAGATTCTTGACTTCATATTATTACTCTTTACATAAGCGTTCATGTCTATAGCACCGAGTAGATTAATGTCAGAGGCTACAGATTGAACTAAGAAGTTCATACCTGACCTGACCTCATGACTTTGTATTCCTTGATTATCAGATTTAACATTTGGTAGTCGTCTCTTTCTACCAGTAGCACCATAGATAAATCCATTATCCATAATAAACTTACTAGATATGTCTATCCACTTCTTGAGTTTGTGGAACTGCTTGAAGTAATCATCAATAACTTCTTGAGCTTGACTCTTGGTAAAAGATTTACCAGAGTCAGCTGTGACTTGCTGTGATATTTTATTTGCCCCAGCACCATACATTATGCCGAAGGTGACAGCTTTAGCTGCCTGTCTTTGTGTGGGATAGAACTCTGCAATTTCTTCCGCTTCACAAGGTAAATTAAATACTAATTTGGCAATATTGCTATGGAAGTTTCCACCAGTCTTAAATATCTCCATTAGGTTTTTGTCATCAGCAAGCACAGCAGCAACGTAAACTTCTGCAGTTGTTAAATCCATTGCAACAATCTTATGCCCTGGAGCTGCTTTGATACAGCCTTTGACAATAGGATTGTCTCTAGGGATTTGTTGCATGTTCATTTTACCACTAGAAGATAGTCTGCCAGAGGTTGTGCCGTGCAGGTTGAAACCTGTACGCAGTCTACTGTCTTTATCTAATTGTGGATATATTTTGTCTAAATAGGTATTCTTAATCTTAGACTTCTGTCTAATAGAAAGAATGTGTGCAGGTATTTCGTGTTGTTCTGATAGTTCTTTCAACACTTCGGCATCAGTTGAGTCTGCACCTGTGCCAGTCTTTTTGCCTGTAGGCTTTAGCCCGACAAAATCAAACAGTAGTGACCTAAGCTGCACAGTACTGTTTGGATTAAATTCTTTACCTTTTGCTGTCTCGAAACTCTTGATAGCAGGAAACTCGTATAGTTTTTCAACTGCTTCATCTATATTATTCTGCATTAAGTCTCTACCTTTGAGTAGTCTTAACTTATCGAAAGGTACTCCATTGTCTTGAATATCTGTTAACATTCTACAGCCAGGTATAAGTATGTTTTCATACACACTGAATAGCTTTGCATTCTTTCTTACTGCTGGGTATAGCTTCTCAAATACTAATAGTGTTACTACTGCGTCCATTGCTGCATATACTTTCATTACATCAAAAGGAATTGCACCCCATTGAAAGTCTGCTTTAAGTATTCTATGTTGTTTCTTGTACTGGTCTATCCAGTCATACATAGGCTTCTCATAGTCACCGTAAAGAGTATGTTCCATAGCTAATTGTTTAAGCCCATGACCTCCTGGTACTTCATCTAGACAGTAATGTAGTAACATTGTATCTTCAAAGTTAGGGAAGGTAAAGTTGAAATGATACTCGAAGAACGCTAAGTCAAACTTTGCATTGTGAAATATTATTATCTTCTTATCGAATAATTCTTGTAGCATCTCTTCTGCTTTCTCATCAACACACTCTGTGTCTATGTAAGCTCCATGGTCTTTCTCGTATGATATACTCATACCAAGCATATGACCATCTCTTGGGTATAACCCTGTTGTCTCTGAATCTAACCCTACATATTTATTAGGGTGGTTTATAGCTGCTTGTAAAAACTCATGAAACTGTTTAGTGTCTTGAATACCATAACATTTATTTTCATCTAGTTTTACTTGTTTTAAATCTCCATTGATGTAATCAATGATGTTAGATTTACTTTTGTCCCATAGAGGTTTTGCCTCTGGTTTAAAGGATAACATAGCAGGATTAATTACTGGTAAGAACTTATCGTCTACACACTTGCCACTATATTCTGTTATAGAATTTACACTAGTGTAAAACTTAAGGGCTTCTGAGCCTACTACAATAATCCACTCGTAAGCGTCTATATCTATATCAATATCTACGTCTGCTTTTAGTATTTTCTTTTTACTACTATCAGAGCATAGAGCATATCTATCTATCTCAAAATTATTGTCAAATCTATCCTCCCAGTTAGTTCTACTGGTTTTAGATTCTATTAATGCTATATTTGTCATGTGATTCCTTTTTTTATTATATATATTATATCAAATTCTGAACGCGATGTCAAGAACTATATAACCTTCTCCTGACATCTGCTACCTTAATCTCTGGTAATCCGCCTGGGTCTATGTGATTTCCTAAGTTTATATTCCTAGAGGTTAGTCCTACTCTTTCTGCTAACCCTTTTACTTCTTCGGCAGCTGTTTGTCCTGCCTCATCTCCATCAAACATGATATCTACTCCTTCTACATTCTGCATTTTGAGAATGGCAAGTTTATCTGCATCTATATTTCGTGTTCCAAAACAACAAATAGCATTTGATAAACCTTTATCATAAAGATTAATCATGTCAAATATTCCTTCTACTAAGATAACCCTACCTTTGATAGGGTTAACTGTAGAGGGATAAAGTGGTAGCTTTGCTTGTGGAGGGTAGATGAGATATTTGGGTATCTCAGTCATGGTCATATGTCGACCGTTGAAAGCTACCACCTTTCCTGTTATATCACGAACTGGGAATACAACTCTTCCGTTGAAGTGCGAGTCGTGATGCATAAAAGCCTCAAAGTGCTTATATGTCTCTGGTTTGATTCCTCTCCAGTTGCCCACATATGGAGCAAACCCTTTAGGAAACTCAAACCCTATACTTGCTGAACGCGTTTCATCTATAGATTCTTTCAACTTTTGTCTCTTAATCTCTAGGAAGTTTGCCGCAGCACCAAAATGTTTAAATACATTACCTCTAAATCCACAAGCAAAGCAATTAAATATACCTGTGATATTATCCACACGCATACTAGGATTACTATCCTCGTGGTCAGGGTTAAGGCATTTGACTAGAAAATCTCGTCCTGAAACTTTAAATTCTAGTCTTTGCTCTTGTAGCAGTTCGTCTACTCTCATTCTTTTAATCCGTTAAAATCCATAGAATTAAGAGTAGAGCGTATGCTGTTATTAGTATGCTCATCTCTTTTCCATTTCAGTTTTTCACCGATATCTTCATACTCGGTCATTTTGGTTTCATCTATATCTTTATCGTGCGAGTAATGTATAGATTTAAAGACTACTTCTTGGGTTTGAAACCAGATAGCAATGGCTTTACTTCTAAAGTCTTCGTCAGGCCACAGATAAAAACAATTGTGCCAATCCTCTAAAAACCTATGCACTGTTACAGCTAGGTTAAAGTCCGGGTTGTCTTTCTTTATTTCCGCCACTGCTCTTAGTCTTTGACTACCTGCGAGTGGATACCACATCTTCATTAACAGAAAGGGATTAAGAATCCCGTTCTCTTTTATACTAGCGCACAGTGGTTTATTTAAAGGAACATTCATTATGTTCTTTGAAACTTGGGGTTGCTCTAATAAAAAGTCAGTAGTAACTACTCTTATTTCATAAGGTGGTACGCCTACTAATTCTGCGGACTTCTGTCCTATTCTATCACTTGCCACGTTGGTCTGCAAGCCATCTACTAAAAGCTTCGAAAATTGTTTCTTCTGAATCTTCTTCACCTTCTGTCCATGTTTTTCCATTAGGCTTAGTCTCTTCGAATCTTTTGAGTCCATTGTTATAAGCAATCTCCATAATACCATTACTAGCATGTATGTATTGCACTTGGTTACCCCATTCTTCAGCTTCTAATTCTTTTGCTTTTTTTATAATTAAATCGTTATATTGCGTCATGTATATCTTCTCCTGTTGATAAACTGTCTCTAATTTCATCTCTTTCTTTAGGGTTCATAGTAGACTGCGGTCCTATCTTTAGTGTTTCCCAATCCATTACACTAGTGAATCCCTCCATCTTAGCACTTCTCATTTTAGTACAGTTAAAGGTAATGGCTTCATCCTCTGGTGACCATGTCTCTAATGTAAAGGCTGCATCTGCTGCATCAAGAATACCTTTTGCAAATCTTGCCTCACCTGTGCTATCCGTTTGGTAAGGTGCAAACACAGGAATTTCGTATTCCTGTGCAATACTTTTCAGAGTCTTACTTACTTCTATTTGCTCTGTCCAGTCATATTGTCCTCCGCGACTCGGAGCATTGCTTCGTTTTACTTGGTTTAAGTAATCAACTACAATAACTCCATAATCTGTTTGCGATACTTTGCTTTCTAATTCCTGACGGATTCTAGAAAGACTTAGTACTGGGTCATACACTACATCAATTTGCTTATCCTTATGTAAAGGAGTAGTTTGAAGTTTAGTATGAAATGCGTCAAAATCCCTGTGTTCAGCAAACTCGGGTAGTAATTCAGCTCCACCTTCAAATCTTCCTGCCCACCAGTTTGCTACTCTATCCCACTCAACAGTTGTCAAGTTTCGTGTAGCTAATCGGGAGATAGGAATACGAGCACCTAAGGCACACATTCTTTGTAGAATAGAACGGCTGTCCATTTCTATGGTAAAGTAAAGAGCGCTTCTACCTTGTTCATAAACATTGTTAGCAATGTTACAACAAGTGATAGACTTACCTGCACCTCTGCGACCACCAACAAGTATCAAATCTCTGGGAGAGAACTTGAGTGTTTGGTCGTAGTCATCATTGAGGCCAAGAGGTAAGAACTTCCTAAGGTCTTTCTCTGAATCAAACAAGGGAATTGTTTGCATGTTTTCTTCGGGAGCTTTGAGGTCTACTCGTTCGCCCACATCTAGAACAATCTGTTGAATTGCTTCAACGTTTTCTTCTGCCGAAGATATAGCTACAGTTTTGTCGATAAACTTATCAAGCTCATCTAGTATTTCTACTTGTGTGTATTCATTTTTTAGGTACTCAAGGAGAACCCAAGCGTCGATATCTACCTCGACGGCTTCTATTGCGAATACTTTTTCTTGTAACTTTCTATCACGAATGGATAGTTTGAGGTCATCAAAAGAGGGAAGACTACTGAAATTTTTAATGTGAGTATCCATGACTCTATAAAGAGACTGATACTCAGCTGAAAGATAATTTTCTCTAAGGTTGCCCCAAGATTCAAAATCTTCCTGCATAATAATTTGCTTCAACAGAGCTGAAGTTAAGTTCAAAGTCTACCCTCCCAGATAAAAGAGCAGGAGATAATCCCCTGCTCAGAGTTTTTAAAAAGATTTAGCTAGATGCTTTTTCTTTTCTTGCAGCTCCATCGTAATCGGAACATGTTAAACCACGTCTTGTCAACATAGTTTTAACTCCTCTTACAGTTTTGCCAATTTCGTCAGCAATAGCTTCAACAGTCATGTTGTCGATATCATTAACTTCAGCTAAAGGGTCAGCTTTGCTAGAACCTTTAGTTTCTTTTTGCTTAGGTATAGCGTTAATATCGCCACTTCTTAGCAGGCTGAGTGCCTTTCCTCTGATAGAGTTAACAGATTTGCCTAGAGCTTCTGCAATTTCTTCTACAAAAGACCCACCATTTACCATAGTAGTAAATGTAGCTTCCTCTTCGGGAGAGTAAGTTCTAACAGCTTCTGGTTTCTCAGCTGGTTTTACATGGCCAGTTAATTCCATTGAAAGAATCTTGCCCTGTATTGATTTAGCAGAAAAGTTTCCACCTTCGAATGAAGATGCAATGTCTGCGTATGTGTATGTGCCTGAGTTATCAGATACAAACTGTGATAAAGTAGCTTCTTGGTCTTCAGAGAAAGTTCTGTTTGATACTGAAGATGCAAGTTCTACGTCGTGACCCATTTTTCTAAGCTTTGAAGAGACACTTCTTGTTGAAGTTTCTAATTCAGCGGCTGCGTCTGCAACCATAGCTTGTGAAATAGGTGATGTTGTTCCAACGAAGTCCACAAGTTGTTGTGTTCTTTCGTCTGTCCATTTTGGTAATGCCATTTTGGTTTCCTATATTTCTTTTAAGTTTGTTATTATTATGACGCCCTTATCTCGGGCTGCCTGTGTTTTAGCGGATTCTATACCACTTTCGTTTACTAAGATTGTAACATCTTTAGTCAAACTGCTTTTAACAAGATAGCCCATATTTTCTAAGTGTTGTGTTGCTTGAGCTTTTGTTTTATAGCTTTTGAGTTTTCCTGTGATACAAACTACTCCTTTAGTGTCAGTTTTAGGTACTAATAGTTCCTTTTGTTTCCAACTGAAAGGTAGTCTGTCATATCCATTGGTAAATTCTTCGATTAACCAATCTAGTAAATTCTCGGTAGCAGTCGGACCTAATCCTGCTTGGTTACAAGTCTCCTCGTTAATGTCATCAATGTGTTGTACAATGGAACATATCTTACGAGAAGCCGTATTACCAATTAGTTTTATAGAGAAGGCGGGTAGTAATTCGACTAAGTCGACAGTTTTACTACTCTCAATTTCCCTACTAAGTTTAACTGCGAGTTTCTCAGACTGTAACGCGTCTATCATCATTTCTAATGGTAGTTCGTAGAGGTCAAATATAGAATCTATACTTAGTTTTTCTACTGTGCGAGGTCCGAGACCTTTGATTTTAAGAGTCTTAGCAAAGTGTTCAATCTTCTTACTAGTTTTACCACTACAACCTGAGTTGTGGCAGAATAACTGGTCTTTCTCCCAAACAAGGTCTATCATACATGATGGACAACTTGTTGGCGGGATTATTTGCTTCATTTACTCTTTTCTCTTAATTTCTATTTATATATTATAACAAAATTCAGTTTCTATGTCAAGATTTATTTTTTGGAAAGTCCTGAAGAATGAGGGAATCAATTTTGAAACACTCAGTATGACCTCCAAACTTAAACATAGGAACATGTTTATCGTCCTTATATATTTCATGTAGGTACACTTCGTGTGCCCACACATTATAAAGAGTGCTGCTCCAAACCTTCTGTATACGAATATCGTATCCTTTGAAGCCCCTGCTACGCTTTATAATATGTCGCCAATCTTTTCCACTGGCTATTCCTACCTTGATGCATTCTCTCTCGAATGTCTTTGTATTCACTAGTACAATTCCATAGAGCACACCTTCTCTGTCCCTTTCTTCTGGGTTATTCTCGAAGTATGTTTGATTGTATATGCCTTTCGACACTAATTTGCCCTTGATACTATTCTAGGTATAATTTCTCCACTTCTTATTACTTCGACTAAGCAACCTATCTCTAGGTTAAGGTCGTCTATGTAACGCATGTTGTGTAGAGTTGCTCTGCTAACCATTGCGCCATCTATCTCTATAGGTTCGAGAATAGCTACAGGTGCTACAACCCCTGATTTGCCTACATTCCATATAACATCAACTAACTTAGTTATAACTCCTTCATTACGCTGCTTAAGCGCATATGCACCTCGGGGGTGCTTAGAGGTATAACCTTGAGCATAAAAATCCTCATAGTCATCTATACGAAAGACAATTCCATCATCAGGGTACGCAGTCCAGTCATTAGACAGAACTGTATCGAATCCGAATGATTTTAAGTAAGACATATCCATGCTCCAAGACTCATTCCACGATTCCTGCACTCCATAAGCTATGAAACGCAAATCTCTTTCTTGAAACTCTGATGTATCTTTAAGGTTGAGAGCGCCCGCGGCATAGTTCCGAGCGTTCTTGATAGTCTTGGGAGCAACTACCTCTCCAGTAACCTGAAGTAATTTACCATTAAACTCGCCTAATGAATTAGGTACTAGAGATTTCATGTTGTCTGTAATATCCAGACCACGCTTTCCATCTCCTCGAGTCAAGGCTTTATGTAGTTGTCCCTCAACATAGAGCAATGATACAGCCGCTCCGTCTAACTTAGGGGAAACAGTAATGTCTCCTTTGTAGTTGCCTAGAGGGTTTTTATCAAGCTCATTAGAAAATATCTTCTGTAATGAATACATCTGAAACGCATGAGGAATTCTATTGTCTCTACTAGAGAAACCGACCTCGTCATACTTAGCATATGTAGCTAGCTTATCAAATTGTTCATCTGACATCGAGGGTTTACCATTATAGTAATCTTCGGACGCTTGCTGTAGTATTGCTTTTATATTTTCCATTTATATATTATATCAAAAATCACAGGCAAAGTCAAGAACTAAATTTACGAAAGGTAAATTTCGTCTAAAATATCCTTGAAGTGTGTCTCAAGAATACTCTTACTCTCTGCTAGTGATAATATTTCCACTAGTCCCTCAAACAATCCTTTAGAATTATTAAAGTCTAGCTTCATCGCTATCCCGTCCTTTGAAGGCTTGAAGTCGCCATCGAAGTCGAGATAATACTTCCTTAAATGCAGATACTCTGTATCGTAGAAAGTATTAATAGTTAATTTGACTTGCTCCGTCCCCTCTTCATTTTCAGAGATTACTTTTTCATATAACTCAGGGGCTTCATGCAACTTCATCGTTTGTTCCTAAGTATAGAACTCAAAGGTTGTATACTAGTAACATTCTTAGGTTGTAATAGGCGATAACTGTCAGTATCCCAACAAAACAGCAGAACTGAATCGGGGGTTTCCTTAGCACGGTTTTTCTTGCTTTGGATATACTTGTTATCGAAGTCTAGGGTACAAACATTATACTTAAGTTTTCTACTGTTTGTAGACCTATAGGTTATGATTGCGTCGCCACAATCTGATACAGTTCTTAAGAACTCATCTTTTTTCACTATAATACTCCATTACTATTAAGAAAACTCTTTCTTTAGTAATGGAGTTAGGTTAGTTTATCCTTTGTTGATGTTGTTCAATACACCTGTGAAATAAACAGAAGCTTTGCCAGTCAATTTGTCGATAATATCTGCATCGATTTCTTGTCCTGCGTCAGTTAAAGCATTTGTTAATGCCTCAGCTGCGTCAGCTTTGCTTACTCTAGCACTTCCACCACCAGTAGACTTTGCAGCCCCAGTAGCAGGAGTTTTCTTCACATATACGCCAGCTTTAGTAAGTATCATTCTAACTCCGTTAGGTGATTCTCCTAGTTGCTCTGCAATTTCCTTAACAATCTCCATAGATGTTTCTGGTGTTGCTTCTGCGTCGGTATAAAGCTCAACGGCTTCAGCTTTTGATTCGTCTGTCCAAGCCATTCTTCTTCTCCTTTTAGTTTTGAGATACTCGGGCATGCCGTGGCACCATCCCGTTAAGTCTCTCATTTGGTTATAATATCTGTCACTCATTAATATATATTATACAGATTTTTGAGTGCCATGTCAAGAACTATTTTTACTTTCCTAATAACTTAGGCTTTTAATATATTCTAATTTCTCATGAGCGTTTGCAGCTACTTCAATCTGCTCGTCTATTGCTCCAACGATATCAGCATGTTCGCCAATTCCTACAGGATTTGACAGGTATACTCTGATATTAATTTCTGCTGCGGCTAATTCGCCTGTATATTTAAGTATTAAGGCTTCCCTTATTTTATCATTCATGTTTTGCTCCTGCAAACTGAGTCTACATATGATACACACCATCTTTTCCTGTGGTCATCACTAAAAGCGAGTTTCCATACAAAAGGTGTCATAATGAAAAGCAGTGTTCCATATATAATTATGTGGAGGTATTTATAATCCACTATTAGTTCTGCTCCTGGCTGGTTTATTACTAGTAGTCTAATGATTGGGTATGTTCTATACCATGACATTATCCATGTTGTAATCCACACTACAGGAACTATTGTCCATAATTCCATTGTTTACACTCCTTTGTGCTTAGATATTTATATCGTACTTATTTAAGTGTCTTAAACTACCTAAGTCATAAGAGCAGAAGTTGGCATGGAAGCCTCCTTCTTTAATATGCCCAAAGTATGGGCTTTCAAAATTTGTTAATTCTATAACATAAACATGATATATTGTACAATCATGTTTATCACTATACTCCCCCTTTATTATTCTAGCAGGAAGGTCGTATCTAGCACACCATACTTTTTCTTCAGGCTCAAAACTTTCAGATACACACTCGTCTGGCAAATATCCTATTTTATCACGCATACCCTGTTGGGTGGTGGGTCTTTTTTGTGGCACACCTACTTTATCTAACAGGTTTCTAACGAAGGTACTCGAACGATACAAAGCACTTGCAATGCTAGATACGGGTTGTTCATCTAAATACATTTCTATAGACTGTTTGATTTCGTAGTCAGTTGCCTTTCTACCCCTGTTTTGTGACTTTCTTTTTGCTCGGAACTGTAATGTTTCGTTAAAGTCTTGCATAATACTATTCAATCGAGTAGTATTATAGCTGATATTAAGCATGGCACATGCTTCTTTTTTTGTTATCGGTTTATCTTGTGTTAGATACTCCGATACTCTTTGTAATGTTGCATCATCAAGCTTTTCATGAGATTTTTTTCTAACTATTTTCATCTTTGCTCCCTAATAAAATAATTGTATAATGCATAATCTTTAACAGGTCTAAGTCATTCTTGCCTGCTTTCTTTCCATAGCGTTTTGCATACTTAATAATATTACCCATGCAAAAGCCTTCGCCCATACCTGAGTCTATAATAAACTCAGTGGCTTGAATCTTATCTGTGCTGTAGTGTTGGTCGTATGTTCTATCTATATAGATTTTCAACTGCTTTAGAACTTTGTCCTCGTTGAATTTATACTTACTACTACTACTGTTTGGTTGAGGTTTCTTACTAAATATCCCCATCTGCTCTCACTTCAGAGCGTATTACTTCGAAACCATTTGGATATCTTTGCTCTAGTTTTTTAATGTTTTCTTCCATTACTTCGTGAGGAGTAAAGCCTAAAGCTGTGCAACCTTGCACCCAATACCAAAGAACATCTCCTAGTTCTCTTTTCATGTGGAATATTTCATCTTCTGTAAACTGTGTGTCTGCTTGGAATATTTTTTTCTTTACTACTTCTGCAAACTCTCCACTCTCAGCCATCATTCCGATAACTGATGTTAATAGTCTTGCTACTTGCATTTCTTCTGTTCTTTCTTCGCCCTTATGGCTAGTAGTTCCTTGCAGTTTATCCATTCTGCTTAGCATTACATCAGTATTCTTACTTGTTGCTGATGTTGTTATGTCTACGAATCTTGCGTAGTCATTAAATTTTTGTTGGTCTGTCATGTCTGTCCTTAATGTGTCTGTCTATTGTTCTTATACCACTTAGCTAACCAAGTGTCTATTTGTAATTGTGTCCAGTTGCTTGGAAAGTATACTGATAATTTAGGCTGTTCTTGTAATTCTATTCTCATAGTCTGCGTAGTCCTCGCTCCACCAATGTGGTTTATCTCTATACTTCCAACTAGCAAAAGTTGCTTTGTCAAGGTGATAATAGTCTCTATACGATTGTATTGGATTATCATAATCTTTAAGGTCGTCTGGCATAGCTAGTCCGAACTCTGTAAAGCCTACTCTTTGCATATTTACTGGCTCTGGTAATTTATTTACTACTTCGTGTATGGACTTATGTTCTTTGCCATATCTATATCTATACTCATCATTTAAAGCATTACCATAGCAGTGTGTCCACTCGTGGTTGTCTAATGAAGAACGCGCCCATATCGTGCACGGGTGGTTATACATCATAGGCAAGTATGGTGTAATGGGTCTTTCTGCTGGGGGTAGATGTTTAATCTTTGCTTTTTCAGCGTTGAGTATATCTCTTTCTTCTTTGTTGAGTGCGCGTGGAACGAAGCCTAGAAATTGGTCAATCCATATGCTTGTGCATAGTATTTGAGCAACTTCTAGTGGCATCTTGACAATATGTTTGTCAACATGAGCTTCTGCGCATTTGTCTAAATCTTCGTCTAAGTAAAATAAATTCATACAACTATTATATACAATTTTAAATGCAATGTCAAGTATTATTTTGAGTTAATCTTATCTTTTGCTGTTCCAGCATATAGTCCAAACCAGGCTGCTCCTGCTCCTACTACTACCGAAATTAATCCTGATTGTTCAAATGTTGGTTCTGGTAATTCCATGAACCAAATTGTACACTTATATAGTAATATAATATATACAGATAAAAACGCTCTAGGAAATATTCTCCATGCGTCTATCATGTTTGATAACCATATCCATTTCTGCCATGGATTGTCTGGCTCCTTATCATTCTCTAGTTCCATAATCTTAGCTTTAAGCTCTCCGATTTCTGATACCATTGCCATGAATTTGTTAAGGTCAATCTCGACCTCGTTACGGCTCATGTCTCCGCTGAACTTCTCTTGATTTGACATTTAGTCTCCTCTATTCTTGATTGTAAGTCTACGACTTCCTTCTCAAGCTCTGCCCAAACACTGGGCTTTTGGTTGGTCTGGTTTTTCAGAACAACTGATAATGCTAACTCTAGATTATGAAGTCTACTGAGCAGCATCACTCATCCACTTATACTCATCACTTTCCAAGTCTATTGGAGATACGGATGTAGCATGTACATGGTTGGTATTTTCTTTGAATTTGCCCTCATTGACTGCTTCTAATATCCAGTCGGCTGGGTCTTCTTTTGTTAGGGGTTGTGTAAAGATAATCTCTACTTTATATCCTTGTTGATTCATTCTTTTTTGTTTCCTCTCGTTACTAGCGTGCATCATTTTGACCCACTCATCACTGTTTTTTTGCCAAGTTTTACTATTACTCACTATCACCATGTACTATATCCCATTCTCTGGGTGTTAGTGATGAATGACTCATAATTCTTAAATTTTTATCTTTAGTAGTTTCTGAGATTTGTTCTGCTAAATCTTCTTTCTCTGCTACTAATTCGTTGATTCTTTTAAAAGCATTATTTAACTGCTTCTGCATGGAAGCTATTTCATTTTTTAATACTTCTACTTCGTTCATAGTTGTTTAATATTATCGACAAAATTCTCTGCGGCATTGTCTGCCCAAGTCTGGCTATGTGTTGGGTACCATTCTAGTAATTCTTGTTTGCCTTCTTCTCTTAAAATGATTCCCCAAATGCTACCTGCTCTTTGTTTTACAACTACAGCTTCTTTTGTTCCTTGCATGTAACTAGAATAAACTATGTACTCATCAGTGTCTTGTGTTTTCATTCTGTTCCTTTAGTAATGTGAAAGCTTCTGCTATATATTCGTCTATAGTCATGTTGCGTTCGGTTGCTTGTTTATTCATTGCGTCCCACATCTCTTGCGAGATGTGGTAGTCCTTGTCGTTAAATTTAATTACCACTAAACAAATCGGCTTCTGCCTGTCTTCGTTTTGTTAGTCCTTCTAGCACTCTGCCACCTGCTTTGTTCCATCTCATCATCTGAGCTGGTACTCCGTCATAGTCGGCAGCGTTTAATACTTGTAGAAGTGTACTTGCTTTCAAGTTTCCCCCACCTAAATTATAAACCCACGATACCATTGCATCAAACTGGTCTTGATTTAGTTCTACTGTTACATAACTATTAATATAATTTTCATACTCTGTCAGTTCTTCTGACAACATTTCATTCGCTGTATTTGCATCAATTTTCATGCCTCTTTCTACACCTTTAGTGTGTCCATAGCCTATTGTCCATACACCCGCAGCGCATCTATATGCTTCTAATTCTAGCCCTTCAAAGAATTTGATAAGGTCTAGTCCTTTCGTTCCTGTTTTCATATTTTTCCTATATGTAGAAGCTTTCACCGCAACCGCAGCGTCCACTCTCTTGGTCGTTAGTGATAACAAATTCTTCTTGCAACCCATTAACAACCCAATCCATTTTTGCATCTTTTAGATACTCCTCGCTTAGTAAGTCTATTACTAATATATTCTGATATATTCTATCAGTTAAGTCAGGACTCTCGGCGT
>Ga0307488_10002313_pt1 | contig 16147 bp, 14 predicted proteins | sample SB02metaG_FD_202248 | JGI IMG/M metagenome (GOLD analysis project Ga0307488, IMG submission 202248) | Sea-ice brine microbial communities from Beaufort Sea near Barrow, Alaska, United States - SB 0.2 | ecosystem: Environmental > Aquatic > Marine > Coastal | place: USA: Alaska | collected... | reverse complement strand
TGTAATTCTTTCTTAACATCATTTATACGTGCTAAAATTAACCAACTGCCAGTTAAATTCCATGGTACCTTTTTTAAGGTATTCCAATAATAAATAGCCCCATCTTTGTCGTTAGAATAAAATTCTTTTTCAATTCTATTGTTCTTCATTCCTTGCAATAAACATTTAGAAAAAAAATGAACATCTTTATTTAATCTTACAGATTTTTTTAATATAACGTTTCTACCCGGAAAAGTTTGAAAGTATTCAACTTCAGCCCCGTTCCATTCATAGATTGCTTGGTCATCATCTCCAGCAATATAAACTCTCCAAACACTTTTAGCTATTTTAACCACCATATCCCATTGCAACGGAGTTAAGTCTTGAGCTTCATCTACCATTAAAACTTTAATAGGAAGAGTACCCGCATCATCTATAAATTTTTTTACCATATCAGTAAAATCTAATCGATCCGGTGTCCGTTGTCCGGTGTCCGTCTCTATAGTTTTAAACTCCTCGTATCCTGCAATGATGGACTTGAATTGCTGTAAACGAACCGCTTTTCTTGGTTGTTGCTTATATAACCACACAGGATCTACCTTCATGTTTCTAGCTCTATCATATATCTGTAGCGACCAGTTATTATAAACTTTTACATCATCGTAATCGTTTTTAAAATTTACTTTTACAGTTCCGTATTGAGTATGAAACATTAAAAGATCTGCCCTAGGATCAAGCACAGGTATTTCAGCGAACTGTTGCCTAGCTAAACTATGTAAAGTTCTAAAATATTTAAAAGCATCATCATCATACTCCTTAAATTTTTTACGAATACGTCCTACACATTCATTTACCGCTTTATTGGTAAATGAAATATAACAAATCTCTTCAGGTAAAACACCTTGTTTTAAAAAACGTTGAACCCTACGAAGAAGATTTTCGGTTTTTCCAGTTCCGGGTGGACCGAATATTTTAATTGTCTTCCCACGCAGCTTTTTGTTTAACGAATGTGACATCTTTATTTTTATGTTCTGTTTGTTTTGGTAACTTTACAACCCAATGACGTGTGTCAATGTTTTGAAATTTTTTCTTAGGCACTGCTCCCCCTGCTTCTAAAAATTTAGTACAATCTTTTTCAGACCAATTGTATCCCATTTTCTTCATAAATTTTCTAAATGTTTCTAATTTAAATCTCATTTCAACTTTATCGATCCAAATATTTCCTGAGTCTATTTGATCAAACTCAGTAGTATCTTCTACATCTTCTAAAAATTGAGATAGTCTAGAATTAAATACATCATTCTGTTCTTCATGAGCATCAAAACCTTCCATGTCTTGTTTGTTAGATATTAATTCATCTAACCAATCTCTATATGGATCAGGGTCTCTCTTCGATGGTTTGAGAGGTCTCCAAACAATATCATAATTTAACAATTGTTCTCCTAATAATTGTTGTTGATATAATTGTTTTGTAGATAATCTTGCGGACTTACCTTGGATAGGTAATATCCAATAAGGTTCTGGATATGAATTAACTTTAATTAGTTTACCAACTTCGGGAATTGCTTGATTGGCACCTATTCCATGTTTTCTTCTCAAACAAGTACTTGAAGAACAGTGAACTCTAGCAATAGAAGTTTTACATTTATAAGCATACTCTTTGTTTTCAACACCTTTAAAAATATTATTTAATTCTTGTGGGTGTAAAGGCTCTGAACAAACCTTAGTCATTAAATTTCTAGTCCAATCCTCATACATTACTGGGTCTGGATTTATTTTTTTAGCTAAAACTGCAACGTTAAACATTGCATCATTACGTCCTTCACCTTTTTGAACTTTGTTTTTCATAAAATTAACCACACAAGGTGGGTAATCTTTAGTTTCATCGTCTTGAAATATTTTAAATTTTTTAAACTCTTCTGGAGTTAGTTTATGTTTTTTTACAAATTCATATAAGTTTTCTAATTTAATAGAATTACCATCATCATCCATAGCAACTCTGGTGGTCATGTGAGCTTTTTGATAAGGTAAATTTACAAAACTTCCCTTATGTTTTTCGTCCCACTTTTCCGGGGCTAAGTTTACTTTATCCTGTGCTGGGTAAATATCTGTTGTGCTATCATTAACACCTAAATCAGACGCAATCTCAATTAATCTTTTACGCATTAACGATGCTTCAACTACACCGTCTACAAATAAAATTAAATGGAGTCCGTTGGATTTTGATCTGAATGGGACGAGTGGGTATTTCCTTTTCCGTATAACCGATATAACGTCCTTATGCTGTATATTATAACGATCAACATCGATGACCCCCCAACTGCATGAATTATCATCTCGAATGGGAACTGATCCATAGTATTTTTCTCCTTGTAAATGTTGTAACCAGTTTTCCCTGGTCATTGGTTTTGGTTCAACCCAATGTTTAAATTCTTGCTTCCCATCACGACTACGAGTTTGCCCTAATGGTTTAGACGCTCCAAAATATGTAAGTGAACCCTGGAAGAGTTCTACAAACTCCTCCAGGGTCTTGTCAAGTATCTGCATACTAGAATGGTGATTTTTCTACAGACTCTTCTTTATCGTGGTTTACTTTTACAGATCCCTGCTTACAACTCTTATAGAAATTATAAGCTGACTCTAAGACATCACTAGATCCAATAGTTTCCTTATGCTCAATCTCCCAACCATACCAAGAACCTAAATTGTTCTTTTCTAATACAGTTTTAAGAGTGTACATTTGAGTAAATGGTGCGGGTTTAAAATAACCAGACCCATCTTTTTTCTTTTCTCTAATTGACATCATCATTGAATTCCACTTCTTAGATTTTTTTCTTTGAGTAGATTTCATTGTCATCATGGCAGTGCTTGATACGTCTTTATCTTCAACTATCAATACATAATGAGAAGCAGTTTCTTCAACGTAATTTCCGTTTTCAAGCCTGTCCTTATTTTTATCATCTCTAGTTGTTTTAGATATAACATCACTGTCCGATGAATAGATGTTCACGGGTGCAGAACTTCCTTCCATACCCCTGTCTCTCCATTCAATATACTCAAGTTTATAAAAACATGGAACTACTGAAATTCCGTTTTGACCATCATATAATTGATTTGTTACAGTGTTAAAAATCATCCCGGGTCTTGCGTCCTGAATGAATTGTGAATCTCCTTGTGTTACTTGAGGAGACAGTTGACCAAGTATTTTTAAAAATGGTAAAGCCAAACTTTTTGAGTCTACATTTTCAAAACCTTCGTCTGCAAATTGTTCCAAATTTATATTTGCAACAGCGCCACCAGTTTCTTTAGTAGCGACTTCTTTTTTGTCGTTTATTTTCATATTTACTCCAGTGTTATTTGTTCGTTATTTTTGTCTTATTAGCAATATAGACTCCAAACATATCAAATGGAACCGGTTTTCCATCTTCCACTTGTTCTTTAACAAATGCCTTCAGGGTCATGGGTTCTACTTTTTGTTTTTGAGAGTAAGCAAAGCCAAGATCATCACAAATTTTAATTAGTTCTGATACCTGGTTATCTTTACCCTTATCAATATTAGCTGTTAAGATGTTCTTAATCATGTCTCCATGACCGTTGTCTCTGAGCCAACCAAAAGCTTCATCGTTTCTAGATTCAGGGATTTTAGCGGCATAAAAAGGTTTTACTTCAACCTTTGTACCATCAGATAATTCCAACTTTGAAACACCTGCTTCCTGCATCATATCGGGGATTGTTCTTTCCTCGAACTCCTTAGCCTTTTTTTTCAACTCAGAAATTTCTTCTTCTTTATCTTCAATTTGCTTGTGAAGACCTTTTAGTTCATTACATTTATCAGAAATAGATTTAATTTCGTCTTTACCTACTTCAATATTTGAGAACTTCTCTATATTTAAGTTTTCCATATTTTTCCTCCTGGCTCTTTAATAATTATTTTCTTGATTAATGCAAGGAAAAAATTTATAAAAAATTAAATGGAATGGAAATACCCCTATAAGACCAAACCCTTTGAGCACCAAAGGATTGCTTTAAATAAATCAGCTGAACAAAATTCATATGCTTATTTTATGGAAATGGGTACGGGTAAAACAAAAGCAGCAATTGATAATATAGGATATTTATATTTAAAAAATCAAATAGATACAGTTTTAATTATTGCTCCTAAATCGGTATACACTATATGGAGTAAGGAAATCGAAGCCCACCTACCAGATGTAGTGGATAAAGATATATTCCAATGGAAAATAGATAAACCTAAAAGTTGGGGTTTTTTTTTAAAAAGCAAAAAACTTAAAATATTTTTAATGAATGTAGAGGCTTTAAGCGGGAAAAACGGGTTTAAGGAAGCCGAGTCTTTCCTTAAAAAATTTCCTAAAAACTTTACAGTAATTGATGAATCTACTACAATTAAAAACCCTAAAGCTAAAAGAACAAAATATATATTGTCTTTAAGTAAATACATTAAGTTCAGAAGAATTTTAACAGGTTCTCCAGTTACTAAATCTCCTCTTGATTTATACTCTCAATGTTACTTTTTAGACCCTAAACTATTGGGTTTTGAAAGTTTTTATTCTTTTAGAAATAGATATGCGGAAATGCAACAAATACAAATGGGGGCTAATCGTTTTATTAGCATTCCTAAGTATTATAAGAATATAGAAGAACTTGAATTTAAATTAGATAAATTTTCTTACCGAGTTAGAAAAGATGAATGCTTGGATCTTAAACCAAAAGTAAGGCAAAGAAGGCATGTTACCATGTCTAGTGAGCAAGGTATTTTGTACGAAAAACTTAGAAGACGGGCCTTAGCAATTATTGGAGACTCCACTATTTCTTTTAGCAATAAACTGACTGAAATGATAAAACTACACCAAGTGACTAACGGCTTCTGTAAAAACGATGATGGTAAATTAATGGAATTTGGTAAACAAAAGATAAATGCTTTGGAAGAAATTATAGAAGAGACTGATGATAAAATTATTATCTGGGCCAACTACATTTATAATATAGAACAAATTAAACAATTCCTAACAGATAAATATGGAAAGGAATCTTTTGTTGAAATTTATGGAGCTACTAAAGTAAAAGATAGACAAAGTGCTATTGAGTCTTTTCAAAACAATCCTAACGTAAGATTTTTTGTAAGTAATCCCACAACGGGAGGTTACGGTTTAACACTTACTGCCGCTAATACAGTTGTTTATTTTTCTAATAACTATAATCTTGAAGTTAGAAAACAATCAGAGGATAGAGCACATAGATCAGGTCAAAAAGGAACAGTTGTCATTATTGATATTATAACTCAAAACACTATTGATGAAAAAATTATGAAAGCCTTAACTTTAAAAGGTCAAATTGCGGCTAAAACTTTAGGTGAAGAAGCATTAAAAGATTGGTTATTGTAATTTATTAAATTGCTCTACTCTTTCTAAAAATTTATCACCATACTCAATTAACTCAGCTTCATTCATTTTAAATTCTTGATATTGAAGAGCTCTCGTACAAATAGATATCACACCTTGTTCTATTGGACCGTAGTTTTTTTTATGTGCAAGATAATAAGCACCTAGTTGATATTTATAATCATCTACCCATTCTTCCCTTTTAGGTTTGTTGGCTTGTTTAAAATCTACAATAGAAGGTTTACCATACGCCAATGCTACAAGGTCCGTTGTCCCTGCAAATTTATTCTCGTACTCTAGTGAAACTTCATTTCCCCAAACTTCATCTATCTTTAAATTTTGTAATATTATTTTAGCCATCATTCTAGGTTGTTTCCCAGTTTCTTCGTTAGCATTATAATAACCCTCACCATTGTAAGCGTACTCTAATACTTGATGCATTTCAGTTCCAATTGTGGATGCTTGTCTCATTATCCTGTCAGCCTCTTCATTACCTACTTTTCTTCTCCAATTATCTAGGAACCTTTTATCTTTAGTGGCGGATAAAATTGTTGTTACACTGGGGACTTTAGCTTGACCTACTAAATATTTTCTACCGGTAGTGTCTGAGAAACGATTGTAATGTGTGTAGGGATATTTTCTAATTAGTTTCATCTTTATTTTTTACAAATGAAACATCTACTTCTTTTGTTGTCTTATCACCATTATCTGCCTCAAAAGCATCGATGATAGATTGTTCGAACATGCCTATCGGTTTACCTTCAGCTTGTTCTTTTTTTATTAAATCGTATAATCCTTTAACTGTAGCCATTAGTAATCTTTTCCTTTTGTGTATAGTTTAGTGTTATAGAATTTTGTTTGAGGTTTGTCCAGAGTTTTTAATCCAGTAGATTCAATAAACTCACCCATATTGTTTTGTAAATTTCTAATTTTTTGCAATGCTTCTGCATCTGAAATGTTTGAAAAATCAGGAATGTTTAATTGTCTAATTCCAGTAAATGTTTTACCCGTTATATCAGTAGATTTAAATTTATTTATTATGTCTGTTGCATTTGCTTTTTCACCATGAACTTCATAAAAAGCTTCATTAGGTAATCTATAGTCTTGCTTTCTTAAATCAATACCTTTTTCTTGTGCTTCTGTTTTTTCTTGACCAAACTGAGCATTATCTTTTCCGGGAACTGTAATACTAATAATCATTGAATCATATTTTTCTCTATTATTATTATATTCATCAACAATTTTTTTAAGTTGGGTGTTAGAAGGTTTAGCGGATAATTCTGCATATAGTCTATTAGCGTTACCAGTTAATCTTATGGCACCTGTTTTATTCATAAAATCATACATAGGTGCAAAATCATTTACATCGGAACCCCCCATAGTTAAATTAACTCTTCGGTGTTCGGTGTCCCTTACCTTTCCATTTCTTGAAAAATTTAACATCTTACCATCTGGCATTATAAAACCTGCCTTATTAATTTCATCAGTTAAGCCATAACTTTTAATAGCTTTTTCTGTTAACTCTGCATCTATAATATTTTGTGGTAAATATATTGATGAACCCGATGTATCTAAGTTTTTAACCTTAAAAGTAAATCCATCTAATTGAGCTGTTTCAGATAATTGATTAGATATATTTAAAGCATCTTTCATTTTAAGATCTGAGCCAAAATCTAAACTAAACCCTACGTTAGCTCCTTCAAAATTTGATGGTACGGATTCAGCAACAAAAACAGCGTCTTGATTAAATTGTTTTGCTCTTTCTTTTATAACTTCTCCAAACGTATCTATATTAAAATCAGGCTTTACGTTTGCTTCTATATCCAAGCTTCTTTCAACAGTGCCTCCATAAGCTCCTATAGTGTCGCCAATTTTGTAATTAACTACTTGATCATTTTCATTAAAAAAATCTTTAATTGGTTTTGCTAACTGCCCTTGTTCTAGTAAGCTTGGTACAGTATCTTCTTGAGCTGATACTCCAGCAGTTACATCTTTAATTATCTTTCCACCCTCTTGAGAATTTGTTCCCATAATACCTTTGCTTTCTTTTTGCTCAAATATTTGAGGTTTGTTTAATTCTTCTGATAGGTCTGGGAAACCTTCTGTAGTTTGTATTTCAGGTTGTTTTGTAGTTGGTATTTCTGGGGCTTCTATTGGATCTCCTGGAAATATTTCTATAACTGGTTTAACTGGCTCAGGTGCTCTTGTTGGTGGTTTTAATATTATCTCTAAATCTTTTTTTTCTTTTTCTATTTGATCAGCATCTGGTCCAAACACTAGACCATCTCCTGTTGATTTAGGAACTGACTTAGATGTTAAATCTTTTACTTCTGAAGCGATAGCTTGAGTAGGCAATAATAATGCCCGTAACATTTTTAATTCTGAATTACCCATATCTTCCGGGCTGTTCTTTAGCGCTTTTATGACTGGTTGTAAATCTTTTTGTGCTTTATACCCTACAGCTCCACCAACACCTATGGTTGCTATTGCTTGCAGTAATGCGGGTAATCCAATAACAGGAAGGGGCATATCATATCCTTGTGATTAATTCAAAAATAATAAAAGCCATACCAGCTAATAGTCCACCAGCACAAGCTATCAATATTTTTTCAATTCTTCCAATAGAGCTTTCTATCTTTTCAATTCTGTCGTGTGTTTGTTTTTGCATTATTCTACATAATTTTTCGTGAGACTCAATTTTTTCTAAAGCTGACTTAGACATTATGCAATTCCTCTTTTCGATATAGCTGTTCCTAAAGTATCCTCAGGAAACATTGCTTCATAGTTTTGTCTTCCCTGTTGAATACCTGCTATCCCTTGAGGTGGGGCCATGGGTGGCATTCCTCCTGGAGCAGCTGTGCTTGCTGTTAAATTTAAAGGAAGTTTAGTTCCTTCTAATTCTGCTAATTCTACTGGATCATCCCCTTCTTTTGCATCAATTACTGCTTCAGATACTTTTACATTATTAACAGCATCAATAATTAGTGGAGTATATTCATCATCTTCAAAGAATTTTTCATCAAACATATAATAGCCAAATAATCTAGTTATAGTTTGTTTTGCAGCGTCCGATGTCTTTTTAACATCTTTTAAACTTAAAAGTTCTTTTAATTTTTTAGGATCAGTCATAATATCTGCTAATTGTTTATCAATATCTGATCTAAATATTTTTTTCAAAGCAGTAAAAGTTCTGCCGGCAACTGTAAATTGCCCAAGTCTAGCTCTAATTATATCATTTAAAGCAGTTTCTGCTTTACTAATAGTTTTTTGAGCTGATTTTCTAGTAGTTATTTCTAAGGCATCCCTAAACAAACTTAAATCTTTTACGTATTGGGGGTTGTCCGCAAAGGTTCTTTCTAAAATTTGTTTGTTATTTTTCATATAATCTGCAAATTTATCGAACACAAATTGTCCCCTGTTATCAGTTGCTTTAAACATTAAATCATCTTTGGCAACTGTCTGAAAAGCTTTTAACAAAGCATCGTCTTGTCTAACGATTGTCATAATTTTATTTAAAGTTGTAGGTGATTTATTATTATATAGGTAACTAAATATTTTATCAGGGTCCATGTTTTCAAGTTTACCTTTTGTAGTGGTACCCAATTGTTTCATTATCTTATCTCTTTTTAAACTAGTTTCTGTAACTTTTTTAGCTAGATTACCTACCTTAGTAATTTCTTTATAACCCTTTTTACCAAAGAATGTTTCAAGGGCATACTTATAATCATCTAAAAATTTTTGATGTTGCATTAAATTTATTTTACCGCTATCGCTTGGATCTACTGCTTTTTTATATGATTTTAATATAGAGTCTTTGTAAGTTTGAATAAACTCTGGTTTTCTTTTTAGGAGATCGTATATCTGATCTATTCTCATTTCTTGCCCGGAACCTTTTTTAAAAGTTTGAGCGAATACATCTTCGTCAGCTATTTTTAAAACACCATCTTTTGCTTGTAATAATTTTCCTACAGTTCCTCTATATAATTTTTTATTAGTAGCATATTCTTGATCTAATGTTTTAAACTGTTTATACCAAACATCATCTGCACCTAAACTTTTTTTAAATTGATCTTTTATAGATCCTATTAATTTTGATACCGCACCTTCTACTGGCTCTCCCTCTACTGGTAAAGTTCCTTTTTTAATACTTCTATCAAATTTTCTTAAATCACTTAGAGTATTTTTTAATGTATTAACCGATACTGTTTTGCCTTTAGGTGCATTAAAAAAAGTTTTTATATTTGGATATTTTTTAAATAAAGTATCTTTTTGTCTTTTATTTAAAGTCTTTACTGCTTCTCTTATTATATCAGTTCCTACTTTTCTTCCCTTACCTGATGCGAAAAGACTAGTATATTTTGAATCATAAAGTTTATCAAAATCATTATATAAAGTATCAATTACTCCTCTAATAGATTGTCCCGCTTCTTTTTGAGAGCCTCCTGGAAGTTTAATAACTGCTTCAGTTAAATCTGTTTCTGCTGCCTCTAACGCATTGGTTAGTATTTTTTGTCTAGGTTCTAGTCTAGATAAAATAACATTTTGTATTTTTTTACCTAACTCATCTGATAATATATTATCTTTACCTGATATACCTTTGTAATTATATGGGTCACTTGCTAAAAGAAAAAATGTATTTAATGCTTCAGCTTGTTCTTTGTTAAAACTATCAAAAATTCCATATACACCATATTTAGGATTTGTTTCATAAGCATTTTGTAATGCTAAAAGTTCAGCGTCATCCCCTGCTTGACCTAATGTAAATCTTAATTTTTTCTTAGTACCTAAAGTTAATAATCTATCATTAATTTTACTAATTAATTCTTGAGCTTGTTCTGCATTTTTAATTGTTCCACCAAAATCAGAAGCGTTTATCTTACCCATATTTCTAAAACTTTTAATCATTCTATAAAGTTTAGGTACGGTAAAACCAGCTGTTGTTAGCGCTCCATTTAAAACAGCCATATCCTTCCCTTCATTTTCCAGATAATCCATAAAACCTTTTTCTGTTTCGTTAATACCATATAGTTGATGACCTAAAGCTAATCTTGCAGTCTCTAGTGCAGCACTTGTTGCTGCTGAAGTAATTACACCTCCAGTTGCTCCAGTTGCACCTGTTGCAAATATTGTAGCAATAATTTCTGGGACTATAACCGCAGCCATTGTTCCAAACTTAGCCATATCCCCGGCATCTATTCCTTCTTTATTTAATAATTCATACTCTCCAGATTTAGGGTTTAAAAACTCTAACTCTTCTGTTTCGGGTCCATATCTTAATGGAATTTCTTGGCCAAAGTAATCTGATAAAACTTTTTTAGACGCTAAAACTTCATTAGCATCATTTCTTGCTAGACTTTGTGCAAAACCTATTTCCGCTAATGCTACATCTGTATCAGAATTAACTCCCCTCATCTCTGCTATCTCTGCTACTGAATAATCTATATCTGGTAGTTCTAAACCAATAATATTAAAGTCTTTTTTTACCGCTTCATGTAAACTTTCATCCATTTTAGGTTTAAACGTATTTACAAAATCTTTAAATCTTACTTTACCTGTGTTTTGTAACTCTCCATAAGCTTTATTAATGATTTCTGTGTCATTTAAATCCTTGTCTTCAATTGTTTCCCTAAAAGAATCTATGTTAGAAAATTTTCCGTTTGGGTTAAAAGCTTTATAAAAAGAATAATAATCTACATCTGCTTTTTGAGATACAACACCATATACTTTTTGTGTAATTAATTCATCACTGATGGGCGCTCCTAATTTTTCTTCTTGTGCAGCTAATGCTTCTGCATATTCTTTTCTATATTCATCAACATTTGCTACTGATAAAAGTGCCATTAGTTTGCTCCAAATAAATTTTTAGGATCAATAGAATTTTTATCGGTCTCAGTAAATTGAACCCCTTGGAAATAACTATATTGATCTATTACTTTATTATACCCCTTAGGTATCTCATCTCTTGTTACATTAAATACAGTTTCATAATCAGTTAGCGCCCTACCTGTTATCTCTAATCCTATTCTTCTTAAACCAGCTAAGAAAGTTTGTTTATTAGAACTCTCTCCAATAGATTGTAAAGCTAATTCAATATCAGGTACACTAAATCTTCCACCAGGCTCTCTAGCTTTAGCGATTGCGTAAGCTAAATTAATGATAGATGTTTTTGCTGCTTGTGTTTCGGGTGCGTTTAAGTAAGCAGTTATTTTAGAATTAAAATTAGGACTATCTTCATTTGTTAATTGTAATATTGCATCCTCTGTATCTTGATATTGTTGGTTAAATAATTTACCTTCTTTTTGTTTATTTCTACTTACAAAAGAATCAATGAAACCTGTCATACCTGATATAGCTAATACTGTATCTGCTGCATTACCAGTAAAGGCACCTTGTTTAACAATATCTTTTTCAATTCTAGTAATAATTTCTCCAACGTCTCTAGCTGCTAATAACGCATTTTCAGAATCAGATTTTTGTTTTTTCGTTCTGTCAATGTCTTTTATTTTCATCATCATTTCTAGATTACCCTCGACAGGAACATATCCCTCAGGGTTGTCTAAAATTTCTGATTTTGTTACAAACCTAGATTCACTCTGTTGAACACCATCTATAATAGGGTAAGCTCTAACTAAAGACTCTTCTTTACCCACAGGTAAATATCTTAATTCTCCATTAGTATTCATAGCAGTTAAAATATCTCCTTGTGGAGCATAAGCTACACTTTGTGTTTCTGTATCAAAAACTTTTACAGGTTTACCTGCCTTTTCAGCATCAGGAACTGGAACAAATCTCAACTCTGATGGGTTTTTTGTTGAGTATACAGTTTGAATACTTTCTTCATCTCGGAAAATTATATTACCAGTGTCTTGATCTAATACTTTTTTAGAAGATGAAAATTTTCTATCTTTTAGTTTTTCTTCTTTTGCTTCTTCTCTAGCTTTTTCTTGTAAGTCTATTTGTTTAATAGCTAATTGTGTTTGAGGTAATGTTTCCATACCTTTACCAATATTTCTAAATACAGAACCTAGCTGACTTTCACCAGGCATTGTTCTAGCTTGTAGTAATGCGGAAGTAATAGGAGTAAGAAGTAAATTTCTTTTTTCTACTTTAGAGAAACCCCCCACGTTAAATTTTTTAATGGGTAATTTTTTTTCAGTTTTTTTTAAGTATACCTCTCTAAATAAAGGTCTTAATAAAACTTTATTCATTTAAACCTGCCCTGTTCCTGAGAATGCTTGAAAAGCTCCTAGACCTGTCCCTATTGATTGTGCTAGTGGTGCTGCCCCCGGTGCAGTTCCCATTGTAATTGAAGATTGCGATGTTGGTCCTGCAGCATATATATTTTTTAAGAATTCTGCTCTTTGGTAAGGTTCGTATTGTTGTGCTAAAGTTGATTGTCTCTTAGAATCTAAAGCTTGTTGAGCTAGTTGTCTTTCCAAACCTCCAGCGGCCATCATTTGCTGTACATCTGATTGAGCCATGTCCTGTTGTTGTCCACCAAGGACTCCTAATAATTGTCCACCTTGTAAACCAACTCTTTGTTGATTTTGTGCAGCACTTAATGCTGTGTTAAATCCTTGAGCTTGTGCTTGGCCCATCGCTGATAAAGTTCTTCCCTGTAATTCTGCTTGCTGAACACCTTCTCTACCTCCACCAAAAGCTCCAGATCCTATTGCTTGAGCGCCCAATTGGTTTTGCATCATTTGTCCTTGTCTTCCAATTTCGTTTGTTACATAAGATTGATAAGGATTTAAATATTGAGATATTTGTTGAGAACCTACTGGAGTCATTGCTCCTTGTACTCCTGCTATACCTTGACCAACTGCACCACTTCCTACACCTGTTTGGCCCGCTGCAGTAATTCCTTGTCTTTCTAAAGCACCTAATCCTGCTACTTGGTAATCTGGTAGATTAATTGGGTTTTGCGCTACTTGTCTAGCAATATCCATCATCTCCAGTTTTCGTTCTTCTATTCCTGGTGCCTCTCTAACAAACTGTGTTTGTGATGAAGGAGTAGATTGTGGTTGTCCTCCTCCTCCTCCAAATAATCCGCCTATAAAACTCATTTACTTATCCATTTCTCTAGTTGTACATGCTTCTTTTGCCATCCCCATTTCTTGGAAACTTTTTCCCAGCCTGGTCTAGCCCAAAGACATAAACGTTTACAATCGTTACCTTGTGCAAACTTTGTTATTGTATCAACAAATTGATCTTCCCATAAGTCCCTTCTTTTTCCTGTACAGATAACAATCTCTAATTGATTAAAATTTGGCATTTCTGATATTCTTGTAACCCCAACACCAAATACTTTGTTTTCTTCTAATTCATCTGAGCCAAACATAATAAAACACTGCATCATATCTTTTTTTAAAAGATCATATATATGTTTTGGATCTGCATATTCTCCTGAGTATTTTAAAGCTTCTTTAATCATAAATTCTGATAATGGCCAAAACCTTTCAACATCTTTTGGTTGAATAGATAGGACGTTTACTAATGGTTTAATTTTTTTCTTTGTTTGTTTCATTATTATCCTTAATTAAATCAAACACTCTTTTATATTTCTTTTGTTGGTCGTAAAAATATTGAGCACCTTTTTCTCTCATATCTTTCATACTCTTTGGATTTGCTCCAGCTATAATTCCAGCACCTAATACCCCATCTGCACGTGTTACAAATTCTCCATCAGCTAATTGTGCTAACATAGTATCTTCGTCTTTGTCTCCTACACCTGCTCCATCTTCAACATAACCTGATGCTCTAACATAATTGTTTGCATCGTTTTCATTATGAGAAACTTTTGAGGGAAGATAGTTAATACCACCTTCATTAAATTTTTTAATTTCAGCTAAGCCGCCTGTTTTTAATCTTGTTCTAGAAATTTCATAAGGACCCATTCTTTCTACATCATCTGGTCTATTTGCTTCTGGTATATAAACTTTTTCATATTTTTTTTCTTGTCCTGTAGCTGGGTCAATATAAGAGTAACCTGGTTGATTTGCAGCATAATCAGCGTAAGCTAAATTATAGGTTGGTTGAAATTGATCTATAGGTTGTTGTTCAAATGCTCCAGACATGTAAGCTAAACCACCTGCTGCAATTCCTGCTTTTGTAGGATCAAATTCAAACTCTCCTGTAAATTCACCATTAACCATTCTTTTTCTTTGTAATAGTTTTTGAAACATATTTCTTTTTACTTCTTCTTCACTTTCTTTTTGAGTTGCTTGTTTAAAAATAGTACTACTATTCGCTGCTGATAGTTGGGGTAAAAAAGTTGGCGCTGTTTTAGAAAATGCTGCAAAAGATTCTGGTGCAAGTCCTTTTAAACCTGCTTGACCACCATAATAACCTAAAGCTGCTCCTGTAGCACCTCCAAGTAATCTTTGGATTCCTGAACCACCCGCGTCTTTACTTGATCTGTATCCTTTATAACCACCGTAAGCGGCTAGTGCATAGGGTAAATATTGAATGGGCATTAATTAAATTCTCCTTTTAAGATCTTAAGCCTGAATAATACCACCTTAGTCAGCTAGTTTCAACTCATCTCTAAAACAACCTTCGTACTGATGTTCCCCGACATGGATAATTGGGTCGTTAACATAAACATAACAAGTACCTCCAATATCTTTCCAAAGCTTACAAAAAGAAAAATCTTCACCCAGATAAGTCTTAGTTTCGGGATCATGTATACAATCAAAAAAGTTCCATAAATTAGGTCTATCTACATATTCACCGTTTATTACTGTCTTTTGGACTATGTTTTTATCTGGATACTTCTCTATCATTTTGTCAAAAACACTTCTGTTAATTAACATACATCCTGTAGGACAATGTGTAACTTCCATAACACCGTTATCTAAAGTTATATTATTACCGTCTGCTACTTTCATTGGGTAAGTATTTAAAAATCTATGGATGTCTCCAGCACTTTTAACTTCACCATCATTAAATTTTTTATAAAGTTTATCCCACATCATTGTTTTAAGAGGGTATGGAATAGATATTAATTCTTTATTTAAATCTAACATTTTTAAAATAGATTCTGCTCTAAAATATATGTCTGAATCTACGAATAACATATGCGTGCAGCTAGATTCTAAAAAAGCGGAAACACATAAGTTTCTTCCTTGAGTAACTAAAGAAGATTTTAGTAAAGTAAATGTAATTTTTATTCCATTTTTTATACATAATTGTTGTAGTTCCAGTAATGCTTGTGTGTAATGCATAGTAACGTCACTATGACAAGGTGTGCAAATCATTATATTATAAGGTGATTTAATTATTTTTTTATTATCTTTTTGTCCGGTGTCCGGTTTCCACATAGGAAGAGTGGCTTTTTCGTATGGTGTTACCTCTATTTCTTTAAGAGTTTGATAAGTATCTTCATTTACTATTTCTTTCATCTAGTGCTCCTTTCAAAAAGTTTGTCCACTCCATACCCTTTTTTTCCCAGTTATAAAATCTTTTATAAAACTTTTGTTGCTCCTCCAAATGTTCTTGCATAAAACCTTCGTGCAAATAAGATGCTGCAACATCAATTGCTGCTCCTGTATCTTTAGCCATTTGTTCATAATTTTTTGAGTAATTAATATACACAGGCCACTCTGCACAAGTTTCATACAAAGCTCCAAAATTATTTGTGATGACATGTACTCCAGAGGCTAAAGCTTCTAAAGCTGATGCACAAGAAGTTTCTTCAAATATACTTGGATATACAAACATATCGTAATTAGGCATCATTTCTTTTATGTATTCATGTGGTTTATAAC
>Ga0307488_10002312_pt1 | contig 16149 bp, 12 predicted proteins | sample SB02metaG_FD_202248 | JGI IMG/M metagenome (GOLD analysis project Ga0307488, IMG submission 202248) | Sea-ice brine microbial communities from Beaufort Sea near Barrow, Alaska, United States - SB 0.2 | ecosystem: Environmental > Aquatic > Marine > Coastal | place: USA: Alaska | collected... | reverse complement strand
ATCGGGGTGTCCTTCGGATACTGATTCGGACGTAAATAGAGTGTATTGGTTCATAACCATGCCTCGTAATTGAATGTTAATAGATGCTTTACGGACACCCTTAACAGTGACTTAATTACCAGCCTAGAACATTGTTCTGGCGAGTGCCTTTGGTGCTGCGGAGTAGGTTGCAGAACCGGTGCATATTATAGGCCAGTGGCTATAGAAATGCATGGGTTTTTGTGGCCCGGTTGGAAATTTATGGAAGGCTAGCTGAAGTTGATAGGATCTGTGATGGTGGTCGAGGCTAGCTTATTTTTCCATCGGTGGTTTTTGGGTGAGTAGTGTCTTCGTTGAATTTACAGAACCTGCTGAAGAGCGAAAGGCCATTGTGAAAAATAGTCTGGTGTTTATCAGTTACAGACTTGGGTTGGTATCTGGATGGCAGGCGATTAAGTTAAGTCCTGCTAAAAGTCAGTCGTGTTTTAGAGTCCTAGGTCTTGAATCATTGTTTGATAAAGTTGTGGATCTTTATGAGTAGAGTCAAGAATGGGGCTATATCTAAAAAATCGATGAGCCGCGGGCATGACCCTCCAGCCTAATTTAATTTGAGAAACTGGTAATAAAAAAGCACAAATGTGACCGTTTACATGATCACAAATACAGTGGTAGGGAGTAAAAAATAGACCAATAAACTAGTTAGTCAGGCAGAGTACCCAGTTCTGAAATTGTCAATTACAGGTAGAGAGCTGGTTAATTGTGTTTTCAGATGATCTAAAATGTAAATATTTAACAACACAAGGCGATGATTAATAGGACTATTTGAGATATTTTAAAAAATAATGGTAATAGACTAATATTAAGAGTAATCTCATATTGTATTTATTCATCCGCGAAAATTTTTTGGTTTTAAATGAAAACGTTTTCATAGAGCGACCCAAGAGTGGGTTTTTTTTAAGCTTAAATGAAAACGTTTTCATATTCCGATGCCGTTTTTTGAATTGGGTTTGATAGAGCTCAGCTTGAAAAGTAGTTAAAAAAGCGTATGGAAAAAGGCAGTAATGTTAGGCCGATTATTAATGTAGTCGGCATTTAATAATAATAATAGGGGACATGTCATTTATGGCTTCATTTTCTAAATATCAACTACCAGCACCATTTTTGTTGGGCATTTTTAGTCTAGCTCTGTTGGCTAGTGAAACCAGTTTAGCGCGCGGGAACGATGCCCCTGTAGAGCTAAAAGGTGGATCCATTACTGTGGATTTGCTGACCAAGAAAAAGCAATCTACTGCCTCAACTAACAAGTTCGGGCAGTCTATTTTTCTGGACTTTGGTTTTAATGCTGCTGGTTTTGCTGGTGATTTTACGGTCAACGCTCTGGGACAAACTTCCACCAGTGACTTTAAACACAAATATGGCGATCGTATTAATGGCTCTACTAACGGTAAAAATATAGAAGTCTATAATTTTTCTGCCACTCGTTTAGGCGATAAACTTGATCTGCATTTGTTCTATCATACGCCGCGCTATCACTGGGGCTATGAAGGCGACTTTTTTGGCTTGATGGAGGAAGCCACAGATATGGCTGGTCAAGACGTTTGGAATGCGAAGGCTCCTCAAGGTTTGGAACTCACAGGCAAAGATTCTCTGGATGGGTTAAAAATCGTCGCTGGTGATGAAATATACTGGGGCGCCAAGCAAATGATCATGGTCAAATATCAGTTTGGTGAAAATAAGCAATACACATTTATGGCTAATGGTGAAACCTCTGAGGGGTCTGACTCTCAGCAGTTGAGCCTTCAAGGCACATTTAACCTGCCACAATCATCCAAACTGACCATTGGTATGCTGCGCTCTGGAAATGCAAAAGTGGGTGAGGCTTTCGATTATTACAAAAATGGTGTGGCTTATTCTGACACTGTAACAGACAAAGACACCCTAGCGTTTAAAGGTCGCTTCATGTTCCCGGTTAAAAGCAATGTTGAAGCCTACGCCGGATTTAATTACGCAGGATTAGTCGCTGACGCGGGTGAAAACTTAAAAGAAATGGGGTCCGAACTACCTTATTCAAAACTCGGTAACAAAACTGTGTTTGAGTTAGGCGCCAAAATTACTAACGGCAATTATATGCTGACGCCACGTTTGATGGTTCGAGATAATCTCATTGGAGCCAATCCGAGCAATATTGGTGGTATCGACCAGCGTAATATAGTCATCGCCAAAGATCCATTTGTTGTCACGGATAACCGTAAAACTAGAGCTGCCGAACTAGTATTAACTTTTGACCCAACGCCCTCTAGCTTTTTTTACGAGTGGGACAACGACTTAAAGGAAGACGCTCCCCTAGCGTATAACATCGGTATTACCTATGTCGATTATCAGTTGGGTTCAGATGCAGCAACGCACTGGGATCCGCAAGGTTGGTTCTGGCCCGACAAGGGGATCATGGCAGGTGAAACTGTAGGCATCAAAAGCCGTATTGTTATCAATAACGAGGCAGGTAACAAAATAATCACCAATATGGCATCGGGTTACCAAAAAGAGTATGCCCTTGTTAGTGGTAATCCAATCTACGACTACACCAAATTCGTAACATTTGAAGCCAAGTATTCTCATCAAGCCATGCATTCTTACAGTGTCAAATACGCTAAAAATAAGGTAGGCGAATACGACGCAGACGAGGAGTGGGGCGTGAAGTACCCTGAGACATGGGAGTTGGGTTATGAGCGACATTTGGACGCCAACAAGAGCTCTGAACGTCGTACTTTTGGTGCTAAGTTACGCCATCGATCTTTAGATGCAGATTCGGGTGATGACTACGCTAGTGGTGCCAATAAACGAATGACCGAAATACAAGTTTCCTATACTCATAAATTCTAAAAATAAGATTTAGACAGGAAAATTAACATGAAATCGATTACTAAATATGGCGCTCTAGCTACTAATAGAGCTGTCCTCAGAACCTTTTTTTTATCAGTTTTGGGAATGGTGCTGGCAAGCTGTGGAGCGGAAAATGGCACGCCAACCTCTATTTTGTCAAACACTGGTTTTTCATTGTACTGTCCCAACGTGGGCATTGCTACCAGCAATTGTGTGTTGAGCGACCCAGAAAACCCGTATGCTAGTCAGACCGTTAACGACACCACGAAATGGTCCTTGTCCAGCAGTACGACTAATGCGCGCGCTAAGTTTTATGTTTGGGCTACCGCAATGGCCAATAATCCAACGGGTGAAAATCAGTATAATACCGCGCTGAGCTTACATGAGTTATACCATGCTGACAGCAATATCCTTGCTCAGGCTCAAGCTAAGCTCGCCTACAGATCTGTTTTAGACAATTATTTCACGGCCAGTAATTCAGTTTCTGAGTTTGTCGCAGGTACTGATTTTAGTTTTGGCGACTGGGGTTCAGCCTCAACATTAGATGGTTCTTATACAGCCGATACTGACTACGACAAGGTGTATCAAGTTGCTCCGGGCTGGGGTTGGGGGGGTAACACAGCCGCCCTTGCTATGACCAATTTTAGTGCAGGTTTTGCTGCGAATTATCAAAATCTTGTGTTTAAAATAAAAAGCCTCCCTACTGGGGATGTGTATGTTAAATTCCCATTAAGTGGGGCTGGCAATGGTGGTGAGCTCGCTTTGAGTCTAGCCACCTATGGCGCTGCTGTGCCGGGAACAACAGGTTGGACACAGGTGATAGTTCCATTGAGCGTGTTTAACGGTGCGCCATCAGATACCGAGTTTGGTATCCACGGTGGCTATGGCAACGGAGGAACCTTTCTCATAAGCGATATTGGGTTCACGGGCGATGCGACTGGTAATGGAATGGTTGGTGATGTTCTAGGTGACGGCATTGCAGCAATTTATGCACCTGTAAGCATCCATGACGGGAAAACGAGTACCTCTATTGACTTTGTTTCGGGAACTGACTTTACCTTTGGTGAATGGGGATCGGGTGGCATGTTAAATGGGTCTTACACCGCCGATTCTGACTATAGTCCTGTATTCCAAGTTGCTCCAGGTTGGAATTGGGGGGCTAGTTCATCCGCTCTTGCTATGAGCAATTTCAGCGCAGGTTTTGCTGCAAACTATCAAAATCTTGTGTTCAAAGTAAAGAGCCTGCCGACAGGAAATGTCATTGTTAAATTCCCGTTAAGTGGAGTTGGTAATAACGGGGACGGTGAGGTTGTCCTCGCCTTAACAACATACGGTACAGCCATACCAGGTGCGACGGGCTGGACACAGGTTGTAATACCGTTGAGCGTTTTCAATGGCGCGGCATCGGATACTGAATTCGGCATCATGGGTGGCTGGGGCAGTGGCGGTACTTTTCTGGTGACCGATATTGGCTTTACTGGCAATACGACCAGCGCAAATATGATGAAGGATTCTATCGATGGGTTTGTGGCAGTCTATTACCCTCAGACTGAAAGTTTAAGCCAAGTTGGCTTTGTTAGAGGCCTAGCTGGTGAGCAGTTAGTGGAACCAGACACTTTGACTAATCTGTATGGCAGCCAGTCTGAAGCTGATGCGGCAGTGACCAGCTGGGGCTTCACTTACAATACTACGAGCAACACATTGCAGTAAGTCATCCTTGTTGTCCCATGGAATTTGGGTAGTCGTTTCATGGGACAATAATAGTTAACAATTTGGGGCAAGAGTCCTTATCAGCTATCAGCTCAGCCGGCTTTATTGACAGAAAGCAAGGGGAATTGTAACATCGTTGAAATCGTTTTCATTGATGATCAGTATCCGTCTTTTACAGGGTTTTGACACTGTTTTAAAAATGCGCTCATCATTTTGAGCGTAGTTGTTGAAGAAATTGCTAGGCTTTTAAGTTTGATATAAAAATAATAACAAGGAAGCAACATGAAAAAATTAGGATTGACCATAGCCGTCGCTACGATATTATCGAGCGCAGTTCTTAACGCCCAAGCAGCTGGCACGCACGCTCAAGGCGGAACATTGACTGTTCCCATCATCACGCCCACCTTTGTTGATGATTTTAACCCCTATTCTGGCGCCCAGGGGGATATGGTTGGTGGCACTATGTTTGAGCCACTTTGGGCAGTCAACTCTTTAATAGGTGAAATTAACTGGCGTCTAGCAGATAGTTTCTCCTATTCTGAAGATCTGATGTCGATAACCATACATCTTAAATCAGACCTGACCTGGTCAGACGGTGAAACCCTGGATGCAGATGATGTTATTTTCTCTTTGAACTTAGGTAAAGAGGATGCCAAACTAGATGCTACGGGCCAATGGGCTTCTGGTAAGTTTGATTCTATAGAGGCTTTAGACACCACGACCGTGCGTATCAATTTTGCTGAAAAGGATGGTACCGTTGATTGGCACATTCCACGATTGCACGTTGTTCCCGAGCATATTTGGAAGCATGTAGAAGACATTACTACCTTCAAAAATAGTAACCCGGTTGGATCTGGACCCATCACCGAAGTCACTCAAGTGCGTGACAATCAGATAGAGATTTGCCGGAACCCTAATTATTATAAGGCTGATCAAGGCCTACCCTACCTAGATTGTATCAAGTTCCGTCAATACACAGATAACTCCCAAATCCAAGCAGCTTTGATTAACAATGAAATTGACTGGGGTTCAAACTTTATTGCCGACATCGAAAAAACATACGTGACTCCCAGTCCTGAAACCCATGGTTATTGGTATCCAGCCAACGACTTAATTAATGTGTATCTAAATACCCGGGAGGCCCCGTTCAGCGATATTAACTTCCGTAAGGCATTTTCTATGGCTTTGGATCGTGAAACCATTGTTGACTTAGCAGCTTACGGCTACCCCACAGCAGAAGATCACGTAACCGGTATCGGCGAGTTTTTCAAGACTCACTTTAATGAGGATGTAAACGCTAAGTTTGATTATCTAGCCGATTACAATCCCAAAAAAGCCATGGCATTGCTGGATTCAGCAGGTTACAAAGATACTGATGATGATGGTTTCTTGGAAAATCCTGATGGCTCTGCCATCAATTTTGATATCCATGTTGTCAATGGTTGGACCGATTGGGTGCAAACTGTGCAAATGGTGAGTGAGTACCTAGCTGAAGTTGGCATCAAAGCCAATACGAAGACGGTTGACTGGGCTGTATATGACAAAGCTTTGAAAGACGGCACTTACCAGGCCTCCATTAACTGGTCCCGAACCAATGGTGAAGACCCCATTCAAGCTTATCGTGATTACTATCACACGGCGCAACAAGGCCTGTCCTGGCATACTAATCATGGCATTAGTAGTGAGCGCATAGATGTAATAATTGACGAATACTCGGCCACTTCAGATCTATCTCGTCGTCAGGAAATTCTAGCTGAATTAATGACCTTCACTGGTGAGAATCTGCCCTTTATCGCTCTTTTCTCCAATCCAACCTGGTATCAGTACAATGCGACCCGCATTGGCGGCTGGCCGACTGCTGAAAATGCTTATGTGCAGCCCGTATTCTATGATGCTTCACGTAAGTTAATCACCTTTGAACAGCTATACGCCAAATAAATAGTGAGCACTCCCAACGATGCCAGTGTGCTTTAGTTGGGAGTCTTATTAGTGGCCAATAGGCATCATTCAGCTTTTAACGACGAGTAGCCATCATGCTTTTTGTTCTCAGACGTTTTTCGTTTTATTTTATAGCCATTCTGGTGGCCATTACATTTAACTTCGTCATGCCGCGCATGATGCCGGGTGATCCCGTGGCTGCTCTTTTTGCCAGTGCCCAAGGGCGTATGCCGCTGGAAACGTTGCAAGCCTATAAAGAGATGCTCGGTTTTGTTGATGGACCTTTATGGTTGCAATATTTTAAGTACTTGAAGAGTATTTTAACTTGGGATTTGGGTCCAAGCATTATGATGTACCCTTTGCCAGTAAAAGACCTGCTTGCCGTTAAGGTACCTTGGACCATCGGTTTAGCCGGTATGTCGACATTGATCTCAGTATTTATAGGCGTACTCATTGGTACCTACGCCTCTTATCACCGTGGCGGTTTCACCGATCGGTTCATGCCTGGTTTTTGGGCCTTTGTTGGGGCAATGCCTCAGCCTGTGACGGCTCTATTTACCTTTTTTATATTGGCATTAAGTTGGAAATGGTTTCCTCTATCCTATGGTGCTAATCCAGATTTAGATCCAGGCCTCACCTTGCAGTACATTGCTAGTGTTTTACACCATGCCGTTCTACCCATTTTTTGTATGATCTTGGGTGGTATAGGGGCGTGGATATTCAATATGCGTAATGCAATGATCAACGTCTTAGGTGAGGACTACATTACTATGGCAAAAGCTAAAGGGTTGAGTAATCGACGCATCATGACGCACTATGCAGCGCGCAATGCCCTCTTACCTGTTGTTACAGCTGTATCCATGCAAATTGGCTTTGTGATGGCGGGAGCGATATTTATTGAGACCGTGTTTAATTACCCTGGGGTAGGCTTGTTACTATTTAAAGCGCTGGGTGCCCGCGATTACCCAACCATGCAAGCTTGCTTTTTATTGATTGTTGTATTTGTGTTGATGGCCAATTTCTTGGCAGATCTCTTGTATCTTTGGCTGGATCCGCGTTTACGTAAATAGCTGTTTTATAAAAATTCACCAACAATAAGCGCTCACCCTACGAGTAAAAAAATTATGCTAAGTCATCCAATTATTAAGTTTTTACGCCGCTTTTATGGTGGTAATGCCGCTGCCATATTAGGTTCAATTATCGTCGCCACGGTTATCGTTATGAGTATGAGTGCCTCAGTGATAGCCGAATATGAGCCTAATAAACGCGTTGCTCGTGGGCATCAGCCTCCAAGTGCTGAGTATTTGCTGGGTTCTACGCGTTCTGGTAAGGACGTGTTTAGTCAGGTTTTACATGGTGGAAAAATTTCTTTATTGGTCGCTTTTGGTGCAGCGACAATCACCACTATTATTGCGGTTGCTGTTGGTATAAGTGCTGGATATTTTGGTGGCCGTACTGATGAGATTTTGATGTCTATAACCAATATTATTCTGGTGTTTCCACAATTACCGCTACTGATTATTTTAGCGGCCTTTCTTGGACAAGTGGGCCCTATAGTGATTGCCCTCATCATAGGTCTTTCCTCTTGGGCATGGGGAGCGAGGGTTATCCGCAGCCAAACTATGGCTATTCGTAACAAGGAGTTTATTCTTGCTGCCGAGGTTATGGGCGAATCTAAGTGGCGTATTATTTTTGTGGAGATCTTACCCAATCTCCTGAGTATTGTGGTTGGTGGTGCCATGGGTACCTGTATTTATGCGCTTATGGCAGAAGCCGGTTTGGAGTTTTTGGGATTAGGTGACCCCACTATTATCACCTGGGGAACGATGTTATTTTGGGCGCAGTCTAACTCAGCGTTTATTGTCGGCGCATGGTGGGACATGGTTGTTCCAGGTGCTGCAATTGCGATCTTTGGTGGAGGTTTAGCTTTGTTAAACATGTCTATCGATCAAATTTCTAACCCAAAACTTAAAACAGGTAGTTACATCAAGACTTGGCGACGTATGAAAGCTGAGGTTGATGCACAAAGGGCGCGGTCATGAATCAGCCTTTGTTGTCTATTACTAACTTGTGTGTTGATTACGTGACTGATACTGGCAATGCGCGAGCTGTTAACGATGTAAGTTTAGATATTTATCCTGGTGAAACCGTGGGCCTGTCAGGTGAATCTGGATGTGGTAAGAGCACGCTTGCATTTGCTATTGCTAATCTGCATAGTGCGCCTGCATTAATTACTAGTGGTAACATCAATTTTGAAGGCCAAGACGTACTTAGTTTTTCTAAAGAGCAGCTTCGTCAGTTCCGTTGGTCTAAAGCCAGTATGGTCTTCCAAAGCGCCATGAACGCCTTGAATCCAGTCATTACCATTGGTGAGCAGCTAATTGATGTGGTGCTGGCGCATGAATCCTGTTCTCTCAAACAGGCGATTAAGCGAGGGGAAGAAAACTTACAGTTAGTGGGTATCCATGCCTCTCGTATGCAGTCATATCCACATCAGCTTTCAGGCGGTATGCGCCAGCGGGTAGTCATCGCTATTGCCCTGATTCTGCGACCTAAGTTGATCATCATGGATGAACCAACGACGGCTTTGGACGTGGTTGTAGAGAGGGACATTATGGATCAGCTTTACCATCTAAAAAAAGAGTTTGGTTTTGCTATTTTATTTATCTCACATGATCTAGCTTTGATGGGCGAAATCACCGATCGTGTGGGCATTATGTATGCTGGTAAAATAGTTGAACTGGGCCAAACTGATAAGGTTATGACCTCTCCTCAGCACCCATACACCAAAGGATTACTGCGCTCTTTTCCCACTATCTTTGGTCCTAAAAAACGCTTAGAGGGCATTTCTGGTCATCCACTTAACCTTTTAGAAGTCCCGCAGGGGTGTTATTTCCAAGCTCGTTGTGATCTCTGTGAAACAATTTGTAAGAATACTATGCCTCAATTACGGACTCTCTCGGCGGATAATCATCGGTTTGTTGCGTGTCATAAAGTTGAAGGGGAGTAGCTATTATGAATCAAGTTAATAGTTTTGAAGTGGATAACCTTGTCATCGATTTTGCCTTAGATAATGCTATTTTTAATCGTAAATATATGCGCGCAGTTAATGGGGTTAGTTTCCATATTAAAGCAGGAGAGGCATTAGCTATCGTTGGCGAATCTGGCAGCGGTAAAAGCACTTGTGCCAGGGCTATGGCTCGCATGTATGAGCCTAATGCTGGAGCTATATGCTTAGATAAAAAAGACATCAACGACAAACATGAGCACCTAAGCCAAGAAGAACTGGCCAAACAGGTTCAAATGATTTTTCAAGACCCATTTGGCGCTCTTAATCCAGTACATACGATCCGCCACCATTTGTACCGCCCTATCAGTATCCATATGCCACATTTGAAGGGAGAGGCGATAGAGGACTACATGCTTGAAGTTTTGGAACGCGTGGGATTATCACCGGCCCAACAAACAGCCAGCAAATACCCCCATGAACTTTCTGGTGGACAGAGGCAGCGCGTGGCGATTGCTAGAGCCGTGTCAACTGGTGCTAAATTTATACTGGCTGACGAACCTATCTCGATGCTTGATGTATCGATTCGATTGGGCATCCTCAATTTAATGACAGATATGAAGTCTGATGGCATTGGGTTTCTTTATATTACCCATGATATTGCCACAGCACGCTATTTTGCTGAACGAACTGGCGTAATGTATGTGGGACATTTAGTTGAATGGGGAGACAGCGACTCTGTAACTCAGCACCCTCAACACCCCTATACGCAGTTATTAATTAGTGCTGTACCAGAAGTGGGTCGTAAACGCAGCGCCGAACCTAGGGACTATTCCAAGAACCAAATTCCCTTATGGACACCCGATTCAAAAGGCTGTCCGTTCGCTCTGCGTTGCCCAAAAGTTGAGGCCAAGTGTCATTCAGAGATGCCAGGTATATCCCAAATTTCGGACGATCATTTTGTACGTTGTTTTGCCTACAAAAGCGAGTAAAAGCTACACATAAAGGACAGTTAGACATGCTTAAACCTAGTATTTTAGAAGTTTCTCGATTAGCCGGAGTCTCACCAGCTACAGTATCTCGAGTAACTAATCAGGCTGCTTTAGTCAAAGAATCAACACGTAATAAGGTTTTGAAGACAATGCAAGAATTAGGTTACCAGCCCAATTCAGCAGCACAGTCATTGTCTTCAAAGCGCTCAAATACCCTTGGCATGATCGTTTCTCAATTAGATGGTCCATTTTATGGCCCGGTCATGTCAGGCGTTGAAGAAACCCTGCGAAAACACAACAAACATGTGATTATTGCTAGTGGTTTTGGGGAAGAAAGTTTAGAAAGAGAAGCCGTTGATTTCTTAATGGCACGTCAGGTTGATGGGCTAATACTTCTGACAGAAGGCTTGGGCAGCGGCTATCTAAATGAGCTTGCCAAACAGATCCCCTTGTACCTTATTAACCAACATGTGGATGGCCTCGAAAATCGCAATATGTGGTTGGACAACGTAGATGGAGCCTATTGGGCCACACGTCACCTAATAGACCAAGGGCATAAAGATATTGTCTGTATAGGTGGCCAAACCTACAAACAAGATGCCAACGAACGCCTAAGTGGCTATCAAAAAGCCATGTCTGAAGCAGGGCTTGAGGTGACGGATCAGCACATCGTGCGAACTAACTTTGAGGTTGAAGGTGGTATTGAGGGCATGCAGCAATTGGAGGATTCAGGCATCCGTTATACAGCCGTTTTAGCAGGTAACGACGAAGCTGCCTTTGGTGTTTATAAGTGGGCAGCAAGACACAACAGAGTTATTCCAAAGGATTTTTCGGTTATTGGATTTGATGATGTTTTAATGTCTAGTTATGTTACCCCCAAGCTGACCACCATGAACTTCCCTAAGTTCGATATGGCTCAGGCCGCTGCCAACATGGCTTATCAAGAGATTTATAATAAGAAAGCGCCAGAAGGCGTGAAATTTAAAACCAGATTAGTTGTTAGAGACTCAGTGACCAAGCCTCGGCCATAAGGCGGGTAACTGATTATTGTGGTTGACATTCAATTAGAAGATTATGAGAGAGGCGTGAAAAGTCGAATGAATAAGTTTAAAGATGATTTTGTATGGGGAACGGCTGCTTCTGCCTATCAAATTGAAGGTGGTGCAAAAGACCAAGGCCGTGGAGATAGTGTATGGGATATGTTTTGCCGACAGCCGGGAATGGTTAATGATGGCAGTGATGGTTTAAATGCCTGTGATCATTTGAATCGATACCAGGAAGATGTCAATATGATGTCTGACTTAGGTATTCAAGCTTATCGCCTTTCTATCGCGTGGTCTCGTGTTTTTCCGGAAGGTAAAGGTAAAATTAACCAACAGGGTCTGGATTACTATGACCGAGTTGTAGATGCTCTGCTGGCTAAAGGGATTGATCCTTGGATCACGCTGTTTCATTGGGACTTCCCAACGGCTCTATACGATCAGGGCGGCTGGTTAAATCGAGATAGTTCTGATTGGTTTGCTGATTACGCTGAACTCATTACTGATAAATTTTCAGATCGGGTAAAAAACTGGTTTACGCTGAATGAACCACAATGCTTCTTGGGGCTTGGTCATCAAACTGCCCAGCATGCGCCTGGCCTAAAAATGACTTTTGAAAAAGTACTGCAAGCCTCTCATCATTCTCTTTTAGCTCACGGTAAGGCAGTGCAGGCTATGCGTGCCAACGCCAAGCAGCCGTTAAATATTGGTGCGGCGCCTGTTGGTTTGGTGACTTACCCAGTCAATAATGATCCTAAACTTGTCGAAGCTGCTCGCCGAGCCACTTTTGACATCAAGAATTTAGATTGTTTTAGTAACACTTGGTACGCTGACCCTATGTTAAAAGGCTACTATCCAGAAGATGGTTTAGCCTTGTTTGAGCAGTTCCTGCCTGACATTAGAAATGGTGATATGGAGACCATACATCAGCCTTTAGACATGTATGCGGCTAATATCTACTCTGGTGGTCCAATCCAACTTAACGATCAAGGTGAGGCAGAACCTGCCAATTTAATCGGCAGTGGCCGTACTACAATGGATTGGAATGTAACACCAGAATGCCTTTATTGGGGGCCAAAATTTCTATACGAGCGTTATGGTTTACCCATTGTAGTAACGGAGAATGGTGTTGCCAACTGCGATTGGATTCATACCAATGGCAAAGTAGAAGACCCTGCACGTATTGACTATGTCCGCCGGCACCTGTTGCATCTGCGTCAAGCTGCGACTGATGGGGTTGACGTAGCGGGATATTTCTATTGGACCATTATGGATAACTTTGAATGGGATCGTGGTTACCAGCAACGTTTTGGTTTAGTGCACGTGGATTTCGAAACCCAAAAGCGCACTCCAAAAAGCTCTGCTTATTGGTATCGTGATGTGATTAACAGTGGTGGAGATATTTTGTGATTAAAATGAAAACGTTTTCTGGAGTCTTAGTTGGCGTCTTTTGCCTTACTTTGGGTGTGATTGCGGGAGCAACTGACGATATTACAAGCATTAACTATGCCACCGCTAAAGGTTGGCAGCTGGACTGGCATGATGAATTTGACGGTAAGGACGTTGACGAAGAGAAGTGGGAGTGGGAACAGAACTGCTGGGGTGGTGGCAACCAAGAGTTACAATGTTACACGGACCGACATAAGAATTCACTGATCGAAGATGGCAAGCTCATTATTCGAGCCTATAAGGAAACCTACAAAGGTTCAGCTGAACCAGAGAGCCAGGATTCGACGGCCACTAAAACACTTCCCTATACGTCTGCTCGAATGCGCACTAAAGGCAAGGCGGATTGGAAATATGGTCGTTTTGAAGTGCGGGCAAAGCTACCCTCAGGTCAAGGCTTATGGCCTGCTATTTGGATGTTGCCGACGGAAGCTAAATATGGCACTTGGGCGGCCAGTGGTGAGATCGATATTGTTGAAATGGTGAGTCAAAAGGTGGACCAAAAGAATAAGCAAACCCATGCCACATTACACTACGGTAAAGAGTGGCCTAACAATGTGTATACGGGTGAAACCTATGTTTTTGAGGACAGTGACCCATCCAAAGAGTTTCACACCTATGCGATAGAATGGGCAGATGGAGAAATACGTTGGTATATCAATGACCATCATTATGCAACCCAGTATGCCTCGGGTTGGTATTCGCAAGTTCGAGATGAAAATGGGGAGTGGTATAACGTTGAGGGTAATGCGCCGTTTAATGAACCTTTTCACCTGCTAATTAACTTGGCAGTGGGTGGCAATTGGCCTGGAGAACCCGACGGACAAACTAAATTTCCAGCGCAAATGGAAGTAGATTATGTGCGTGTGTATAGCTGCCCTAAAGCCAGAGCTTCTTTGCGCACCTGTGCTACTAAAAATCGTCTAGCTACGCGCAACTTTGGAACCCAGCCACCAAAGATCATCAATATTAAATTTGATCCTGATTTCTATAAGGCAGACGTGATTGAGATTTTTAATGGTGCATCTGTGCCGCCATTTACTGCGGGGGCATGGCAAGCAAACGGTAAAGTAGTTTTTACTGAGGTTGAAGATAAGGTTCGTGGCACTGTTCAGCAGTTCACCTTTAACACAGACCAAGGAGTTGCCTACTGGCAAGGACCGAAAGGTTTTGACTTTAGCGAATTTAAATATATTGAGTTTGATGTTCAGCGTTTGGTGGATCTTCGCACTACAGACAGTCTGCTAATGAAAATAGATTGTTTTCATCCATGCAGCACTGGAGAGGTGCCAATTGGAAGTGCTGAAGTGGGTGAATGGAAATCTTACCGTATGGCATTAGGGGAGTTGAAGAGTCGGCCAGGATCATCACTGGATCTAACCAACGTCAATACACCATTAGTGTTGTTGCCTCAGTGGGACAACCAAAACAGTGTGGTCATTCGGGTAGATAATGTACGTCTTGTACGTGATTAACGCCCATTTACCTTAGCGCTGTTCAATGGGCTAGCTTGAGCCTTACGATACGTTCATTTAGTCGCGTGCTGTCCGGTTTCTTGGTGCCTTGGGGACTATTATTAATTATTACATCGGAACGATTTGGGTGATGAGTTTTTTTCGTACAGCGTTACAGATACTTGGGCTGACCGGGCTTTTTATGCTGCTGATTGGTTGTGGTGGCGATAACGATACCAGTAGTTCTAAGACTTATTATGGCAATAATGGCTGGCAACTTGCTTGGTCTGATGAGTTTAGTGGCAGTGCTGTTGATGAGGATAAATGGGATTGGCTGGAAGATTGCTGGGGTGGGGGCAATAACGAACAACAATGTTATACCAATCGGATTGATAACTCATACGTAAGTAACGGCAAGTTAGTCATTCGTGCCCATCAAGAAACGTTTACTGGTGCAGCTGAACCTCAAGATTGGAATACCAATGCGGGTTTAAAAACTCTTCCTTATACGTCTGCGCGTCTGCGTACCAAAGGCAAAGGAGATTGGAAATATGGACGCATTGAGGTACGCGCCAAACTCCCTGCCGGACAAGGGATTTGGCCGGCTATTTGGATGCTGCCTAGCCACAATGTATATGGAGAATGGGCTGCGAGTGGTGAGATTGACATTGTCGAAGCCATCAATATTCAACCGACTATTGCGTCTACGCACCAAATTCATGGAACACTTCATTTTGGAGGCGGTTGGCCGAATAACGTGCATATGGGTTCATCCTATACATTGGTTGATAGTGATCCGTCACAAAATTTCCATACCTATGCGATTGACTGGGCTGAGGATGAAATCCGTTGGTATGTTGACGGAACGCTATATGGTAGTAATACATCCGCCTCTTGGTATTCAATACCTAACACAGCCGCAGTGGCGGGACCAAATGCACCCTTCGATCAAGATTTTCACATTATTCTTAATGTTGCTGTCGGTGGTCAGTGGCCTGGTGCTCCAGATGCCAACACTAACTTTCCTGTACAAATGGAGATTGACTATGTCAGGTTTTATAACTGTTCAGCCAGTCCCTCTAGTCTGGATACTTGTCAGTAAAGTAGAGTTAAAATGAGAGTAACAGTGCCAAATTTTTACATTAGTGATTTATTATCTGGCCTAATCTGAAGCATTAAATTCCCTTAAGCAAACTAAAGTCACCACTGCAAGGATTATTAAGTGTAGGGCTGTTGTCGCCAGATACTATGCGCTTCAAATGTATCTGTTTCTCGACAGCAGATTGCTTGTGTGTCGTCGGAAACATTTGAGCAGACTTAGCGCACAGAATAAGTGTTTTAAGCAGTTGCTTAACTTCTTATTGTCTGCAGATTCACGGCTTAAAGTGCGCTTTTCTGCTATGAGGAATGTCTTGCCGCTGAGCCTCTTGCATAGCCTGCAAGCGGCTGACCCCGATGTCCTTTAACCTTTCCACGGACAAGTCTGCTAACTGGCGTCGTTCTCTGGCTAGGCTGCGTTTAAGTTTTCGAGTCTGAAGAGTGTGTTCAACCCAAAAGCGCAATTGGGTGAGGGCAAATGAAGTGCTCAAAACTGAAGTGTGTGTGCCTTTTTTAGCCGAACTTGTCATGATACCTCCTATCAATATTTGTGATGTAAAGTGTATATATACAACTTATATTGACTATAAGGCAGTTCTGGCGTA